>ENA-ORXR01001260-ORXR01001260.1-marine-metagenome-genome-assembly--contig:-NODE-1260-length-27511-cov-17.440001_pt1 | contig 27511 bp, 20 predicted proteins | sample MGYA00237866_ERZ511479 | MGnify/ENA metagenome assembly ERZ511479 | reverse complement strand
GAGCGAAAAATAGGAGAAGAGTATCGGAAAAAGACAATGTTAGCTGCATACAAAATATTTCTAAATAAAGTCTATTCATTATTATCCCGCTACATGACTGCAATTCTCGGCGCAGCTGTAAGTATTTCCTTACTTGCTTTATCGGCAAATTGCTCAAAGTTTTGAATGAAAGCCTCTGCTAAAACATTGGCTTTATCGTCATAAGCATCTTTATCCGACCACGTATTTCGCGGGTTTAGAATTTCATCGGGAACATTCGGACAGCTCGTCGGCATATTTAGTCCGTATATTGTATCTATTTCGTAATTTACGTTCTCCAGTTCGCCATTCAGCGCAGCTGTGACCATTGCGCGAGTATAACGCAATTTCATACGCGAACCTGTACCATAAGCACCGCCGGTCCAACCTGTATTGATGAGCCATGCGTTGATACTTGGGTCTGCCTTCATTTTCTTGCCCAACATCTCCGCATAAGCCGTCGGATGAAGCGGCAAAAAGGGCGCACCAAAACAAGCTGAAAAAACAACTTTGGGTTCGGTAATACCAGCTTCTGTACCAGCAACTTTTGCGGTGTAGCCGGATATAAAATGGTACATCGCTTGCCCCGGAGTGAGTTTTGAAATCGGAGGCAATACGCCGAAGGCATCGCACGTCAGGAAGAAAATATTCTTCGGATGATTGCCGACGGAAGGCGTTAAAGCGTTGTCAATGTGATGAATAGGGTAGGAGACGCGTGTATTTTGAGTGATGGAGCAGTCTTCAAAATTTGGCTCGTTCGTACCTTCTATAAAGGCAATATTTTCGAGTATTGCGCCGGGCTTGATGGCACGATAGATTTGTGGTTCTTTTTCTTCGCTGAGGTCGATACATTTTGCGTAGCAGCCGCCCTCAAAGTTGAAAACGCCTTGATCTGACCAGCCGTGTTCGTCATCGCCGATAAGGTTACGATTTTCGTCAGCAGAAAGTGTTGTTTTTCCTGTACCTGAAAGTCCGAAAAATACTGCGGTGTTACCATCTTTATCTTGATTGGCGGAGCAGTGCATCGGGAGTACATTTCGCTCGGTAGGTAAGACGAAATTCAGCACTGAGAAGATGCCTTTTTTGATTTCGCCTGTATAGCCCGTGCCACCGATGATGATTTGTTTTTGTGAAAAATTAATTATCGCAAAATTGTGTTGGCGTGTACCGTCGATTTCTGCATCTGCCATGAAAGTCGGTGCGCAAAAAATCGTCCATTCGGGTTGGGCGTTCAGGATTTCTTCGCGCGTAGGGCGCAAGAACATGTTGCCTGCAAACTGAGCACTCCACGGCTTTTCTGCCACGAGTCGCAAATTGAGGCGATAGTTGAGGTCTGCACAAGCGTAGGCGTCGGCGATATAAGCATCTTTACCTTCAAAATGTTGAACAACTTTATCGCGTAAAGCGTTAAATTTGTCCGTATCAAAAGGCGTATTAATACTATTCCAATCGACAGTGTTTGCCGTGAGTGCATCTTTTACGATGAAGCGGTCTGCCGGAGAGCGTCCCGTAAATTCACCGGTTTTGATGACGAGCGCACCAGAATCCGCCAATACACCTTCGTGTGTAGCGAGCGTTTTTTCCACCAACTCGGCGGAAGAGAGATTCCAGTAAGCAGTCTGGATATTTTTTAGCCCGATATTGGCTAAATCGGCAGTGGGACTCTTAATACCTGTCTCTTTCATATTTGTTTTGACTTTTGCCGTAGGCTAATGAAATTACAAATTCCAAAAACCAAATTCCAATTTAGACGTTTTTGCTACATCTAAATTGGAACTTAGACTTTGGGATTTGACCTTTGTAATTTTTCAAGTGCAAACTTGAATTAAAAATGTATTTTTGTTTCAAATTAATGAAGTCATTTCAATTCAATTTTTCAGTTTAGACGGATAGAAAGCGACAAAGATATACAAAATAGGCTTTCATTGCTCGGTTTGAATTATCAGTGCAATGTCATTTTTAGCGAATATTCGCTTATTGTATTTTTTACGCTAAGTTCCTAACTGTCTGATAAATAAGGTAAAATGCAGTATCATTTCATCTATCTTTTTTCCATAAAAAGGTGTAAAAAAACGTAAAAAAAATTGCGAATATTCGCTATAACTATATTTTTTAATGGAAAATTACTTATCACTCAATGAATCAAATGAACGTCAGGCTTTTCGCGAGAGCTTAATTTTGCCTGTGTTTTTTGTGTCTTTATTATGGATAATACATATCGCAAAGGTGGTATTTGACCTGACGTGGTTGCGATATTGGGGTATTTATCCCATGGAACCCAATGGCTTGCCCGGAGTGATTACCGGTCCGCTCGTACATGGAGATTTTCCGCATTTACTTTCTAATAGTGTACCTTTGTTGTTATTAGGCGTTACGACGATTTATTTTTATCGACGTGTGGCGATTCCTGCTATCGGGATGATCTATTTGTTGACGGGGTTTCTGGTATGGATATTTGGCAGACAGGTGTATCATATCGGCGCGAGTGGTGTGGTGTATGGTTTGGTGGCTTTTTTATTTTGGAATGGTATTTTTCTCCGAAATAGAACCTCGCTCGTCTTGTCATTGATTGTATTGATGATGTATGGTGGTTTATTTCTTGGTGTACTGCCCGAACAGCCGGGAATTTCGTGGGAAGGGCATTTATTTGGCGCAATTTCGGGTATCTTTGCCTCGTTTTGGTACAAAGACGACCTCCGCGAAATCCAACGCCAACAAAGCGTTTCTTACGAAGCCAAAACCTATTTTTTACCCCGCGATACATTTGACAGAAAACGATACGATAAAAACGGTCATCCAACAGACGGCATCGACCCGCCGGCTTGGTACACGACGAGAACATAACAAGTTCAAGCGCAAGTTCAAGTATCAAGTTCAAAAAATGACAGACGACAACTCAACAACTCAACAACTCAACAACTCAACAACTCAACAACCCATCAACCCATCAACCCATCAACTCGTCAAACACATGGATTTAAAAGAATTAGAAAACGGGGTGGATCCCAAAGTGCATTGGTATTATCAATCGAAGAAAGTACCCTTATTTCGTTATTTCAAAAAACTCGTAAAAGAACAGGATAAGCCCTTGACGGTCATTGACTTTGGTTCGGGGTCGGGCTTTTTTGCGATTGAATTGTTAGAAGCATTTCCCGAAATGGTGAAAGAGGTATTATTGGTAGATATTGGTTATACGGAGGCGGAAATGGCTGCAACGGAAGGTTCAAATATCCGAAAAATGCACTACATTCCGAATGGTATCAGCGACTGCGTAGTCGTGATGATGGATGTACTCGAACATATTGAAGATGATTACGCGATTTTGCAAGATATACGGAATCGACTGGGCGAAAATGCTCATTATTTTATCACTGTTCCGGCGTTTATGAGCTTGTGGTCGGGGCATGATGTGTTTTTGGGGCATTATAGAAGATATACGCTTCCTGTTTTGCGAAAATTACTGGATACTAAAAATTGTAAAATCAAAAGTCACTACTACATTTACGGCTGGATATTTCCATTGGTGTGGCTTGTGCGACGTATCAAAGGCGGTGGAAAGACAGACGAAACCCCCGAAAGTTCGGATATGAAACCCGCACCTGCACCCGTGAATTTTCTACTGAAATATATTAATATTTTTGAAATGAATTTTCGGAAAATCAATAAATTGTGGGGCGTGACTTGTGTTTCGGAAGGACGAATTAAGTGATTTTTGATTTAGGGATTTTTGATTTTTGATTGAATTTTGCTTCGCAAAATTTATGTATAAAAACTCGCGTAGCGAGTTAATCAAAAATCCCTAAATCAAAATTCAAAATTCATTCATTCAAAATTCATTCATTATTTCTATGTCTATAATATTTAAACCATACCTAAAACAAAAAATTGCTTATAAAGGCGGGAAATCTAAAGATGAAATTCGGGTAGAAGGCAAGAAAATATATAAGCTGTCTTCCAATGAAAATCAATTGGGTTCATCGCCGAAAGCTGTAGCTGCAATACGAAAACACCTCGATAATCTTTCAGAATATCCCGACCGCACAGACGAGCGTTTTCGATTGGCTTTAGAGAAGTTTTATAATAGTCAATTAGCTGATAATCAATTTATTACAACAAATAGTGGCGTAGCCAATATCGAAATTATCCTCAACGCATTTCTTGAAGAAGGAACGGAGTGTATCTATTCAAGCCCTGCCTTCAGTGCGTATAAAGGCTTCATTCCCAAAACGGGTGCGAAGGGGGTAGATGTGCCATTAATCGGTGATAATTTTCACTTGGATGTACAAGGTATTTTATCGGCAATCAATGAACGTACACGATTGGTTTTCGTCACCAGCCCGAATAATCCAACGGGTACACATTTGCCTAAAAATCAGATAGATGCGCTTGTGGACGGCTTGCCCGACCATATGATATTGGTCTATGATGAAGTGTATTATCAGTACGTGGATGCGCCGGATTATGTGCGGGCTTTGCCGTATGTGTTGGCGGGTAAAAATGTGATTGGCATCAATAGCTTTTCAAAAGCCTACGGCTTGGCGGGCTTGCGAATTGGTTACTCCTATTCTACGTCACAAATTGCGGAATATGTGCAAGGGCTTCGCCGACCTTTTATGATTAATTCGCTGAGTATGGCGGCGGCTATTGCTGCTTTGGACGATGACGAGTTTATCCGCCAAACCGTTGAAATGATTCATCGAGAAAAGCATTTTTTATACAAGGAATTAGATAAATTAGGTGTAAAATACTGGAAAACACAAGCCAATTTTATCCTCATCAAACCCGGTATGCCTACAGACGAATTTGAGGAATTGATGCTGCAAGAAGGCGTTATGGTACGTCCGGCAGATAGCTTTGGCGCACCCGGATGTGTACGTGTAACTATCGGACAGCGTGAAGCGAATGAGGCTTTTTTGCGTGGACTAATGATAATGCTCGATGATTAATAAAACATATGCAAAATACGTTCGCTCACAGCTACTTCGCGTCAGAGACCGTCTGCCTTCTACCGTCCACCATCTACCGTTCTAGAGCAGCTTTCACTTTCGCTTCAAGTGCAGCTCCCTTCAAATTTTTCGCTAAAATGCGCCCTTCCTGGTCAATCAAAATCGTCGTCGGAATAGAGCGCACACCATAATCTGCGGCGGCACCGCTTTTCCATTTTTTAAGGTCGCTGACGTGTGCCCAAGTCAAATTATCCTTTTCAATCGCTGCCACCCAACGTTTTTTATCGCCATCCAAACTCACGCCGAACACTTCAAAACCTTGGTCTTTGTATTTATTGTATAATGCCACGACCTTTGGGTTTTCGCGACGGCAGGGTCCGCACCAACTTGCCCAAAAATCAATCAACACGACTTTACCGCGCAAATCACTTAATTTAGCCGTCTTTCCATCGGGCGTCTGTTGGTTGATTTCGGGAGCTACTGCACCGACGATAGTGGCTTTAGAACGATTGATTTGTTTTTGCAAACTTTCGCGGAATTTGGGGTCGTAATCAGGATATTTTGCTAAAAATAACTCAGCGTATTTCACAAAATTTGTCTTATCTTTTTTCGCCTTCGAGAAACCGATAACCGTTCCCAAAAGTGCTGCCTGATACGAAGCGGGATGCGCCGATGTTTTATTCAAAATACCATCTACATGTTCACTTTGTTTCGCGTGGTCGAAGCCGACTTGAGCAATCGTGGTAGTATAAGGCTGCATTTGTTGGAGTAATGCGGGTGTGTATTGCAAAGATTTATCAGAAAAATCGACGTATTTAAAGTATTCATTTGCAAAATACTCTCCTTCATTTTTATACTCTCCCTGATTGTTGACAAAGCTAAGGTAAGTCACTAAGGCTTGTGATTTGCCGATAAAAGGGGCGGTCTTTTTTGATTCCTCGTAAAGCGCGATTCTACGTTCATCCAAGACTGCAAATTGACTATCAACGTGCATTTTCAATTTAGGATTCCGCATAGCAGAGCGCATTTGCTTGAGCAAACGCATGAACTCATTATTGATATTGCTGTTTTCTTTCATGAGGTTTTGGTAATAATCATTTACAGGAGAATCTACTTTCATCGCCTTTATAGATTCGCAGTTGCCGGAAACCGTAATTTTGGCTTCTGTACCAAGTATCAAAGGCGTGGTGTTATCGGGTGAAGTACCGATAGCGTAAAATCCTTCGGGGATATTTGTCAATTTAAAAGAGAAATTGAAAACGCCTTTTTTCTCCGTTAATGTGGTCATTTGCAATTGACGCATATTAATACCATACCACTGATACAAATAAATGGTATCCGCAGGAGCGCAACCAACAAGCGTACCTTTTATTTGGATGCGACTAATACCGTCATTGGTATTTGCGAAAATAGTCTGGGCGGTTAATGTAAAAATCAGGGCAAAAAGTATAGTGAGATTTTTCATGATAAAAAAATGAGTAGATGATGAAATGAGTAAATGTTTTCAATTTATCAATATGATGTTAATGACATTTACTCATTTATTCATCTATTCATTTACTCATTGAATTTATTTCCACAAAAGTACAACATAATTACGGAAAATGGCTTTTCCTCTATGTCAATCCTTCTTTTGTCTAAAAAATCATGCCTTTTTTAATAGATGTTTTACATTTGCAACCATAGTTATGTGTTTTGATTACTCATTTTATCAAATAATAAAAACACAAAATTGAAAACGAATTAAAAAATATATAATCCATGTTGTGAATAGCACGCGAAATCAACTCGCAACTCGCTAACTCGCAACTCGCAACTAAAATAAAAATGCAACAGTTTTTTAAATTTATATTCGCATCATGCTTGGGAACGCTCCTTGCCATTTTTGGGATGACATTCATTTTCGGGGGTATTGCTTCTTCTTTGGGCAAACGGGCAGAAAAAGTGAATGTAAAAGCCAATTCAGTACTCAAACTCACCCTTTCCGACCCTATTCCCGAAAAAACCAATAACATGTCGCCTACGGGTGGATTTGATTTATCTTCATTTAATAATTCGCCACTGGGTTTGACAGATATGTTGAAGACCATTGAGGCAGCAAAAGGTGATGATAATATCAAAGGAATTTATATGGAACTCGCCCAACCCTCCGGTGGTATGGCAACCATGAGTGTGCTGCGTGACGCACTCGAAGATTTCAAAGAAAGCGGCAAATTCATCGTTGCTTTTGGTAATTATTATACACAAGGCGGCTACTACATGGCATCTGTGGCAGATAAGGTGTATCTCAACCCGATAGGGGCTTTGGGTATGCAGGGTTTTGCAGCACAAGTTCCGTTTTTTAAGAATATGTTGGATGAATGGGGGGTCAAAGCACAGGTCTATTATGCCGGTAAATTTAAGAGTGCTACCGAGCCGTTTCGTCGTACCAATATGAGCGACGAGAATCGCCTGCAAGTCAGCCAATACCTTAACGAAGGTTACGATATATTCTTAGCAGATATGGCGAAGAGCCGCGGTAAATCCGTTTCTGAATTAAAACAAATTATCAACGATTATTCCATCAAAAAAGCGGAAGATGCAGTCACTTACGGATTGGTAGATGAGTTGAAATATAAAGATCAGGTACTCGACGAATTGCGCGATAGACTCGGTTTGGATGAAGATGATAAAATTGAAGGCGTTTCTATCAAAAAATACCACAAAGCGGCTAAGAAAAAGACTGATTTTAGCATCAAAAATAAGATTGCAGTCGTATATGCAGAAGGCAGTATCGTAGATGGTGAGGGCGAAACAGGAAATATTGGCGGCGACCGTTATGCCAAGATAATTCGCAAAATCCGTGAAGATGATAAGGTGAAAGCAATTGTATTGCGTGTCAATTCGGGCGGTGGTAGTGCTTTGGCATCAGAAGTCATCTTGCGCGAACTTCAGCAAGCAAAAGAGGATGGCAAAAACGTCGTCATTTCGATGGGTGATGTGGCTGCTTCCGGTGGTTATTATATTGCTTGTGAAGGCGATAAAATATTTGCCGAACCCAATACGATTACAGGTTCGATTGGTGTATTTGGGATGTTGCCCGGACTCAATAAGTTTATGAAAGACGAAATAGGAATTACCTTCGATACCGTCAAAACAGGACAATATGCGACGCTCGGTTCGCCGTTTTTTGATGTAAGTGCCACAGAAGGACGAATCATTCAGCAAACCGTTGATGATATTTATGTAACCTTCAAAGAACGTGTGGCTACCGGACGTGATATGACGGTAGAGGATGTGGATGAAATTGCACAAGGACGTGTATGGACAGGACAAAAAGCCGCTACCATTGGTCTTGTCGATGAACTCGGCGGACTCAACGATGCCATCGCCGCAGCCGCAGAACTTGCTGATGTAGAAAGTTATAGAGTCAAAGAATATCCACAAACAAAAGAGCCTTTACAGCAACTTATGGATGATATCATCGGTAAAGACAAGGCAGCAAAAGCATATACGCAAACCCGCATCAAAGCCGAACTCGGCGACGAGTTTTATCAGTATTACCAATACGCAAAAGAAATCAAAAATATGAAAGGTGTACAAGCGCGTATGCCGTTTATGATTGAGGTAAAATAACGGTGGATGATGGATGCCGAAAGCTATGGCAGACCGCTAAAGAAGTGTTCTATTGACCATCAACTATAGACTAATTTCATGTTTCACACAAACGAGACTGACAACGGCTACATTCTTTGAATGTGGGCACAAATCCCGGCTACCCGTCTAAGTTTGCCTAAAGCGAATACTCGGCAGACGAATCCCTTTGTTCGGAGCGAATATTTTATGCGACAAATCACTATATTTTATAACAACCTTCGGCTGCCGGGTAAACCCCACTGCAAAGTTAGACGGATAACCCAAATCCCCCAAAATATTTTGATGTTCAATGAACTAAACTCCTCATTAAAACGTACTATATTCACGCACGAAATTTTTTTCAAAAAAATTCTCTGCATTATTTGAAAATATAAATTGGATTGCCGTATATTTGCACTCCGTTAAGCGAAAGTAGCTCAGCTGGTAGAGCACGACCTTGCCAAGGTCGGGGTCGCGAGTTCGAATCTCGTCTTTCGCTCCAATACTTAAAGTGGGTTTGAGCATTACGCCCGAACCCACTTTTTTTTACCACTGCCCGAATGGTGGAACTGGTAGACACGCAGGACTTAAAATCCTGTTCCCGTTAAGGGAGTGCGGGTTCGATTCCCGCTTCGGGTACACTGATTATCAATTAGTTATAAAGCCTTGTGCATTGCACAGGGCTTTTTTATTTTTTCATGAGTACAACATAGGTACAACAAATTGAAATTTGCTCATTCTATAAGAATACTCTCTATGGAGCAATTAATAGTTAGACAGAAGAGCAAACAACACAAGATACAGGCGAATATTTTTTAACTTTTACACACTTTAGTGAATAGTACGTTGTTCGCTAAAATAAAACCCTATTCCAAAAGAATAGGGCTTCGTCGTACAAAAATTGTTAGCTGAAAAATCCAGCAAATTCATCAAAAGAAACTTAGAGATATTCAACATGGTTAAACATATCCTCTGCATCCATCACCTGATACAGCAATTCTAAATCCCTTATCATATCACCGACACTGGTCTAGCTATCTTGAAAAAAGGCAATTCCGGCGTGAGTTACACCTTCATTGTTCAATTTCAAAAAATCGTTGTCAAAAGTGACAATGACGCGCCCTAATTCCAGTGCTTTTTGTATGTGTTCAATATCGCTTTTAGTACGCATACCAACGTCAGTCACAGAGACAGTATCAATGCCCTTGCGTCTTAATCCTTTCAAAACTGATTTTGCGATATTTTCGTCGAGATAATACTTGACTTCCGCCACGATTAGACTGTGGGAAGTTTAGAGACGTGATTAAGTTTCATCTGCTCGACAAAGGCTTTGTCTTTTTCCACTAAGGCTTTGATTTCGTCAATATTGGCGAAATAGTAATCCAGTGCTGCATGTACATCAGCCACTTGCAAATCGAATTCAAATGAGATTTCTTCGGCACTTTTCTTTGCGCCGTCGTGCCAAGCAAAAATGTCTATCACGCGGACACGGGTTCCTGTCACTCGCGGATGTCCGGCACAAATATCCGGTGTGCTTACAATTCTACTGTCTATGAGTTGTTTAACCATAAGATTGACATTTTAGTAAAGATACAAATTTTTAAAGAAAAAAGTTTCAAAATTTCAAAGTACACGATAGTTTGTACGATGAAATTACTCCGTTCAATCATACGCTAAAAATGGAATTTTGGCAAAGAATCGCATCTCTTTGATTGGTTGTCTAAAAATCAATCACCGCATCTAAAGCCTCATCAGCATCCTTATAGATAAAGTTATTTTGATAACTGATAGTGGCCGTAAGGTTGCTATGTCTGTATAACTTTTGCAGCATTTGGATAGGGATTTTATCGCCGGAAATATTGGCAAAACTATGACGGCTAATGTGCGTGGTTAGCGGTTTATCAAGTCCGATGTCTTCAGCAATACGTTTGAGGTATTTGTTGAATTTTTTGTTGGTAGCTTTCTTTTTTAGGTAAACTTGTTTTTCGTCGTCCAAATCTACGCCTTGCATTTCGGGAAAAATAAAATCGCTGTCGGCTGTTCTTTCACTTTCGTATTGTGCAAGAATCGCGCTTGCTTTGTCAGGAATTTTTAGCGACAAGACTTTATCATTTTTGCCCATTTTGTAATTTGAGCGTCCGTCATTGAAATCTAACCATTTCAGTAAAAGCACATTGGAAACCCTCATACCTGCAAAGTAGAAAGAAGTCAGCCAGACGTTTAAAGAGTGCCATTTCATAGTACCTTTTTCGTAATCCGAATCGTCAGGGGATATTCGCCTTTTGCGTTTATTTTTTTACTTAGTATTTGCTCGAAAACACCTTTTCATGGGATTTTTGGTTAAAAATCGCTGACCGATTCTCTAAGGGCAGGGTTAAGCGATTGGCTTAAAGTGCATATTTTTTTAATATGATTGCAACTTTCGGACATTTTATCGGCATCCTCTCTCAAGGGGACATAGCTATCCTATGCGTTTAAGTGATTTAGTCCGACTATCTTACTTTTTACGCTGCTCTTCGCCAGCGCTTTTCCTCTTGTTCCTTTTTTTCTGCGGCTCGCTCTTCGGCGATGAGCAAGTTCCCCATCCGCTGCAAATTATAAGACCAAAATTTAATTGATTAATTATCAATAAATTAAGTATTGTAAAAATACAAATTTTTCTGAATAAAGTCTAATAAGTTCCCGATTTCGACGAGGTTATTTTGTTCTTGGTTTTTCCTTGAAAGGGTTTACTGAAATAAAGATTTTTTTATCGAAATTTATGAAAATTAAATTTTGTATATTATTTAAATTCAAACTAATACAAAAATTTAATATTGTAATTTAATCAAAAAAATTCCTTTTTTCAGTGAAGCCTTACAATGAAAATCACTCCCCCTCCACCATAAATTTCTTAACAAACCGCTCCGATATACCAGCGCTCAAAACGGCGATATAAGGCGCGTCGGGCAGTTGCCGGATGTCTATGGTGTGCGTGAATGTCGGCTCATTTTGTAGCGACAATTCTTCTGAGAACAACACTCGACCTAACATATCATAAATTTCAAAAGTTGCATTGTGTTCAAAAATATTGTTGGCTTCTATCGTCAAAAACCCTTGATTGGGATTTGGATAAAGGTCAAATGAAGCCGGTCCGCCACCCGTTTCAGTAGGCAATTTAAAATAAAAACCAGCCGAATGAACAGAAAGGCAATTTTCTAATGCTGTCGTTACTTGCCATGTACCGTCTGTATCTGGGATAATGCAGCGTGTATTATAAGTCGTCAAGGTATCATTTTTATACCAATTATATTCGTCAGCCGTTTCCGAAGCACAAAGCGTATCTATACCCATTGGAATGATAAAAGGATTGTCGGGCATAGGATTGACCTCAATATAAATAGACTTGGAAATCGGGTCAGAACAAGAAGTACTGTCAGTAGTTATATAATGAAATTCTCCTGTATAATCTACTGTAATGTGTGTACTTGTATCACCTGTTGACCACAGATAAGTCAGATAGCCGGAGTCTGCCGATAGTGTAATGCTATCTCCTTCGCATAAGGTCAAATCACCGGAAGATTGAATATTAAGAACAGGTGGTAGAGGCAGTAATTCCATTTTGATACTGTCAGAAAATTCGCTTTTACAATCATTTTCATCTCTTACATAACATTGATATTCGCCTTCGGTGGTGACGATAATTTCTTTGCCAACTTCACCATTCGACCAAAAGTATTCTTCTGCGCCAGAAAAGGCTTGTATAATAGTCGTATCGCCCGGACATAGTATCGAATCACCGAAAATCGAAATACTTGGAGGCAAAGGATTATCAAATACTTCGGTTGTAATATCAAAAGAAGGTTCGCTCTGGCAGCCTACGCTATCTATCACAATGCAAGAAAAAACTCCCGCTTGCTCTACGACAATGTTTTGTGTTATATCGCCGTTTGACCAAAGATAAGCAGCCGAAGGCAAAGCACTCAAAACAACACTATCTCCTTCACAAAAACCAGTACTTCCGACCACACTAATTGTAGAGCGTTCGGGTGGCGTACTGGCTATAATTTCCACAGGAACAGCGACTTCACTTTCGCAGCCTTTTTCGCTCAACACTCTGACGGTATATATTCCTGATGAATTTACTGTAATGGTTTCCGATGTTTCACCTGTACTCCATTCGTGGGTATATCCTTCGGAGGCACTTAGTTGGACGGTGTTGCCAAGACAAAAATTGGTTGTTCCTATCGTATCAATATAGGGTTGTTCGGGACGAGGATTGACCAATACAAAAGTTGTATCCGAAGGCGGACTCACACAATCATTATTATCCGAAACAATACAATATATATTGTCCAAATTCTCGCTAATCGTGATGTCTTGCGTAGTTTCTCCGGTTGACCAGAGGTAGTTTGCGTAGCCGGATTCTGCAAATATCGTCACGCTCTCTCCTTCACAAAATTCTTGGTTTCCTGAAAAGGTGATTTCGGGTTTGGGAAGCATCTCGTTTTTAGTGGTACTGAAAGCTGTTGATGTATTGACACATCCTGATTCGTTGGAGACTTTACAATAAAATGTACCTGTATTATGCACCGTAATTGCCTGACCAACCTCGCCGTTTGACCATGTATAAGAGGAGTATCCACCCGATACGACCAGTATCACACTATCTCCTTCGCAAAAAGCCGGCGCACCAATAGCTTGTATAGTTGGAACGGAAGGTAAGGTGTTTACCGTCACTTCAATGGGTATGGAAACAGGGCTTATACATCCGTTTGAATTAATTGTAATACAGTAATAACTACCAGATTCATGAACTATTATACTTTGCGTATTTTCGCCATTTGACCATTCATATTTATCAAAACCGATTGGCGCACTCAGTATTACATTATCGCCATCACAGAAAGTCGTTGCACCTTCAGGTGTAATGACTGGCGCGATAGGCAGTTGATTGACCGTAACCGCGACAGGTTCAGAAATTGGACTTTGACATCCTTCTGAATTTGTTACAATGCAATCATAGCTACCAGATTCATTGACCGTAATGCTTTGTGTTGTTTCGCCATTTGACCATTGATAATTGGCATATTCGTCGGGAATGGAAAGTGTAACGTTCTCACCTTCACAGAAAGTCGTCGGACCGTCCGCTGTAATATTTGGTATATCTATCGAAGCAATATCAATTGTAATGGAATTGGAAATCGGACTTGTACATCCATTGGTATCGGTGAGCAAACAATTGTATATACCTGCATCGTAAACTGTGATGCTTTGTGTTGTTTCACCTGTTGACCATTGATAGCTGCCGGAATTTTCAATAACACTCAATGTTGTACTATCTCCTTCACATATAATAGCATTATTTGTAGTAATAAACGGCGCAGCCGGAAGAGGATTGACGGTAACGGTAATTGCAGCCGAAGGTGGACTTTCACAACCATTGTCACTTGTAATAATGCAACTGAACATGCCCGAATCGCTGACTGTGATACTTGGTGTATTTTCGCCATTTGACCATTCGTAGGTATCAAAACCCAATGATGCACTGAGCGTAAGGGTCTCTCCTTCACAAAAAGTAGTTGGACCACTCAAGGAAATTGTTGGTGGAACGTCATTGGATATAACAGTGACAATCAGAGCTTCGGAGGACGGACTTTCGCAGCCAGCCTCATTGAATACTGTACAGTCATAAGTGCCTGAATCAGAAACGGTAATGCTTTGTGTTGTCTCTTCATTTGACCAAGAGTAGGCAGAATAATTGGGCGGCGCAGTAAGTACGACTTGCTCTCCTTTACAGAAAATAAGCGAACCGTCTGACGTAATATTTGGTGCAGAAGGGGAAGGGGATACCGTGATATTTTCGGGAGCAGAAACGCTTGTGCAGTCATTTATATCTGTAACGGTACAGATATATACACCTGAATCAGAGACAGTAACGCTTTGTGTTGTTTCGCCGTTTGACCATTCATAAGAATTATATCCTGATGAAGCGGTCAATATCACACTTTCGCCTTCGCAGAAAGTGGACGAACCATTTTTTGTTATCATTGGAATAGGGGAGGGCGGATGCACCAAAATATCAATAGAATCGGAGGGCGGGCTGTCACAGCCATTTGAGGCGGTGACGTAGCAACTGAATGTCCCCGAATTTTGTATTGTAATACTTGATGTCGTATCGCCATTTGACCATAAATATGCCTCATAATTTGTCGGAACATTTAAAATAACATTATCACCATCACAAAATTCGGTATCACCATCCACTTCAATGATAGGCTTGCTCGGCAAGGGATTAAATATAGTGAATAGGGGAGAGGAGCTAATGCCGAGACAGTCGTTAGTGCCAATAAAAGCACAGGCGTATAACCCGGACTCATGTACCGTGATGCTTTGTGTAGTATCGCCTGTTGACCAAAGATAGCGGTCAAATTCGTTGGATGCTGTGAGTGTCAGGCTGTCTCCTTGACACAAATCTTCCGGTCCGAAAGACGTGATAGTAGGCGCAGGTGCAAGAGGAGCAACAGCAACAGTAACCGATTCGGAAGCGGGACTGGGACAGCCAAATGAAGAAACGATACAATCAAAAGTACCTGATTCGTAAACCGTAATGCTTTGTGTGGTATCGCCATTAGACCATTGATAGGTATCAAAATCAGATGGCGCAGTGAGTACGACACTTTCTCCTTCGCAAATTTCGGGTGCGTGATCCATACTAATTATAATCTCTGGAAAATCAATGACAGTTACAGAAACGGTATCGGAAGGTTCACTCAAACAGCCGTGAATATCAATTGTTTGTACAAAATAATCTCCTGTCGAGTTGGCACTTATGGTAATGTCTGTTTCGCCGGTTGACCACAAATGATTGGGAGCAGTCGATGCTGCAAGAAGCAGATTTTCTCCGACGCATAAAGTGTCATTACCAAATATAGAAATGGTGGGACGTGCTTGCTCATAAGCCTGAACATACACGCTATCCAAAGCAAAGCTACAACCGATATCGTCGGTGACGGTGACGGTATATTGTCCGCCAGAAGTGGCGTATATTTCACTTTGTGTTTCGCCCGAAGACCAAAGATAACTCTGGTACATCGGCGGTGCGGAAATCAACACACTATCGCCCGGACATATCGTATCCGTGCGATTCGCCGATACGGTGTAGTACAGGTTTTCGATGGCAGCTACATGGCTTGCACCGACTGTGCCTATGTCATTATAACCGTCTTGTGTGTAGTGAACATTGTCCCACATCCAACCTATATCTCCGAAGTATTGAGCATCTTCGTGTACGACGTAGGTGTGCTGCTGCTCGGCGGCAATTTCGCGCTGAACTACACGCACGGTGTCATAACCCCATACTGGATCTTCGAGATTCGTACCCAATAATACAATGTAAAAAGGAAGCGCACAACCGTAGTCATTTCGATACCTTTCAATCAGGTCGATGAGTGCATCTTTGTATTGTTCTTTGGTCAAATAATCGCTGCCAATTCGGGTAGCATCTGTCTCCCCTTGCATCCATACGATGCCATGCAAATCCAGATTGCTGATTATTTCCGCATTGTCAATTTTAATTTTGCTCAAAGGGTACAATAGCCCGGATGAAGACCAATTGGCACCGGGACTGCTTGAAGAATAGTGTACGCCACTACCACCCCGCGCCGCAGGAATCAATACCATAGTATCGGCGGTCAGGTGATGATAAGATTTGGCAAAAGCGGGCCAAGCCGAGCCAGTCGCTGCCTGCTCAAATCCCCCACCATTGTATCCAACAGGGTCTTCCAAATGAATAAGTTGATCACTAAATGGATCATACTCATAGGATGTCAACGTATCAACTTTTATTGAAAACGTATCATTTCCTCTACCCCTGGCATTACTCTGACCGGCTACAAGGTATAATCTTTGTTGGGCATACATCCCAATACAACAAAGCAGCAAAAGTGCTAAGGTAATAATGAACCTCATAATTATGTTTCCTGTTTTTTTAAAAGTATTTGTGTGGCAAAACTCGTCATTTTACCACGCTATACATCTTTAAACTTGTGTTATTTGTTTGTCGTGATAGAAAACAGGCAGTAAATATTTGATAAAAATATAGCTTTTGAACCTAAATACATCGTAAATCAAGACAAAAATGTCTATTTGTCGAACTTGTTAGTAAAAAAGACAAATCGACATTGGAATCACAGTTCAATATTAAATTGATACTGAATGATTTACGAAGATATGTAGGTGAAGTTACTATATTTTATAAAAAAATATAGTAGATGGTCTTGTTTTTTATTTAGGGGATAGAAAGAGAATAAAGGAAGAGCATTGTCTCTTTTCTAAAAATAGAATGACATTTTTGGGGAATGTATTATGGTATTTTGAGTAGTTTTAAATCAAATTCAAAACCGGGCATTACGTCTTCGCCGGAAAGGATGTGTTCAAAACCTTCCATAATTTCCGGTTCGATATTTTTGCGGTAAATAGTGACTTGTTGTTTTTTCGGGTCAATGAGCCATGCGAGGCGCACGCCATTGTCTATCCATTCTTGCATTTTGGCTTGGAGTTTTTTGAGTGTATCTGTGCGTGAGCGAATTTCAATAACAAAATCAGGCACGACAGGTGAAAATTTCTGTTTTTCTTTTGCGGAAAGTGTTGACCAGCGTTCATTGCTTACCCAACAAGCATCAGGTGAGCGGGTCGCGCCATTGGGTAATTTGAAACCTGTAGAAGAACTGAGCGAAACGCCCGTTTTATATTCTATTTCATAATTGCCGACTTTTACGATGGCTTGTTTCTCATAAAACCCGGAATCTACATGTATAGGAGGCATGACGGTGACGTTTTGGTATTGGTCTTGTTCGATTCGCATCTTGGGATTAGCAGCGCAAAAGGCATGAAACTCCTCTTCCGACATTTTTTCTGTCGGGTAATTAATGGTAAATATGGTATCCTGTTCGCTGAATAAAATAGACATGAGTCGTTTCTTTTACTCAAATATACGATAAATTTGTTGGAAATTCAATGGTGTAAATCTCAAGGCATCACTTCAAAACATATTTCAGAACTTGCAGTGTACTCTAAATCTTGTGTGAGAAATCTGAGTAGATAACATCGTGTCTCACCGATATTTCTCTGAGTATCAAAGAAGGAAGTTCTGTCAGGAGAGATTTGTCTGACAAAATCGGGTGCAGAAACTTCCAGTTGATACAGCCTTGCTTTTTGAGCTTCATTAAGTTGTGATTGAGGATTAGAAAATGTAACATCAACATGTCTTTGGGTATTCGAGTAAAAGACGAAATCCACATCTAACAATGTGAATAGTTCGCTGGGGTTATCCAATATATTATCGGCAGGTTCAGGTATTTCATCGGTAATACAGGCTGAAAACAGCACCAAAATTGCAAGTATAAAGTAATTTTTCATGAGTCTAAAATTGAAGTGTAAATCCTACAGTTACATTTGAGCTTTGATAATTAAGTGTCGGTGTGATTTCTGTTTTTCCGAGTACAAACGGATTTTTTTCTTGGTAAATCGGTTTGTCACCGGATTTTTTACGATTTTTTCTGATTTGTATCACAGAAAAACTCGTCAATGCTGCCATCCCCGCAATACTGACTAATAATGAAGTATTGTAAGTAGTTTTTCCACGATTAAATTCAGTTACTTTTTCTTCATAGTTAGCTTTGGCAATATCAATATTTACCACAGCATTTTCATAAGTTAGAGTAGCTATTAGTGCTTCATTTTGTAGATTTTGTACTGCTTTTTTTTGTTGATTAAATAGAAAGTATCCACCGATACTACCCCCCAATACCAACCCTGCCAACCCATACGGTTTTGCTTTATTTAGCCTATATTTCCTCAATTGCTTTCTATAATCTTTATAATCAGGTGAGAGTGTTTTAAGTCCTTTATTATAGATAATCGTTTCATTAGCTTTTACTTCGAGAGTATCCTCTATCATTTTCATTTTAGGTGCCCAAATTTGAACGGGATATAAGCCCTCATTCAATTCAATGATTTTCTGTTCACTTACCTTGATTATCTTATCATTAATTTTAAGATAAGAAAAAGACGGGACGATATTTAGTTTTACTTTTCCGTTGTTTTGACCAAATGTATCGCTCGTAAAAAGTAAAGCAATGAAGCACCAAATAAATGTTTTTAGGTTCATAAATAAGCTAATTTGAATATTAGTAAATTACACAAATATATTTAAAAAATATGATTTTTGCAATAAAAGACTTGACTGCCAAATTAAAAATCACTCAATCTATGTAATCTTCTTCTCCTCCGCCGAATTGACAAACAGGATATTGCCGATATTTTCATAACCTTCAAATATCTCCATACCTTTTTGTTTTAATAATTCGGCACGGAAACCAACTATCGTGAGGTCGGCATCGACGGATTTTTCGTTGACAATCATTTTAGCATCTACATCAGGTTTACGGGGAATGAGTTCGATATTTTTGGAGGAAATAGGCAGACGACCAGACCTTGTTAATTCAAATAATCGCTCACGTTCCTCTTCTAATGATTCTTCTGGGTGCAGCGCGAAAATTTTAATCAAACCATTCGACCACTCACTATGCCCCAAAATGATGTACGCTAAAAGTATCATCAAATTCGCATTTTCATAATCATTCGACGTTATCCAAATGTGAATCCCGTGTTTGAAGCCAAAGCCTTTTTCACTACTACCTAATATCATTACATCAAAATTGACGGTTCGAATCAATTTGAAATTATCTATAATTGCACCCAAATTCTGCGGACTTTGTTTAGAAAACTCAAACAGCAAAGCGTTGTTTTCTTTCCCCGAAATACCCGGCAATTGTACCACCTGCGCGATCGCAGACGTGTATGAAGGACTGATAAGTGTATCAATATAAACGTTGCTATCGCTCGTTTCTGCCATTTTGATGAGTCTTTCTTGTGCTTCTTCGGCTTCGTCGCTGGTTTGCTTGGAAAGGTAACCGTTTATCAAGTGCATATACGTACCAAAACCGTATCGCTTAGATAGCCAGCCAAGCAATTCGAATGCCGAAATTCGCTCGAAAGAATCCTCCGAAATACAGACCACCGAAGGTCGCCAATTTGTGTTTTTTTCCTTTTCTGTTTTTTGGACAAATACTTGTAATTGACGACTAAGTTGGAAAATTGCCCCCTGAAAAATGACCGCGAGATTTTGTTTGTCCTTATTATAATAGGAAATAAACAAATAGAAAACGACCATCATTATCAGCGATAATAGCGCGTAAATGGGATTCATAAAAAACATTAAACCCAAACAGGCAAGCGCGCCTATGAGCGAAAGATACCACTTAGATTTGAAGGTCGGACGGTACGATGGGTCGGCGGCAAAATGTTGTAAAAATGAAATCAAACACAGCGAACCATAAGTCAGCATAAAGAACATCGAAATGATTTGGGCCACAAAATCAATATCGCCCATGATGATAAAAATGAAGGCAATTCCGATAGTGATAAGAGAAGAATTGAATGGCTCGTCGCGCTTACCTGCACCGCGTGAGAGCCAGTGATTCGCGCCTGTGCCGGGCAAAATTTTGTCTCGCGCAATCGCCTGTAAAGTACGTGGCGCGACCATGAGCGACCCTAAAGCAGAGGAAATCGTCGCCGCTGCCAAACCCAATGGAATCACCCACCAACCCTGCCAAGCGATGTCTGACATGACGAGTCGCTCAGTATTTGCAAGGGCTTCAGGTGAAGCGGACGACCACAACTTGACTGCAATCAGGCAGTAAATAATCATCCCCACCATCGTAGCTGCAAGCGTGCCAAGCGGTATAGAACGACTCGGATTTTTCAAATCGCCCGACAAGCCTACACCCGCCGTGATACCCGTAAATGCGGGGAAAATTATGGCAAAAACAATAAAGAAATCTTCGGGATTGGTTACTCTTAGCATGATATCGGGGCTTTCATTGGCAGCGTATTCGGTAGAGCCAAAAAAGAAGGCTATCAAAGAAAAAGTCAAGGTAACGACCACTATGTACAACATTTTTACGCCCAAATCCGCACCTTTGATTAGCACGACTGCCGTCAGCAAAAACAAGGCGGGAATTGCGACGGTTTGTTTTTGTTCGATGAGTCGGACGAGCCAGTTAGACATCTCATAGTTTTCGACCAAATACGCCGATAAAGGCTTAAATGCCTCCGAAAAAGCAATGATATAAAAAGCCACACTAATCGCTTGTGATAGGTACAAAGCCACGCCAATCGTCGCGCCAATCACCAAACCAAATGAGCGCGAAATAATGAAATATTCGCCACCGCCTTCTACTTTTTGATTCGTGGCAATCTCGGCGAGTGCCATCGCTGTCGGTATCGTCACCGCATGACCAATCAAGATAATCCCGAAGGTGAGTAGCAAACCGACATTACCGACCGCATAGCCAAATCGCAAAAACATGACCGCTCCCAATATCGTAGAGATAGCAGTGAAAAATACGGGGGATGTGCCAAATTGGTTCTTTTTCATTGATGAACTGTTGAGTTGACGGGGTGATGAGGTGTTGATTTATTACTTTTAAACGAAAGAACAAATTACCTACTAAAGTTCAAACAAAAAAAGAGAAATGAGGTTTTTTTTAGGATGAATAAGCATCACGCTATCTCGCGCGAACCGCAAGTAGCGTGTTACGTAGCATTTTATTTCACTTATCTTTTTGATGTAGTTTTTCATAGCTAATTTCTTCAAAACCATACACTTTTTGTTCTCTGTTTTTTCGGAGTAATAACAGTTTCTAATAATTTGTGCTTTTGACTGGGTCTCTTGTTCATTTTTTGCAGTCGCCAAAAAAACGAACCAAAAAACGCTTGTCAAAAAAACTCCTCTGCTGACCTCCTTTGGTACACTGCACCAGGCTCCCGAAACACTTTTTTGACGAGCCATCGCCACACTCAGGCATTGAATATTAAGACCTTGATATACAGTTATTTATAAGAAATTCAATTTTGCAAATGAAATCAAAAAATAGTCATACATTTTTTATGTATGGTTTTGAAACGTAAAGGTACGCAAAAACAAAAAACATCAGAAAAGCTCAAATAATAAAGAAAAATGAGTTTACGAAAATACAGAGCTTAAAAGCTCTATGTTACGCTACCTCAAATATCACCCCTTCCCATCCACGCAATTCAATTTTATTTTCATCTAAAATAGGTTTATCTGAATAGTTTCCATAGCTGTAAATCAATGCCTTATCTGTACATCCGAGGTCATTCAAATGTACAGTTTCAGATTCATCTTTATGATTTAAAATGACTAAAAATGCCTTGTCTTCATACACACGATGATAAGCAAAAATACTTTGATGTTCGGTCAGATATTGTTGGTAAGTGCCGTAAGTCCAGAGCAAATCAGACTTGCGGTATTGTATCATTTTTCTATAAAAATGTAAAATCGAATCCGTGTCTGCTTCGGCTTCTGCTACATTTATTTTCGGATAATTTGGGTTTAATTTTATCCATGGTTCGCCCTTTGTGAAACCTGCATTTTCGGAACTATCCCAGTGCATAGGTGTACGTACATTGTCGCGTCCTTGTACGTGTACACGCGGTAGAAATTCGGCTTCGGTCACGCCTTTTTCCTGCCACTCCTTCCATGCGTTTCGGGCTTCTACATCGCGGTAATCGTTCATTGAATCAAAGGCAACATTGGTCATTCCAATCTCACAACCTTGATAAATATACACTGTACCACGATGCGTAAACAGCAAGATAGCCAACATCTTAGCGGATATTTTCCTAAATTGCTCATTGTCATTTCCATAACGAGAAACGACACGCGGAAAGTCGTGATTACTCAAGAAAATACTGCCCCAGCCTTTCTCTCCCAATGCCTCATTCCATTCTGCAAATAGACCTTTGAACCTTAGAAAATCCGTTGGGCGATGGTCGTATTTCCCTTCTGGTCCATCATTCAAAAACATGTGTTCGAGCGAGAAAACCATGTTGAGTTCGTTGCGGTCGCTGTTGACGTAGAGTGGCGCGTTGTCCTTTGTGATGCCCGGTCCTTCGCCTACGGTCATCACATCGTATTTAATGAAGGTTTCGCGATACATTTCTTGTAAAAATTCGTGGATACGCGGACCATTGGCATAGCGTTCTTTGATGGCATATTGGAGGTCGTCCGTAGGTGTATCTGCGTATTCAGGGCGCTTTGAAATCAGGGAGATAACATCCATTCGAAAGCCGTCAATACCCTTTTCAAACCAATGATTCATCACATCATAACAGGCTTGTCTGACTTTCGGATTTTCCCAATTGAGGTCGGGTTGTTTTTTTGTAAATAAATGCAAATAATACTCATCCGTTGTCGCATCATATTCCCATGTGCTACCGTAGAAAAAGGAGAGCCAATTGGTAGGAGGTTTGCCGTCTTCACCCTTTTTCCAAATGTACCAATCACGATATGGATTGTCCTTCGATTTGCGGGATTGTTTGAACCATTCATGCTCATCCGAACTGTGATTGACGACCAAATCCATGATGAGTTTCATGCCTCGTGCGTGTATGCCTGCGAGCAGTTCATCGAAGTCCGACATGGTGCCGAACTCATCCATAATATTGTAGTAATCACTAATGTCGTAGCCATTGTCATCATTGGGTGATTGATAGACCGGACAGAGCCAAATCATATCAATGCCAAGGCTTTTTATATAATCTAATTTTTGAATAATACCGCGAATATCACCGATACCATCGCCATTAGAATCATTGAAACTACGAGGATAAATTTGATATACGACACCTTCTTTCCACCAGCTCATGTTAGTAGCGAGTTTGCGAGTATTGAGTAGCGAGTAACAAGTTTTTCTTGTTTCTCGTCTCGTATCTCTGGTTGAAAATATCGTAAATATAGGAATTTTCTGGATGTTACCGATGGAGTTGCCAGACTAAAGCGAGTTGGAATCCAGAGTTAAGGTTTGTTGTGGTATTTTTGGTCATGTTGAGCAAGCCATATCGGTAACTTATATCAATACCGAGACGCGGAATTGGATAATATCGAAAGCCACCTTGTGCTGTCAAGTCAGCCTTGCGAATGGTGAATGAATAGGGTACTGTAATCCGGTCGGTAGATTCAACACCGTAGGTATCCACTTCTTCATTAATCGTAATATTGACATTAAATGAAGATTGGTAAGTATCGTCAGAGAATTGAGCGTCATAGATATTAGCGTTCGTTTGAGACAAATCACCGGAGGATGTATTTGAGTTTTTACTAAGGCGATACCCTGCATTTAAACCCGTATAAAGCTGAATTTTAGGATGCGGTTGATAGGTAAATGAAAGTGGAAGTCGCAGGTAATGAAGATTTAAGGTATCAGAGGCAGTTTTCCTGTATTGCTCCATATTTCCGGGATATTCCTCGCTGACTTTCTCGGTATAATCGACATTTGTATTAATATTTTTCTTAGCATTAGTATAGAGCAAGCCAGTCTCCATACCAATCTTCGATGTGAAGCGATAATGGGCAAGCAAACCCGTTTTTATACCAGCAAAATCGCTGAATTCATCGCTCCGTACTCCCGCCAAAAGGCTGTATGTTTGGGAGAATTTGCGTGTTTTAGGAATCGGGTCAAAGTTTGGTGAAGTTTGGAGTAGTGCATTATTATTGTTTGCTATTTGAGGAGATAAGGAAGCGATACGCTCAATAGTGACAAACGAATTTCGGACTTGATTTTCCTTTGGTGCGGATGCCAAAGATTCCATTTGCTCTTTCTCCGACATAACAGGCATATCAGCCCCCTTTGTACTGACGACTTTAGTCGTCAGGTCGCGACGGCTAAAGTCGTCAGTACGAGAGGTTTGTTTTATATTTTTATTTATAAAATTATTTTCTTTTACTATATGTAAATTACTTTTAACAATATTTTCTTTGTTTTCTTTTTTAATAATATTTTTCGGAGAAATTATCGCTTTTCCTTTCGGTTGAATCTTGTCATTTGAATGTTGTGTTTCATCTTTTATCGCCACTTCGCCAGTTGTCTTGTTTTGCCCTTCTAATGTGGTAACATCAATCGTATTTTCAATAATATTTGCAATGGTCGTGTCGGGAATTTCATTAGTTGGTGTTGTGTTTTTTGTGGCAAAATTATAATAAACACCTCCCGCCAAAATCCATAAAAACAGCAATAACCACAGCCATCCCATTCTATACTTACGCACAGGCTCGGCGGGCATTTCTTTATCCAAAACCCCTTGCATTTTCTCCCAACCGAGGTCGGTGAATTGCTCATCAATATTTTTTATGTTATTTTTATCCTGCATGTACTCTGTAATCATTATTTTGCTCCAGCATGGACTTTAGTTTTGCCCTTGCATTGGAGAGATGCCATTTCGATGTTCCTACGCTAATTCCCAAATTAGCAGCGATTTCTGCATGTGTGTAACCTTCTATTGCATACAATTTGAATACATCTTTAGTTGCCGGAGGCAACCTATCAATCATTTTTAAAATATCCTCAAAAAACAAATTTTGGTATGCCTTTTCGTGACATGAATCGTCTTTTTCTTCTAATACAATGTGCTGAATGTATTTTGCATTTTTCTTAAAATAATCCGAAATACTATGATACACTAAACGTCGCACCCAGCCTTCCAGAGAACCTCTAAATTGGAAAGTATCCAATTTTTTAAAGACCCTTAGAAAGCCATTGTTGACGATGTCCATCGCTTGCTCACGGTCACGGGTATAGCGCAAACACATCGCCATCATTTTGGCGAAGTATTTCCGATACAACAACTCCTGAAAACGTCTGTCGTTGCGAACGCACCCGGCTACGAGTTCCTTTTCGGACATAGTTTTTAAGTTCAAATTCAAGTGTCAAATACAAGTTCAAATTATTGATTTAGCGAAGCTAAATCTTTACACTTGAGTTTGCGCTTGATGCTTGCACTTGAACTTTATATACATTATTTAATGTTTTATTTATCGGAGTCCTCATAGTTTTTCCACACAATTTCACCTTCACCTACGCGTTCATAGAAATCACCGCAAGTCTGAAATCCGGCGATACCACCTGTTTCACATTTTTTACCATGATCGCAAGTGTAAAGTACCGTCATGGCATCGGCACAATTGACACAATTATTGACCTCAAAGTAGTATTCGCCGTCGAGTTCGTAGCGGGTAATTTTTGCTTTGACTCTCCCTCCTTTGAAATTATCTGCCAGCTCCCCTATCCATGCAATATCAGCCGTTACATTTGTCGAATTACATTTGAGGGTATTATCCGGCGGAGTGTCCTTGTCTCCACTTGTGTTTTTTGTGCCCGTGCAAGCAGTTAAAGCAATAAGTGTAAAGAATAAAAATAAGTATCTGAACATGTTTTTAAATTTAGATGCGTTTTTTGTACTTTTTTCTATGTTGGGAATGAAGAGCAAAGTGGCAAAAAACATGATTTGTACATTTAAAGATAGCAAAATGTTCTTTGGATACGCTTGTGTTTACTTTATTTTCGTCTTATTGCTTTTCAAATGAATAAAAGAACCCGTCAGCTAATGTTGTCAGTGTCGTATCATTATCCGTCATGTACAGTACACTGTTTTCGTTCAGTGTCATTTCATCATCGTTTATTTCAAGATAAGTGAAAAATTGAGTAGGACTCTCAACTCTGTAATTAGGGTTTAGAAAAAGACTATCCCCATACTCAACTATCAAATAACTGTTTGCCCCTTCAGCAATGAAGGGACTTGAACCCTCAATGAACAAACTATCCTCACTGAATGTCCATACAATATCACCGGAAGCATAATTTTCGTCAACTCCTGCAAGTCCACCCATTAGTTGAGTTAGGTTCCATGACCCAATGATTGGGTCAATGTTTTCCTCGTCGTCTTCGCAACTTATCAGAAAAAATAATGCAAAACAGCATAAGATTGAAATTATTGTTTTCATAATTTTTATCTTGGTTTTTAGAATAGTAAGCCTAATTTTAGATTTACCCGATTATAGGTATAATTACGTTTGAAAGTGCCACTCCAACGCTCTTCCGTAAAGCTCGCTTTTTGTAATTTGTAGCCCAGAGAAAGGGTAAAATTCGCACCGTTGGAAGCTCCAAAACGATAGCCTATATTCGGATTAAACATCAATCCTCCCCTACCGCCAACTCTGTTTATATCGCTCACCTCAATTTTTGGTGCAAAACCATAACCCAGAGAAACGCTATAAAAGGGTGTGACATTTTTTTTCATCAAATATCCGCGCGCCTCTGCATACAAAGGCACAATGACTTCGCCATAACCGGGATAAAAAGTCTCAAATCCCAAGCCGATGCCACCGCCTATCCAGCGATTGTGTTGATAGCCCGTCACATGATGAATTCCAATTCCCGTAATCCATGTACTCCAACTATTAAATCCATTCGGAAATTGAACACTCGTCTCATTATAAATTCCGCTTTCGCGAAAACGATATTCGCGGGTCTTGACCGCCTTCGGAATGTAAGCTGAATCTCCGTAAGGCTGCTGCACGGTTTTTTTGATTTTTTTTGCCGGAAATTCTACGATTTGTCCACCGAGTATTTCCATTTTCAGGTATTCACCATGCTTGTATTCGATGATTTTTCCACGAAATTCGCTGCCGTCTTTGAGGTGTACGATGTCAATGTATTGAATATCCGATGGCACATCTTGTGCAAAATTTATATTCGGAAAAAACAAACAAGCGAGAATGATTACTTTTAAACTTTTTATACAATTCATTATTTTATAATATTTACTTTTATTCTACACAAATACAAGCCTCACATTCCACTTGTGTAGCAAAGCCATATTAGACTTTATTTAGGAATATTTTGTATGCATGGAATTTTGTATTTTTTCGATAATCGAGCCTCATTTTGAGCCGCATACCCTACGGTACGGAGCGAAAAATAGGGGAAGAGTATCGGAAAAAGACAATGTTAGCTGCATACAAAATATTT
>ENA-ORXR01001259-ORXR01001259.1-marine-metagenome-genome-assembly--contig:-NODE-1259-length-27517-cov-3.301130_pt1 | contig 27517 bp, 22 predicted proteins | sample MGYA00237866_ERZ511479 | MGnify/ENA metagenome assembly ERZ511479 | reverse complement strand
TGGTGAATCACAATCTAAGGAACAGATAGTGTCGCCAATATGAACGTCATCGATTCCGGATAAAAGTGCAATGTTACCGGCTAGTAATTCTTGTTGGTTTTCAGTTCCTAAACCAGAATATGTTTGAAGAGAAGTGACGTTAAAAGGAAGTTTTTTGTTGGCTCTATTGATTAAGTGAACTCGTTCGTTGAGTTTGACAGACCCAGAGATAATTCGGCCCACTGCAACTCGTCCTACAAATGAGTCATAACCTAAGTTTGTTATAAGCATTTTAAAGTGAGGCGAGTCTTCTGTTTTTGGGGAAGGGATGATGTCAATGATGGAATCGAGAAGATCACTAAAATTATCTTTTTCGACAGTCTTGTCGCTTGAAGCCCAGCCATTTTTAGCGCTGGCGTAGATAGTTTTGTAATCAATATCATTATCGTCATCGGCAACGTCGTAGAAAAGCTCTAAGACCTTTTCTTCAACGTATTCTATACGAGCATCTGGACGGTCAACTTTATTGATAACAACAATAATTTTAATTCCTTGATCAAGAGCTTTTTTAAGGACAAATCGTGTTTGAGGCAGAGGGCCCTCAGCAGCATCGACTAAAAGTAAGGCGCCATCAACCATGAAAAGTGATCGTTCAACTTCGCCACCAAAGTCAGCGTGACCAGGGGTATCGACAATGTTGATTTTATGCTCTTTCCAGAAGAAAGAAGCGTTTTTAGCTTTAATTGTAATTCCTCGTTCTTTTTCAATGTCACCAGAATCCATGATTCGATCTTCTTGGTCTTGGTGATCTTTGAAGACTCCAGCTTGTTTGAAAAGACCATCAATTAGGGTTGTTTTTCCATGGTCAACGTGGGCAATAATTGCGAGATTTTTAACTGAAGACATAGCTTATAGGACTTAATGCTTTTCGGTATTCTTAACAAGTCTTTGTTCTTATTAAATAAATTGATTTTAAAAAGATGGGATTTAGGTGGATTGAAGCCCATATAATGCTAGGATAGGGGGCTCTAATGTCTCAAAAAAAAGTTGCTTTTTTGGTCTCTGGCTGCGGCTATTTAGATGGAGCCGAAATTAATGAGGTAGTTATGGCTCATTTGGCTTTAAAACTCAAAGGTTTTGAAGTGGTGGCGTTTTCTATTGAAAAAACCTGTTTAACGCATATTAATCATAAAACTTCACAATCCTTAGAGGGCTCAGTCTCTATGCTTGAGCAAAGCGCGCGAATATTTAGAGGGGAAGTCAAGGATCTTTTGGAAGATCGTTTAGCTCTTGAAGAATATTCGGCCCTTGTTATCCCTGGTGGTTTTGGAGTCGCTAAGAATTTTTGTGATTTTGCGCTTAAAGGAACTGATGCTTTTATAGATCCTCTAATTTTTGAAACAATTAGTCTTTTTCAAGAAGCCAAAAAACCAATTTTAGCTCTTTGTATTGCTCCAGCACTATTGGGGCTTGTGGCTCATAAACAAAATAAAAAATTAAAAATGACTTTAGGGTCATCAGACAATGAAGCTAGTTTAGCGATGCACAGTTTGGGACATGAAATGTCGCTAGTTAAAGTCGATGACTTTTGTTTTGACGCCGATCATTTAATTATATCAACTCCAGCCTACATGGAAGAAGCTTCGCTTGAAGAAATTTGGCCGGGAATTCAAAAGTCAGTAGAAAAACTGCATTCCTTAGTGGAATAAAACGAAAGAGAGTATGTCATGAGTAACGTTCATCCTTTAAAAAGAAAATCAGTGAAACCTTCAAGTAGTACCGTTAGAGGCATGTTGCCAGCTAACCAATGTCGATCTTTAGATGCGGCCATGCAGAGTATAAGATCTGCTGGATTCAGAGTGGAATGGCAGTGGAAGGATAAACAAGTAGGTTGGGTTTGTGCTGGAATTTTTGAAGACAAAGTACGTTGTGAAATTTTGGCGACAGAAGATCCTTTGCTGGGTCATATGTTTTTAAGTGAAATTGAATTAATTCAAGCAAAAGCAAATGAGGATATTCCTAAGAATTATCGAGCCATTCTTGAATTTCCTCTTGAAGTCAAAAATGATTATTCACTTTTTGAGTTTCCTTTGGAGTCAACTCCGCATCGTGATTTATTCACAAATGTCTTAGAATCTTTAGAAGTTGTTTTCATGCCGTAATGAATATGAAAAAATTAAGTTCATTACTGATTTGTATATTTTTAATAATCTCATGTTCAAAAAAATCGACTGACACTCAAAAAAAGGAGCTGGTAGTTGCCGTTGAAACAGAAATTAAAGTTATGGACCCGAGAAAAGCATTGGCCGCCACTGATTGGCGAACAAGTTTGCTTGTTTGTCAAACTTTAGTGACTTTGAATGAGCAGTTTTTACCTGTTCCCGATTTAGCAAGTCGTTTTGAAATCAAAGATTCTGGCAAAGAGTATTGGTTTCATATACCTAAAGAAGCTCAATTTCATGATGGGAAAAATCTTACAGTTGAAGACGTTATATTTTCAATTAATGAATACCGTAAAGAGGGAATGTGGTCAGCTGGAGCTTTTAAAGATGTTGTCAGTGTCGAGGCTGTTGAGCAAATTGTTAAAATTAAATTAAAAGCACCTCGAGCTAATTTTCTAACCGGTGACTTACCTGTAATACGAATTATGCCTAAAAATTTAGTGCAAAAAGATGAAGAAGCTTACAAGAAGAATCCTGTTGGATCAGGCCCATTTATTTATAAAGGAAAAAAAGGTAGAGATTATCTGTTTGAGCGATTTTCAGCTTATCAAACTTATCAATTTAAAGATAAAGTTGGGGCGGTAGCTTATCCAGCTTTGAAGCTTAGAGTGATACAAGATCAAAACACTCGTTATTTGTCTTTAATAAATGGTGATATTGATGTGGTATTTAATGCGCTTCCTGAGGATAAAGTTGAAGCTATTGCAAAAAATAAATCTGCCAATATCCTAAGTACTCAAGGAAATAATTATCAATATCTTGTTGTTAATTTTAAGAATGAATTTCTTAAAAATTTAGACTTTAGAAAGGCGCTTTCATTATCAATAAATCGCGCTGAAATTATTAAGCACAAACTTAAAGGAAGAGGAACTGAAGCGTCATCGCTTTTGGCTCCATTTAGTTATTTTTATAAAAGCAATCAAGGTATTGGTTTTGATTTGGATAAAGCCAAAGAGCATCTTAAGAAATCTGGGTTTAAAACTCCAATTTCAATTAGCGTTAAAACATCGAATAATAAATCAACAGTTGCTATATTGAATATTATCAAAGCTCAATGGAAGAAAATTGGGGTTGAACTTAAAGTAGATTCTTCTGAATTTGCTACTTATTACAGTCAGCTTAAAAAAGGTAGTTTTGAGTTAGCCTCTGGACGATGGGTTGGCGTTTCTGATCCTGATATGTACCGATTAGTTTTGCATTCTGATGAATGGGCTCCAAAAGGCAAAAACCGTGGATTTTTTAGTAACTCTCGTTTAGATGAATTGGTCGATAAAGGTCGTTATGAGGTCAATACTGAAAAACGAAAAGAGTATTATGATATTGTTCAAGACATTTTCTATGCTGAGCTGCCTTATATATCTTTATGGTATCCAGATAATATTGTAGTCACAAGTAAGCGTGTTTCTAGTTTCAAAATTCATCCAAAAGGTGATTGGACTCCTTTGATCAGAGCGCAATTAAAGTAATTAATTCATTGAGTTTTTTCTAGTCAAAAAGAGCGATTTTGATTAGAAAGTGAGTGTGTTTTTTAGTTCAAAAAAGAATAAACAATCTGCTGATCAGGGCCTAACAATTAACAAGGAAGATCTTTTAGTTCAGGATTCTGAAGTAAAAAGACCTGAAGGGACGCCTTTATCTGGAATCAAAAATATTGTGGCTATTGGCTCGGGAAAAGGTGGCGTTGGTAAATCTACTGTAGCTGCTCATTTGGCTTCTACATATGCGCATTATGGATACAAGGTAGGCTTGGTTGACGCTGATGTATATGGACCTTCAATACCCTATTTATTAGGGGCTAACGAAAACCCTAAACAAGTTGATGGTAAAATCATTCCGCCTATAGTTCATGGTATTAAAGTCATGAGCATGGGCATATTGGGTGGTGATTCACCGGTAATATGGCGGGGGCCAATTGCTTCAAGAGCAGTTCATCAATTTATGTCTCAAGTTTCTTGGGGGGAATTAGACTTTCTATTTATTGATCTTCCTCCAGGTACTGGCGACATTCAGTTAACAATGTCACAATCTGTTAAATTAGACGGAGCTATTATTGTAATGACACCACAAGGGCTAGCTCAACATGTTGCTTTAAAAGGATTGAAGATGTTTGAACAATTACGGGTTCCACTAGTTGGAATCATTGAAAACATGTCTGGTTATAATTGCAGTCATTGTGGTGAGCCTAATGATATTTTTCATAAAGGTGGCGGACAGAAACTAGCAGACGAATTGGAATTACCATTATTAGCAAAGCTGCCTATTGACAGTAGTTTAGTTAAGGCTGCTGATGATGGGAAAAGTGTTAATCAGCTTGGTGGAAAAAGTTTTCATCCTTATCAGTTACTAGCTAAAAACTTTGCTCGTGAAATGAATGTTCTTAAAAAAGGTGAAAGAAAGACCACTATTAAGGTTGTTAAATTGGAGCCTAATTATAAATCAAAAATGTTTAAAATTCACTGGTCAGATGAAAAACAGAGTTTGGCGGGATTTAAGCAACTACGTTTTCTTTGCCCTTGTGCTGAATGCGTTGATGAAGCAACTGGCAAAAGAATCATTAAAATGGAATCTGTTGCGGATGATATCGCTCCTAACAATATAGTTACTGTCGGAAATTATGCTTACAATATATCTTGGACTGATGGACATAAATCTGGAATTTATAGTTTTGATTATCTTAGAAAAAAATTAGTGAAAGCCTAATGGGCGATATTAACTTTTCAGTAATAGCAAAAAATTTAGATATTGAAGTAAAAGTATTAAAAGAAATTTTTGAATCTATTAATACTAATCTCAATAAACTTAAAGTTGATCTAAAATCACTGGAGCAAAGTCGAGATGCTGAACTTAACGATTTAGCCGGTGGTAAGGATTATGGCGATAAAAGCCAATTAGAAGAAAACATGAATAAAAGGCATTGGGATATTGATTCCAAAAGAAAAACTTTGAAGAAGATGCAAGGGGCCTTACGAAGGTTCGAAGAAGGCGATTACGGGCTTTGTTTAGATTTTGAGGAACCGATTGATAAAAGACGATTAATCAGTGATCCATTAGTTGAATATTGCTTAGAAGCTCAGGAAAATCACGAGCAGAAGAGTTCGGTAGAGGCTACCAGTGCTCAATATCCTAAGGGCTTTGAAGACGAATAATCACTAATTATTTCAATAGCTTATGATATAATCTTTGTTTGCTGCAAGTTTTTATGCTATGCATAAATGCAGTGCAACATGGAGGTGCTTTGAATGTATAAACTAATTATTTCTTGTGGAGCTTTTGCTCTGACGTCTGTCTTAAGTCTTGGAGCTTTTGCTTTGTCTTATCCACCAGTGAGCAACGCTCAAGTAGGCGAATGTTATGGCAAGGTGACTTGTCCGGCTGTTCATAAAACTGTTAGAGAACGCGTTTGTGTTCAAAGAGAGCATGTTAAACATGTTAAAATACCTGCTGTATATAAATGGGTTGAAGAAAACGTTTGTGTTAAAGAAGCTGAAACAAAAGTTGTTAAGATCCCAGCAACCTACAAAAAAATTCATCAACGAGTTATTGTTCGTGAAGCTGAACGAAAAGTATATAAAATACCCGCTGTTTATAAGACAGTGTCTAAACAAGTTTTAGTAAGTCCTGCTAAAAAAGTTTGGAAAAAAGATGTTATTGGTGGGCATCGACGAGCACATCCTGAAACAGGCGAAATCATGTGTTTGGTCGAAATACCTGCAGTATATAAAACTGTTCATAAAAAAGTATGTGTTCAAGAAGAGCGCACACAAGTAAAAATTCTTCCAGCACAATATCGAACAATTATTAAAACGGTAGTTGATCGTCCAGAATCTACCAAAACGATTCATATACCAGCCGTTTATAAAAAAATACGTAAAAGAGTTTGTGTACATCCAGAGCGAGTTAAAAAAGTTGTTGTTCCTGCGGTTTACAAAACAATTGAAAAGCAAGTTGTTGTTAAGCCAGCAAAAGTCGAATGGCGTAAGATTTATTGTCAAAAAAATAGTACACCAGATTTTATTTATTCGGTTCAAAGCGCACTTAAGAAAAAGGGATATTCTTGCCCACAATCTGGAAAGTTAGATAAGGACACTTACGATGTTTTGTTTGGATATCAAAAAAGAAATCAACTTCCTCATGGAGCATTAACATTAGAAACACTTGAGCATTTGGGAATATAGAAAATTAGCTATAAGAATATTTAGAAATAAGATCATTTTAAATAAGTAGAATTAATCGGTTAAAGATTAGTTCTACTTTTTTTTATTCTATAATGTCCGATAATAGTCCAATCTTTTAAAACATCTTCCTCTTGTGGAGTTCCTCCAATATGATGGATTAACAAGGCTTGGTTTTTAGAATTTTTTTTATTTGAAACCAGACCAATATGTGTGATTCCACCTCCAAGGTCATAAGCAACAATATCGCCTGCTTTGAATAAGTTGTTTAAAGGTAGCTTTTGAAAATAATTATCCATATAAATCATTAAATTGGGAACACGTCTGTGATCGATGTTTTTGTCGATTACGTGTTTTGCCCAGATCTTAGGATAGCGCTTAGGGTTTTGTTTACGATCTAAATATACTCTTTTTTGTAAATCAATATTTAGAGATCTTAAAGACCTTATAATGATGTCCGTACAGACACCAAGGTCTTTAGGGACGTCGCCACTTGGGTATTTCAGAGAAAAGTATGAAGGGTCATATCTTTTTGTTGTTGTTAATAGCTTTCTGGCTGCAGTTATAAGAATATCAATATCTTGAGGAGATAACGTAGTTACTTCTTTATGGGGCTTATACTTGTTGACGTATTTTTTTACCCAAGCAGATCTTGAGTTTTGAGCTTCAACTAAGTTTAGTGAACTTAGGGATAAAACAAATATAACAAGATATAGTTTAAATAACATTGACTTCATTTAACAATAAAGATTTGTAAAGGTCAATTTCTAGTAGATATTATTACTGAACTCATTTTAATAATTTAAATATTTTTCCTTTTACTTTAGCGAGGTTTTTATACCTGTTGCATGATTTTTTAAGCTTTTCTTGAGATTTTTGGGTAAATAATCCTTCCCATTTTTTGTTTTTTTCGTGTGCCGAGTTGCCTAGCTGTGTATTAATAGTTTTGGCTAATTGCACTCCTTCTAAGACAGAATTTGTGTCTTTGATAGCATTATCAAATAATTTTAACAGACTAGTGAGTTGATTGTCTTTTTCCTTTTGAGTTCCAGTAAGTTGATCTTTGAGCATAGGAATTATTTCTTTATCAAACTGTTCAGGATTACGTAGTCTGTAGTTAAGTAGGGTAAAAACTAAATTTGTATTATTTAATTGGTCGCCTTCAAGATTTGGGACAATAGGGAAGGAACTCTCTAATGGTGTTAGGCCTAAGGTATTCAGCATAATTTGTTTTCTAAAACTAGGGTTGTGGCTTAGTTTGTTTTTGTAAAGAGCTAAAAAAGAAATGAAGGTTTCCTGGCATTTTGGACATTTTGTTTTTAGTCGATGTTCTGAATCTACTGTTAAAAAATGATTGAGGGATGATAGACTCAGGTGATCATACAACAAATCGTTAGCTTCAAAATACAAACTTCCTTGGCTCATAAGGAAATTTATATCAGGCCAGGAATAGCCATTATTGAATAATTCTTGAGCACCTATGGTGCCAGAATTGATTTTATAGTTTGTCCCTTTCATTTTGAAGAGTTGAGACCTTATTGTTGGCTCGCTTAATTTATTAGCTAATTGGTCTAAGTTGAAGCTTTCGGCATCAGATTTAGATGTTTTTTGAATTATTCTTTCTTGTATTTGGGTGGCTTTAGAAATGTTTTGTTCTAATTCATGTTTAAAATTTTTAAATGATGTTTTTAGCGCATTACTAGAACGCTTAAATGCCGTATCTAAGGCGTATGTTTTAATTGTGTTGTCATCTAGACCATGTAAAGGGTGCCCTTTGGGGGCTGTATTCTTTTTTGTAGTGGATAAATAATCTGGAGTATAAGAATGCTCAATAAATTGATCGTATTGCTCTAATATATTTTCATATAAAGTACTGTTTGTCCCGACTTCTTCTTTTTCTGAGACCGATAGGCTCTTATCGTATGTTTCAACAATATTATTTAATTTATTTTTGATAGCGATTAGCGAAGCATTTTCAGGGTCTTGTTTCATTTTATTAATGAATGTAGCAGTTCTGAAATGTTCTGGGTTATTGTCAGATGCTAATAATATAAAATGTAAAGACTGGTTAGTGTCCTTAAAAAAATCATTAACTTTTTTTATAAGCTCTTCGGGTGTTTTTGACTTTTCTAATATATTTTTTAATTTGGCTTTGTTGGCTTTGATTTTTTGTAAAAACTCTTGAGTAATATTTTTTGTGCCCATCATATATGATTCTTCATAATCAACGAGACTTTGATTATCGGGAATTTGTTTTAAATAATCTTTTGCAAGGTTTTCATAATGTTTGTAGGTATCATCCATAGATTGGCCCATAACAAGTCTAAAAGCCTTACATATAAGGGGACTTTGCTCTTTTACTTGATTAAAGGTTTTTTCAGTGTGTTCAAGTAATCCTTTAATTTGTTCGTTTTGATCAAAGCTCTGTTGTGAAAGTGTAATTGTTGATATTAGTAATGAAATACATAGAAACAGCTTCATGATATTTTGATCGTAATAATTGTGAAATATAAAAATATGAAATTTTGACTAAATGGGGCTTAACAATACATTTTAATTATATAATCAAAATCTTTTTTTTCAACTGGCTGGACGGATAAGCGAGAACCTTTTTGACAAACAAGCATATTGCTCAGTTTGGGATCTTCTTTTAAGGTTTTAAGATCAATGACTTCTTTAAAGGTTTTTTTATATTTAACATGAACACAGTGCCAGCGTGGATTTTCTTTAGTTGACTTAGCATCATAATATTTTGATTTTTTGTTAAATTGTGTGCTGTCAGGAAGGGCCTCTTTATGGATAGTAGCAAGACCGGCTAATCCGGAGGGTTTTGCGTTGGAATGATAAAAAAGAACAATATCGTTTTTTTTCATTGTTTTCATGAAATTACGAGCTTGATAGTTACGAACACCATCCCATTCTTCAGTTTTGTTTTTTTTAAGGTCAGAAATTGAAAAAACATCCGGTTCGGACTTCATTAACCAATATTGTATAGGCATATGGCTCATCAATATATCCTGATCTTGACGATAAGTCTATCTTGGCACTTGTGAAAAACCAAGGCTAGCTTTAATCTACATCTTATCTATGCAAAAAAATATATTAGGACAATCAGTAAAGGGGCAAGATATTGTTGAGTATCGTTTGGGTGATGTCAAGCAGCTTAAGAGCAAATTTCTTTTAATTGGCGGTGTTCACGGAGATGAAAAAGAAGGCTTTTTCTTGGTTGAAGAATTTATGAAATCAGAGCTCAGTAAAGTATCTTCAGGGATAGTATTGTCAGTTATTCCACGACTCAATGTTGATGGTTGCCAAGACGATAAAAGACAGAATTCAAATGGTGTTGATCTGAATAGAAATATGGCTACTCAGGATTGGACTTCTGAGGTCTTAAAACCTAAATATTTTCCCGGAGAAAAGGCGAATTCTGAAATAGAAACTCAGCTCTTAGAGAAATATATCTTAGAATTTAAGCCTGATGCTATTTTATCAGCGCATTCTTGGAAGCCCATGATTAACGTTAATGGTCCTGCGTTGGCTTGGGGTAAGCATATGTCCAGTTTTTCTGGGGTCATTGTGACTGAATCAGTGGGGTATCCAACTCCTGGATCACTTGGAACTTGGGCCGGTTTGGAGAGGCAAATTCCAACAATTACACTTGAGATAGAACGTGATAGCTCTGAGCAAGATATTTTAAAAACTCATTTGAAGGCTTTGCTAGAAAGTATTAATTATACAGCAACTGCGGCTTTTCATGAGCAAGTAAAACGAGAAAAGAAAGAATCAAAATGAAAGAACTTAAAAATATTATAGAAACTGTTTACGAAGATCGAAAGCAAATAAAGGATCATAAAAAAGATATTGAATCTATTTTAGATCTTTTGGATCAAGGTAAGATTCGTGTGGCAGAGCAAGTTAATGGGCAGTGGCAGGTTAATTCTTGGGTTAAAAAAGGAATACTACTTAATTTTTCAGTTCTTGATATGTATCAAGAAAAAGCGGGTCCTTTTGAGTATCATGATAAAGTCCCTTTGAAATCAATTCAATCACTTCAAGGTGTTCGAGTGGTTCCAGGAGCTGTTGTACGACGAGGAACCTTTGTTGAAGAGTCCACTATACTTATGCCTAGTTTTGTAAATATTGGGGCGTATATTGGTTCAGGAAGTATGATTGATACTTGGGCTACAGTTGGCTCTTGTGCCCAAATAGGGTCAAGAGTTCATCTTAGTGGAGGAGTTGGTATTGGAGGGGTTTTAGAGCCACCTCAAGCAGATCCTGTCATAATAGAAGATGATGTTTTTGTGGGATCGCGAGCAATTGTCGTTGAAGGCGTTCGAGTTTGCAAGGGCGCTGTTTTAGGCGCTAATGTCGTTTTGACTCAAAGTACGCCTATAATTGATGTCAGTAACAATGAAGAAAAAGTTGTTAAAGGTATTGTTCCTGAAAATTCAGTAGTAATTCCAGGACAGAGAATGAAGAAGTTTCCAGCAGGTGAATATGGAGTTCCCTGTGCATTAATTATTGGAAAACGAAAAGAATCCACTAACAAGAAGACAAGCTTAAATGAAGCGTTAAGAGAATTTGCAGTTAGCGTTTAATCTAATTTTTCCAGCCCAGCATAGCTTTTTTTAGGATTGATACTTTTAATTTATTGTATGGGAAGTATCGAGCTTCAAGATCGAGTCGTTTTGAGCGGTGGCAAATAGATTTTTTATGAGAAAATTCATAAAAGGAATGAGAGCCATGATAACTTCCAAGGCCGCTAGAGGAATGTCCTCCAAAAGGAAGCTCAGGATGAGCAAGTTGAATCATGGTGTCGTTAATACAAGCGCCTCCAAAATTAAATTTTTGGCTAAAGTTTTTAATGTTTTTATCGTTTTCACTAAAAAGATAGGCCGCTAAAGGGTTGGGGTATTGTCTGGCAATAGCCAAAGCTTCATTAAAATGTTGAAATTTTATAATTGGAATGAGTGGGCCGAAAATTTCTTCTTTCATTGCGGGCATGTTTTGATGGCCAACATCAAGAAGAATTGTTGGTGAAATATATCGAGATGCTTTATCAATGATAGCTTCTTTGTAACTTGTTGATTGCTTAAGAATATTGTGTAATCGATCGAAATGTTTTTGATTAATGATACGACATAATCCAGAGGAATCATTGTTAATTTGTTTGTCAAATTCAGCGCTTAAATCTCTTAAAAGCGTGTTGTAGTGTTTTTCATGGCAAAGGATATAGTCTGGAGCAATGCATGTTTGGCCTAGATTGAGTAATTTTCCCCAGGCAATTCTTTTTACGGCTACATTCAAGCTGACGTCTTTGTCGATTATGCACGGAGTTTTTCCGCCAAGTTCAAGAGTCACAGAACTAAGATGTTTAGCGGCTTGTTCGTAAACTATTTTTCCAACGGTAGTACTTCCTGTGAAGAAAACATGGTTGAAAGGATGTTCTAGTAGTTCTTGTGTTTCTTTTTGATCACCTTCAACAACGTTGATGTAATTAGAGTCAAAATGAAGGTCAAAGAACTTTTTTAAGGCAGTTGAGGTATTCGTTGCCAGTTCAGATGGTTTAATAATGGTGCAGTTCCCTGCCGCCATAGAGCCAATTAAGGGAATAAGATTAAGTTGAAGCGGATAATTCCATGGCGAGATAATAAGCTGTAGCCCTTTGGGGGTAACTGCTATTTTTGATTGCGAGGGGAAAAGTGCAAGAGGAGTTTTTTGCTTTTGTTCTTTGACTAGTTGAGGAAGATTTTTAAGAAAGTAATCTATTTCTTTGTAAATTGGAAATACTTCACAAATCAATGCCTCTTCTTTACTTTTATTAAGGTCTTTTTTTAAGGCTAATAAAAAATCCTTTTCACTGTGTTTAATCGCTGTTTTAAGTTTTTTGAGCTGAGCTAAGCGAAACTTAAGTGAGAATGTCTTTTGAGAAGCAAAGAATTTATTTTGAGATTTAAAAAGAGATTCAATATTCATGGCTTATTGTGTCCTTTGAAGTCTTCCATAGAGGAACTCATGCCAAGAAAGCTACCAACATAATCATAGATGTCAGTTGGCAGATAACGCATAATCCATACTGTCCAAACCATAGAAGGTATCAGAATTCGAGTTTTTTTCTTTTCAATTCCATGGATAATTGCTTTGGCAACGTTTTCAACTTTAAGAATAGGAAGTAAGAATGGAAAGCGCGTTTTAGCTCCAGAAAATAGTTTTGTCTTAATGAAAAAGGGGCAAACAATAGTCATATCAATGTTCCATTTATTTTTTTTGATTTCCATTCTTAGAGATTCGTGTGCTCCAAAGTGAGCAAATTTGCTGGCACTATAATCACTGAGCTTGTTGACGCCCATAAGACCCGCGGCCGACGCAATATCAATAAAGTGACCGTGCCCTTTATTTAAAAATTCAGGAAGAAAAGCTCTGTAAATGTGAAGAGGAGCAATGGAATTCACTTGAAAGGTGCGGTCAATATCTTCTGTACTTAAATCTAAAAGACTTTTACCACTTACAACTCCAGCATTATTAATGACAAGGTCGATTTGAGGAGCGAGTTTTTGACCTAATGCTTTGATTTCATTTGGGTTGCAAAGGTTGATTTGATGAAATGAAATATTGGGATGATCTTTAAGATGAGCTAATTGTTCACTTTGTCTTTCTTGATCAATGTCAGCAAGGTGAACATAATACTTTTTTTTAAGAAAAATATGAGTTAAAGCGAGCCCTAATTCACCTGTACCGCCAGTTATGAGTACTTGTTTCATGATTGTAAACTCGTTTCAAAATAATTACTTATAGTTTCGTTGTCAGTTAATGAGAATTCTTTTTGAGAATTTAACTTAAGATCTTTAATGGTGATAAGATTGTTTTGAGCTTCATTAGACCCAAGAATTACAGCAAATCTTGATTTGTTTTTCAGAGATCTTTTAAGTTGTTTTTTTAGAGCTTGCTCTGGGTTGAGACTAATATTCAATGGAAGTTTAGATATAGTATTTAAAGTATTTTGGACTTTTAATTGATATGAATTATTTTCACGACCTAAACAAATGAGGTCAATTTTAGAAATATAATCAAAGGCTGGAAGGAGGTCATGAGTTTCTAAGAAATTTTTCATAGTGACATCGCCTAAGCCAAAACCAACACCTGAAATAGCATTTTTGCCAAAAAGACCAATAAGATTGTCATAGCGGCCGCCGCCAAAGAGGGCTCTATTATTGTCTGGAGAGCGGTCAAAAGCCTCAAAGACTAAACCCGTGTAGTAATCTAGCCCACGCATAATGGATGGGTTAAAGGATACGTGATCTTGAATTCCTTGTGTTTCACAAAGTTCTAATAGTTCTTTCATTTCATCGATTGCTGGACAAGAAATCATGTTTTTAATGTCCTTAAAGTCAGCTTTACAATAATCTTCTAATAATTTAATTTGATCAGAACTTAAACCAAGTTCATTAAGTTTAGAGAGATAAACTTCAGCGCTTAGTTTTTCTTTGGCATCAACTATTTTACTGAGTTGTAATTTTTGATCACCGACACAAGATAATTTATTTTCAAAGAAAAAATCTGTAATTCCGCGATGATTAATTTCAATGCTAAAGAATTGAAGCCCATTAAATTGTTTATATAGATCACAAGCTGTTTTTAATATTTCAAAATTAGCTAGCACGATATCACCGCCAAGAATGTCGACATTAAGTTGCCAATGTTCACGGAGTCGTCCTCTTTGTGGTCTTTCGTAGCGCCATAAATTAGGAATAGAAAACCATTTTAAAGGAAAACTAAGTTCGTTAAATTGTGAAGCGACCATTCGAGCTAATGTTGGCGTCATTTCAGGGCGAATGGCAACTTTTCTTTTACCTCTATCTTCAAAGTGATAAAGCTGTTGTTCGACTAATTCTTGCCCAGATTTAGCGGCATATATATCGAAGCTTTCAATCATAGGTCCATTGTAATGTTCAAATCCCGAAATTTTCATAACACTTTTGAAGTGATCAAAGATCCAATCCTGAATACCTTGGTCTTTGGGGTAAAAGTCACGGCTGCCTTTATAGGCTTGAGTCGATAAAAAGCTGGACATGTTAAAAGATATAGCATGTCTTCATTGGCCAATAAAGAATTGGATTAATAGGCAAGGACGATGTGGAAGGGGAATTATTGCTGTAGAATCTTTGATTTACTGTTAAGAGATTATTAATTTTTACGAATTCGAAGCCTGTTATTTCTTTAGGTGTATTTAATGGCATCGATAATGAAAAATGTTTAAAATTCATGTAAAATCAGCTATTTAAAAGATTAAGTGAATTTGCCAAATATACCGAATAATAGAGATGGGTCATTTTACAGTTTTCTTTAAAATAATAATTTTTATTACTGTCAGTGTTATCTGTAAAAATTTGTTGGCTGAAAGTTGTTTGAAGAGCTTAACTGATTATATTCAGCTTAAAAGAAACACGCAATTCGTTGTGAATATTAGTTTTTATAGGCATGGAAAAAATGCAAAAGAACTTTATCCAAGTGAGCCAGAAAAGTATCAAAGAGTATTGGAAGTAGCGGATCGTCACCTTGAAATTGTTGCTGGCCAATGGAAACGCTGTTCAGGTAAGCGAGATTGTTTTTATTATGATGAAGCTGGTGAAAGATTAGAGTTAGATTTTTCAGAGCCAAGAAGAAAAAATTTAAAAATTGTTAACAATGAAAAGTTTAGGAAAATTTATGTTCCAGAAAATTGGTCGGGAATAAAAAATCTTGAAGATGAAAAAGTTGCTGAATCATGGCTAAATAAAGCTTTAATAGATCATAGATGGAATCCTACGTTTAGATCTGGGAATGAAAGAAAATGGCGTACTTCACAAAAAAATGCATTAAGTTTGATAAGTTTTTTAAGAAACAAATCTCAAGAACGAAAATTATTAGTTTCAATGCCAACTGGACAAGGAAAGACTTTGGTTCTGGCCGAAAGTATATGGGGTGAAGTGGAAAGAATACGCCAGTCTATAAGACATCAATCAAACGGTGAAAAAGTGGCTAAAGGGATATTGTTCACTGCGGATAATAATGAAGCTGTAGAGCAATTTAATCGAGAATGGTCCGGAAAGCTAAATAAAATAAAAGATTTATCTGGAGTTAAAGTGTTGAGACTACCAAACGACAATATAAGAACTCTAGCTGCATTGAATAGCTACATTGAGCAAAGTGAAGATGTTGTATTGGTAGTAGGATCAATGAGTAGCATTCGTAAAAAAATGGGACTTGAAAAACAGCTAACTCAACCATTACTAGAGGAAGAGAAAAAAGCCAATAAACGCTTAGCTCAAAATATATCGTTTTGGGCCTATGATGAAGCTCGACATGTGGGGGCACCATTAGCACAAGAGGTTGATCGTATTTTAGTGGATCAAGGCAGAGCCTTTTTCCTAGGGGTGGATGCTACGCCCATGAGATCAGATTTAGATTTAAGAGGTGAATATTTAGACGGAAGAGTTTTTGATGCGGTTAGCGATCATTGGACAAGTTATTTACAATCTTTGTTAAAGGAGAAAGACGAACTTAATACAACTGGCTTAAGAAATATATTAGATCAATTAGAGTTATCGATTAATAGCGGTGAACTGAATGGAAACATACGATCACTACACTTGGATACAAAGATTATAACACAGAAGGCAGATGATTTTTATGTATCAAAAGAAGGGGCTCATATTGATTTTGTTAATCCAAAATATTGGCCTGAGGTATACGGTAAAAGATTGAGAAGGCATTTTGAAGAGCATAAGAAAAGTACCGTTGTAGTTGCTTCGATTGAAGAAGCCGAAAAATTAAGTGATTTTTTAAGAGAAACATATCCCAAAATAGAAGTTCAAAGTATTCATACGGGAAATAAAAATTATCCTATAAAAACAGGTGAAAAAAACAAAAGAATACAATCTTTTAAAGAGGCGGAACATGGGATAGCTGTAGTTGTCAATGTGATGAATCAATCGATTGATATCCCAGAGTTGAGTTTAATGGTGGATATGACGCGAAATCGAAGTTTGGTAACCATAATACAAAGATTAGGGCGTTTAATGAGACCTCATATTGGAAAAGCAGAAGTCGAAGTGATTTCCCCGCTACCAATAACATTAGACAATCTAGATGAACGATTAATGTTTTATCAATTTATAAAAAGACATCAAGTAGATAGGGGCGAAGGTCCAATTAATGTCATTGATGAGGCTTTTTCAGATACAGACGACATCATTAAAAGATTGATTCATTTTAAAAGAGAAAGAGTTTATGGTGAAAACAAAAAAGCAAAAGAAGTTGCTCGATTTTTAAAAGAGTTTGTGCTTTCGCATAATACGAATCCGAATCACTTTGTGAGTCAAGAAGGCCTCAAAGGAAACACTGTCTTAATGCGAATAAGAACACTTCTTAAAAAACAAAGCAATAACGAAGCAAGATCGCAAAGACAGCTTGATGAAATTATAAAATATTTAAATGCAAGTTTGGTGGATAACAAGGAAGCGCTTTCAAAAGCTTTAAAATACTTAGAACTTAAAGATGGTAGTATACCCTTCGGTTCTGCAGCAGAGTTTAAGAAGAGAATGGATGTGTTTGAGGGATACGCAAGATCTGAGGGGGCTCTAAGAAGTTACAATTCTAAAGGTGAAGTTAAAGGTTTAATTGTTGATGGTTCTTTAAAATATATAAAAATATCGGTGAAAAAAGGGAGTGTAAAAGCTCAAGAACACTTAAAACGAATAGAAGCCGATATTAAAGAAAGATTAAAGAATAAGCCAAAAGCTTTAAAGAAAGCATTGAAATACTTGAAACTAAAAGATGATAGTGTACCGTTTGGTTCCGAATCAGAGTTTAAGAAGCGAATGGATGTATTTGAGGGATACTCTAGATCAGGTGAGTCATTTAGAAACTATAAGTATAAAGGGGAAGTTAAAGTTACAACTGTTGAAGGTTCTTTAAAGGACATAAAAGCAGCGGCGAAAAAGGGCAATAAGAAAGCTCAAGAACACTTAAAAAGAATAGAAGCTGAAATTAAAGAAAGATTAAAGAATGAGCCAATCGCTTTAAAAAAAGCATTGAAATACTTGACAATAAAAAAAGAGAGTACACCGTTAGTTCCTGAGATGAAAAATAAAAATCAACATTAAAATATCTAAGTATGAAATTATTTTTTTTAATTACTTAGGTGTATAAAGAAAATGAAAATTTTATTCATTAAGCAATTGAAATTTGTCTTTTGGACTTTTATTTGTTGATTAATTGATGAATCGACTTCATTGAGTAAATTAAAATATTACATACCGTTAAGATTAAGGCCAAAATCAAAAAAAGTGTTTGAGTTTGAATATCAATGAATTCCAAAATTAAACCCATAAGTCCAATCGAAAGAGGAGCAATCAAGCCAATGAGATTGATGAAAGTTCCCAGGACTCTTCCTTTTAATTCTTTAGGTGGTATCTTTTGAATAATTTCCATAAGCGGAGCATTGATCATGGCTACAGAAATTCCAATTAAGGCGCTTGAAATGACTAAAAAATATTCATTTTTTGCGAAACCTTGAAAAGCTATACTGATTGATAAACTAGTGAACAGTAAATTCAAAAATAAAGACAATTTTTTAATTTTTATTTTTGAAACTAAAGTATAGCCAAGAATCATACCTATAGCTTGAGCGGATAGGCAATAGCCGAAATAGCTCCCTGGGAGGGCTAATGATTCTTTAATGTGAAAAGGGAGTAAAATGGCCATAGGGGCAACGGAAATATTTACTAACATAGATACGGAAATAAAATTTTTAAATCCACTATTAGAATGAATGTATTTAAATCCTTCAATGGAGTCATTGAGAACACTTTTAAATGATATATTCTTATTTTGTTTAGGACTTTTATCTGTGATTAAAAATTCTGAAAAACCAGAGAAGAAATACGAAAGTGCATTTATCAAAGTCAAATATAGGGGTCCGAGCCAAATAAATAAAATTCCACCTATGCCTTGAGCTACAATATTAGCAATTTCAAAACTTGCTTGAAGATATGAATTTGCTTTTTTATATTTTTTTTCAGCTATGCTTTCGATTGAAAGTGCGAATACTGTAGGTTTAAGAAGGCTATTAATAATTCCTAGAGCAATAACAACGGCAAACATTAAGTAGGATATATAATTATTCGATAATCCGTGGAATCCGTATGCCAGAATTAACATTGATAGGCCAGAAGCAAAATCTAAAAATATTAACAATTTTTTTTTGGATAATTTATCAATTAATCCTGAGGTAAATGGTCCTATAATAACTCCCGGCAATTGTGCTAGCATAATTAAGAATGCTAGCTTACTAGCAGAATCAAAGTTTTTTTGGCCATATAATATAAACATGATATAAAAAAGACTAGATCCAAAAGTTGATACAAATTGGCCCTGCAATAAAATCCAGAAATTTTTACTCATTAAAAGTTCCTGATTTCAATCCAATATTCAGGTAAAATGACATTTTTACTTACTTTTTGAAAGTTAGATGGGTTTATCCAATTTGAGTGATTTAAGCCTATTTTTTTGAGTCGATGTTTAAATGACGATAAAGTTGTTTTATTAAAGTTATGTTTCCATAAATATGTTTTATTATTATCCTGTAAATGTAGTTCTTGTTTGATTTGTAAAGAACTTTCGATTTGAGTAGATTTCATTTTTAAAAGATCGTCTTTAACATTAAATGAAATCCAGTCTTGATAATTGAGTAGCCATTTTTGTGTTTCGACACTCCAGGGGGTGATAGAAAGTAACATTATGCTTTTACTTTTACTATTTTTAAAGCGTAATAAAAAGTTATTTAATTCTTGGTCTGAAGCTAAAGCGAGAAAGGTGTTTGACAGACAAATAATAAGGTCTTGTTTGTCTATTGAGGTGTCGATAGCGTTTTCTAGTTTTGTTGTTGTTACTTGAGCATTGATTTCAAAGTCTTTTAAATATTTTAACGATAAATCACAGAGATCAACAGCTGTGTAAGTTTTGATTTTTCTAATTGTTTTTAAAGCGTGGTTTACTAGGTAACCTGTTCCTGATCCTAGATCTAGGAGGTTTATCGATTCTAGCTTTTTGTTGAGTGTTTTTGATGACACTAATATATGTTTGCTTAAGCTATGAGATATATTAGGAGCAGCTAAGGATTGTAGTTTTTCAAAGGCTTTAATTTCGTTTAGCGATTTCATGGGATCTCCTACAGCTTATGCATTCTTGATCAGGCGAAAATGGTATTTTTTCAAAGTTTAATGTTTCTGGATTAAGATCAATACGAGTATTAACTAGAACAGGATTCATTCCAATAATTACCCTAATAATGTCATAGCAACTCATGGCCGCTGCAAGCAATACCAGTGGGAATAAGCCTGAGGTGTTTTTTGGGCCTTTTAAAAAAGGTTCATTAAGTGTTTCAATTGGAACTTGTGTAGCATACCATTTTCTATAGCATGACCAGCAATTAGTTTTTCCGGGAATCACAGTTAGACCTAATGCTGAATTGTGCCCAGAGTAGCCTCCACATATAAAGTGTGTTTTTTTGTGTGCTAAACACCAGTTTCCAATAAGTAAACCCATCTCAGCTCTTGATGGATAATCTGCAGCAATACAAATGTAATCATATTGGTCGAATAAGTTATGTAAATTGCTTTCTTCGTTAACGAAAAATTTTGATTTTTTCAGTTTAATATGTGTGTTTTTTTGCTTTAGAAGTTCTTCTAAGGCGTCTACCTTGTTTTTTCCTACCTGATTAAGATTGTATACTTGCCTAACGATATTAGAGCTCTCGACTACATCTGGATCAATTAGGTGCAATTGAGTGACTCCCATAGCAACTAGCTGAGTTGCTAGCCAGCCTCCAGTTCCACCACAGCCAATTATAGCTACTTTTGCTTTTGAAATTTTATTTTGGGAAGCGTGAGAATTTAAATCTAAATCCTCAAAAGCTTGCAATTGTGATCGGTATTGGTTTTCTACAGTAGTTGTAGCTTGTGGAGCTAAGATTTTTTTTTCTAATAAGAAATCCACTATTTGAGGGAAATTTTGAGCTAATTCTTTGTTTATTTTTCCGTTAGCTTTTTTTAACTGATTTAAAAAATTAAGGCCGTTATTGTCGCATTCGATCAGTTGTTCTAAGCCTGTGCCTCTTTTTATAAATCTTATTTGATTGGGATTGTTTGTTTTAAAAATTTCTAGATTGTTAGCTAGCTGATACATATTATTCCTTTCAAAAAATAGAGTGAAGCGATCTCGTGTTGATCGCTTCACTGCATTGAGTTACATTACGCAATTAACTACGATTTTGTTGGTTTTTGTGTTTAATAATTTCATGAAGATTCCTTTCGAATTATTGATAAATATTGACTACTAATTTGTTGTTTTTTTCTTTGATAGATTTCATTGTGTTCTCCTTAATTGTTTGAGGTGTTGATTAGTGACTATTGGTAACAGTTGATGACGACTTTATTTGTTTTTTCTTTTAATAATTTCATTTGTTTTTCCTTTCTGCCCGGGCTCTTTGCCCAGAATAATTTTCAATTATGCTTTGAATTGCAAAACAAATGCCAGAACTTAAGTGCTTGTAATGTATATGAAATAATCTTCAGGAAAGGGTGAGGTTGGGAGATTTGCTCTTAATGTCGGACAAAGTTTCCAAAATTATGGAAATTGTATTGGCAGAAATCTGCGTATACGGAGGTTCTTTGGCTTAAGCTCGATTAAATTGAAGTCGTAAAATATTTAAAATTATTTGTTAATTTTTAAATCGCCTAAAGCCGCAAACGGATTTTCGCTTAGAGTTTTTTGTACTCTAGGTTTGTGGCTCTTTTGAGGTCTTGTATTTTGAGATTTTCTTCTAGGATTAAACTTCTTTTTCGAATCTGAAGAATTAGACTTTTGATTTTCAGCAAGATGACTGTGAAAGCGAGGGTCAATTCTATAATGACTAGCGTCTTTTTTCATTGGAGCTTTTGATCGCTTCTCTGGTGATGAGCTGTCTTTTGATCCATTGTCTTGGGGTTGACTTCTGTTTTGTAATCTATTTCTATTAAAGTTATCGATTCGTCTTTGTTTTTGTTCTTCTCGTTCTAATTTCTGTTTGCGGTATTCTTCTTTACGCGCCTCATATTGGGCTTTTTCTTGAGCCATTTTGTCGGCAGAATTTTCTTCAGTTTGTCTTATAGAAAAAGAAATTTGTTTTTTTGCGGAGTTCAAGCGAATAACTTTAACTAAGACTTTGTGATTGAGTCCGAAATGCGTTAAAGGGTCGACGTTTTTATTAAATGTAATTTCGCTAATTGGGACCAGGCCATCAACATTGATGCCAACATCGACAAATAAACCAAAATTGGTAATATTTGAGATGATGCCAGGGTATATTTTTGATTCTTTAAGGTCGTTGAAAGATCTTAATGTATTGTCAAAAAGTATTGGATTGAATTCATCACGAGAATCAAAAGGAGCTTTAATGCTTTTTGTAATTCTATTTTTTTGATGCTCATTAAAGTTTACGTGGCTAAGAAGTTTTTCAAGTAAGTTAGGGTATTCTCTGAGGCCGTCATCGATTTTAATTTTATTTTCTTTGGCTGCTTTTTTGAGTTCAGCTAGTTCTGATATCGTGGTTAAAGAATTGTGAAATGGGTTGGAATCACCATCGGCTTTTAAATAAGGAATAAACAGGTTTTTCTGATCTTCTGGTATTTCTTTTAAAACTTCACTGTTGAGAAGGGTCTCAAGGTTGTTGATAACTCCGCCTTTTTCTTGAATAAAATCACAGATGTTGTTGGCTAGGTCTTTGTTGATCCCGATGAGTTTAGACAAAGATAGTGGATGGCTCTTGTTTATATTAAGACCAATTTTATGGACTGCTGCCGTTAGTGTTTGATTAAGTCTTACTTCTAGCTTTTTGCTTTGAATATCACTTTGATATTGCCCAACACCGAGAAAAAATGGCTTTATTTTACTGAGTTCTTGTAACGGGTCTTGCATTCTTCTGGCCACAGCTACCGCTTCACGATGAAGAGGAGATAAGTCTGGAAGTTCTTTTTTAGCTAGTGGTGATTTAGAATATGATTGGATGCCATTATCAAGAATTAATGAGATAGGTGTTTGCAGTTTTATTTCTTTTAAAGTGTTGCGCACGAAAGTTTCAACGAAATTATTATTCGAATGAGACCCTGACTTCTTGATGATCGCAATACCTTCAAGAGAATGCTTTTGTAAAAGAGCTAGAAAGATAGGGGTTGCTTGATCTCGGGAGTCTTTACTGCTGATATTGATTTCAGCAGATTCTAGAGTTTTACCTAGGTGATCAATGCAGGCTAGACTAACTTTTCTTTTGTCTTTGAAACTCATTCCTAAAATATTTTTTCCAGGAAAAGGGGCCGATATTAATAGTGTTTCAAGGTTTCGGCAAAATACATTTATAGCAACATCTTCAGCATTTCTGTTGAGTTGCGAAAGAATTTCATTTTTGAGATAAGGCAAAGTGATTTCATCGAGTGAGAATTGGCTTATTAATTTGGCTTTTTCTGTATCGAAATCAGTGTGGGTTTCTTGTAGTGTTGTTAAAAATCTTTTCGCTAAAAGTCCATACGATCCAAATTGGATATCCACTTTTATTTTATTTTGTTGAAGAGTTCTTTTGACAGCTAAAAACTTGTGTGAATTCTTAGGTTGTAAAAGGGGAGCTATTTTTTCTCTTCTGCCTACTAGAGGGTGTTTTTTAGTTTCAGATTCTACTGCTTGTATAACAAGGCTGCCTTGTTCATGTAGTGTGCTTCTAATTAAATTTCTTAAATCTATGTTGAAGCTGAGTTCGCGAGCTTTTTGGTAGTCATCTTCTGGAAGAGTTCTATTTTTTAGGTCATTAAGTAGATTATTTTCGATTTGTTGTTCTAAAGGAATGGGGAAGAGTTGAGGCTTAAAGGGAAGGATAACATCATCAAATACAGTTTCAGATTTACAATTTAATAATCTTTTTTCAATGTGCGAGTCTAAGAGATTAAGCTCTTTAAGTTCTTTAAGTATTTTATCTTTTTTTTGCTCAAATAATTTATATTGATGATGTGAATTGTATAAAAATTGAATGTCAGCTACAGAATTAACAGATTCAAACTCGTGAGCAAAGAAATCGTAGCAATAAGAGGGGTTGAAGCCTTTGTCTTTAAATTCTATAATTTTCGAGCAGATAGCTTCAGAATAGTTGTATGCTTTTGATTTTAGCCATTCATTAAAATTCATAAGTTATTGAAATAACGCTTTAAAGGCCTAAGGTCAACTCAGTTTCTTGATCTAAAATGTTGGATTTAAAAGAAAAAATTAGTTAAAGAAAGCAGTATGTATACAAATGTGACTTTTTACCTTTTTCAACGTATTGCACAGCCAGAGATTCTTAGAAAAAAATTAGAACTAGAGTTTAAAGACATGGAGCTTTTGGGGACTATTATTTTGGCACATGAGGGGGTTAATCTCAGTTTGTGTTCATTAGTGGATGTTGATGTGTTTAAGAAAAAGTTAATTGAAATTATTGTTAGGAATTTTGATATTAAGGTTGAAGATGTTTATCTAAAGACAAGTTTTTCTGAAAAATCATCTTTTTCTCGTTTTAAAATTAAAGTTAAAACAGAAATCTGCACTATTGGCTTAAAAGATTTAGATGTTGAAAAATGGACGGGTAGTCATATGAGTTCTAATGATTTCCACCATATTTTAGATCAAAAAAGAGCTCTTGGAGACGACTACAAAGACTATATTATTTTGGACAATAGAAATAATTTTGAGTATAAAGTAGGGAGCTATGAAGGCGCAGAACCGGTCAACACCGAAGCGTTTAGTGAATTTCCAGAAAAAATAATTGAGTTCAAAGAAAAATATCATAAAGACCAGAAGTTTGTCATGTTTTGTACGGGAGGAATTCGCTGTGAAAAGGCCTCAGCTATTATGCGAAAAGAAGGTTTTAGTAATGTTGCTCAATTAGATGGTGGAATTTTAGCTGATTTTGAGAGAATGAAGGGAAAGAACTTTCAAGGAAATTGTTTTGTTTTTGATGATCGTTGGGAGGTTAATGGGCAACTTGATGTCTGCAATAATGATGATGTGCCTCCTGATTTGTTAGACTAATTTTTGTTTTTAAGGCTAAATCGTATTAGCCTTGCTATGTGAGCTTTTCCCAGACATCAAATGACCTTAGTTTAGACGAAGTTAAAAAAACTAAACTAGATTGGGCATTGGTCACCACAGTTATTATTATTATTACTATTGGATTGGTGAATATTTATTCGGCGAGTTCAAATAATTTTGAAGATGCCTTTTCAGCTTTGATTAAGCAGGGCATCTGGGTCGGATTTGGTCTTGGTATTGTTTTTCTTCAAATGTTTTTAGATTATCGATTTTTCCAAAGACTTTCATTTATTTTTTACTTTTTAAATCTTGGTGCTTTGCTTTTAGTGCCCTTTATGGGAGTAGTCAGAGGTGGAGCTAAGAGATGGCTTGATTTGGGTTTTATGAACTTTCAACCTAGTGAAACTATGAAATTTGCTACTGTTTTAGCTTTGGCGCAATTTTTTCATAATAGAGAAGGGGTTGAAACAATGGGGTATAGACGCTTGTTTCTTCCGCTTTTAATTGTTTTAGTTCCGTTTTTTTTAATAGTAGGACAGCCAGACTTAGGGACCTCTCTGCACTTGTTGATTACTGGAGTCTTTATGATTCTATTTATTGGAGTCAGAAAGCGAGTTATTCTTTTTTCAATTGTATTGATGTTGGCTAGTGTTCCTTTTGCTTGGAAGTATGCTTTAAAGGATTATCAGAAAGATCGTGTTCTTACTTTTTTTAATCCCATGAGAGATCCTAAAGGAAAGAGTTTTAACACTATACAAGCAATGATTGCTGTCGGAAGTGGGCAGGTTTCAGGGAAAGGCTTTAAAAAGGGAACTCAGACACAACTTGATTTTACTCCTGAAAAACAAACAGATTTTATTTTTACTGTTGTTGCGGAGGAATGGGGATTTTTAGGCGCTTGCTTTTTAATCTTAGCTTATCTTTTTTTGTTTTTTAGGTGTCTTATGATTGCGCATGAAGCGACTGAAAAGTTTGGGGCTCTTGTGTGTCTGGGCTTTGTGGCTTTGTTGGGCTCGCAGGTTTTTATTAATATTGGCATGGTTATGGGAATCGTGCCTGTGGTGGGCTTACCTTTGCCGTTTCTGAGTTATGGTGGAACATCAATGTTGACTTGTTTGGTTAGTATTGGAATGATTTTGAATATTTCGTATAGAAAAAACATATTTTAGTTATTGGTTAACTTAAATACATTAGATCTAATAGTTAGTTATAATTCAATATCAATTAAGTCGCCTGGTTTTAAAGAAAGCTCTTTGAGGTAAATATCATTTATTCTGGTTCGAAGTAGTCTTTTAACAGGGTTGTCAAAGAATTCGCAGATTCTTCTGATTTGTTTGTTTTTGCCTTCTTTTAAAATAAATTTATATTTAAATTGAGATATTCTTTCAATTGTACAGGGAAGATAGCTTTCTTCGTCTGTTATTAGTCCACTTCTAATTTCTTCAAGTTCTTTTTCTGTAAATGGATACTCTACGCTGACTAGATATTCTTTTTCTTTTTCATATCTTGGGTGAGATAATTCTAAGGCTTTGTCTCCATCATTGGTGAGTAGTAATAAGCCTTCACTATTTTTATCAAGTCGTCCGATAGGATAAACTCGCTCTTTTATATTAAGTGCATCTTTTAAATTATTTCTAACGGATTCATTTAAAGTGCATTCAACTCCACGAGGTTTGTAGTAAGCATAGTAAATATTTTTCTTTTCAATCCAGGGAAGGGGCTTGCCATCAAAAACAATGTTGTCTTCTTGGCTTACTCTTGAGCCTGGTGTAGCTAGTTCACCGTTAATAAGTACTCGGCCTTCTTCAATGTAAGAATCAGCTTTTCTTCTTGAAGCATAGCCAAAATAAGAAAAGAACTTATTGATTCTCATGCAGTTAAAAAGCTATTCAATCCAATTGCCGCGTTTAATTTTATCAAGGATAATTTTTTCTGGCTTTAATGGATCTTTAGGGTCGACGCTGAAGTAGGCTTGTTGCTCACAACGCTGTTTGTTTTTAAGTAACCATTTAAGGATCATTTGAGCGCCTTTATTTTTTTTGTCTTTAAAGAAAGGGTCATTATTTAAAGCGTCTTTGGCTTTTTTAAGTGATCTTAACTGTTGAGCATCTTTTTCTTTGACTTCATATGAGTTGAGGTCGTATTTCTTAATATCTTCAGGAAGAACTCCAAGGAAGCGCAACTTAGGGGCACTATAATCGGAATTACGAATTAAACTAGCAGCAGAGCCAGCTTTAAGAGTTCGATAAATGTTTTGCATAGTGTACGCATCGAGGTCACCAAAGAAATATAGCGGGACATTGAGTTGTTCCTGAAGAGTTCTAGACCAAGCTCTGACTGCGTTGGAAGGGACACCTTGGGCACCCATGACAATGGCATTGTTTCTTTTGGTGAAGCCGTTGGCCACTAAAGTATTAGCCGTACCTTGCGATTCAACAATCAAACAAAAATCAACTTTGCCTTTTTTTGCTTTAACTTTAAGGTTTTGCGGTCGATTTTGTGGTTGAAATGGAGTGGTGCCAAGCGAGCTAAGGTCAACAGTGGCTGTTGTCCCATCAGTCATTGTTTCAGTCACTACGAGGTTGCGGCTATAAGTCTGGCCGCCTCGATCATTGGCAAAGCAATTAACTTCTTCTCGATAAATTTCCATGATTTCACAAATAAAATCAATAATACTGTCACTTTCGTCCTGGCTATCAAAATCAAGCGGCTTTAACATGCCTTCTTGTTTGCACAGACCTTTTGCCATGTAATACAGTTCTCTTTTGTTATTAACACTGCCTGTTTCGATGTTTCTTAAAAGGATTTCAAGTAAGAAAACAGATCTTGATAATTTCTTTACTGAGCTGACATTTAATTCAGATCTGACTTTTTTATCTCCAGGAGTTAAAAAGCCTACTTTAGAATCGTAAAAGGAATTGTCTAAGGAACATTTTGTGGCCGTTAAAACTGGACGTTTCGCCTTTTCAAGATCTTTAAGCATGTGGTTGCAGAGATCATTGGCCATTTTTAGAA
>ENA-ORXR01001257-ORXR01001257.1-marine-metagenome-genome-assembly--contig:-NODE-1257-length-27550-cov-11.473374_pt1 | contig 27550 bp, 28 predicted proteins | sample MGYA00237866_ERZ511479 | MGnify/ENA metagenome assembly ERZ511479 | reverse complement strand
TGTTGAACTGGTGATGTTCAGCTCCCCAGGCCAGTCACACCGGTCATGTGGCGTAGTTGGTTTTTGACCTCTCAACATCCTCCCCGCCAGCCCCGTCTACACGTCGCTCGCGGCCCCACCGACCGCCACCCTCGGCCTCAATGACCGAGCGCGCGCTGTAGCGCCGACCGGTCAGGACGCTGAAGACCACACGGCATGAACGCCCGCGGTGGCAACTGCCGCTCCCTACCTCACAGTTGACGCGGTGTCCCCCGCCCCCCTTTCGGTAAGGCGCCGCCGACCGTCGAGGACGCCGCCGACAACACGGCGTGAGCGTCCGCGGCCGCTCCCCACCGCCCCGCTGACGCGGTGTCCCCCGACGCCCCGTCGACGGGGCGCCGCCGGCCTTGCTGGCTGTCCCCGGCCGCTTCGTCTCCAGGACCCCCCCGGCGTCGCCGAGTGTCCTCCGCCGCCACTTCTAAAGGGCGCCCCCGGAGTCGCCGGCTGTTGGTCGCCCTGCCGTCGTCACAGCGCGCACTGTGACCCCGGCCGTCCCAACTTTCGTCCGCTGGTCCATCGTCTGCTGCAGCGTCAACCGGCCCCCGCGCCGCTCGCTCGGAGAACCGACACTCCTCCACGAGACACCACAACACAAGCCAGATACCGGGATGGCGATAGTTTGCTGCAGCTCGGACTAGGCGCAAGACAGGAGGCTGAAAACCGCTGACGCCAGTACTTAAGTATAAGACGCCTGGGATGTCTCTCGCGGGCCCAGTGCCAAAAAGGCATTGCAGCGGCCGACAAGCGTTCAGCACCTGGCAGGCACCCAATAAATGGCCAGTGTCTATTGTCAGCTGTCTTTTCCTCGGTGTACTTGTGCACGTCAAAAGGTGGAAAATCGGTTCAAGAATCTCAAAAGACGAGCACGAAGACGGAAAAGCGCACCTGAAAGCTGGGTTCAAATGTCAAAATGAGGGGTACCACATTATGTATTGGTGTTTGGTAGTCTCTTGTCACGACCGCGCAGCGCGGGTCGCTGTCAGGCTTTCGAAGGCAACGGAGGCCGACGTCAATGTCACCCACCGAGACCAGCCAAGTCGACTGACGCTTTAGGCACCCTCGGAGCGTCCGGCCCCAAAGGCACCTCACAAGCGGCATTGTTCCCCCCCGCCCGCCGCTGCCGTCAATCTCGACGACCCACCTCACGCCATCGGAACTGACGAGGAGGGGCGGAGTAGCTTGCGCTGTTCACACCCTGGAGCAGTTTGTCGTGCTGTACGTCTGTTGAATGTCTACTTGTCTTTCCGGAGACGGATAACGGCGGAACATGGAGTAGAGGACGAGTGGTTGTTGCTATTTAAGTAGTCTCGACAGGTCCATGCGGCCGGGTGTGCGTGTTTAAAGGCTGACAACAACGATCACTCGGCATCTCCTTCCTGTACTTCTGGCCATGCTCCGTGATTTTCACACTTTTGTATACCTCTATGCAGACCGTGTTCGGGCCACCGGCTGACAGCTGGCCTACGCAGGCCGCGCGGGCGCCGGACGCTTGCCACTTTACAAAGGGACGTTACCATGCACGACTGCCTCTGCCTCTCTCGAGCTGCTGCTTTTTTGCGACTAGATTGGCGTGCCTCTGGCGCCCAGCATGGCTTTTGACAAGAGCAGATTTATTGCGGCGAGTCGCTCTCTTGAGATCGCCGCAGTCCCTTGGGCGCGGGCCGACCCCTCTCTTGCTGCGATGGCCCCTGACGTGTGAGCTCTTGCCACCACCGCCATGGCATGTCGTTGCGTCTTGATTTCGTTCTCCTGAGCAACCGCCAAAGCCGCATCCGAGGCAGCCCGCGCCTCCATCCGCCACTCGACCTCAGCCTCCTCGGCGGGGCCTCCCGGGGAGGAGTCGGCCATCACAGCGACGGTGGCGGAGGCGGCAGCCTCCTCGGAGCTGGCCGCAACGGGCCCGATCGCATCAGGCTCGATGTTGCCGGTCCTGCTCGCGGCAGGCTCGGACGCCGTGCGCTTCGCCCTTGCGATATGGTCCGCAGATGGGACGGCCGCGTCTGAGCCGGCTGAGGCTGCAACGACGGAGGAGGGGATGAACTGGGCCGGCATGGCCGCGGCTCCATCGTCCGCGACGGCGCCAGCCCGGCTGGAGATGACAGAGGTCGGGACGAGCTTTCCGGGGATGGCCGCAGCGGTTGAGGCGGCGGCGGCCGCGACGACAAGGGGCGCGGCGGGGCCAAGCACGTCCGGCGCGGCCTCATTTTTCCGACATGCGGTAGGCTTGGAGCCCGCGGGCTGAGCTTCAGCGTGCGCGGCCGCTTCGGGGACAGCCGCTGCGGTGCAGGCCGGGCCAGTGACGACCGTGGTGATGACGGTGTTGGAGGATGTAGCGGCAGCGCAGACAGAAGTTTCCGGGCCCGCTGGGCCCGACTTGGCGTCATCTTGCTCCGCTGCGGTCGGCTCAGAGCCTGCGGGATCAAGCGAAGCATGCTCGGTCGCGTCGAGAATAGCCGTAGCGGCTCGTACTTTCTGGGCCTGCTCACGTATGAACAAGACGGCTGTAGCCTCGCCCGCGGCCTGGAACAGCCCGTCCTCTATCACTTCGGCTGCGGAAGCTGTAGCATATCGGCAACCTGCAGCTCTGCGAGCTACGGAAGCCTCACCCGCTCGGAGGGCCAAAGCCGCCGGGATGGCGACTGTCGGCGCCCAGGTTGGCCTTCGCCCCGACGGCCACGGTTCTTCAGCATCGATCCGTGCTGGCCCAAGATGTGGCGGCACGGTTGTCGCCGTCCAACGCGGTGGCTGCAGCCGCTCCGATGCCATGCGAGATGGGGTGCCGCCGCGGCCGCGCCCCCGGGCATCGAGCGCCGCCATCATCTCAACGTCACCATCCTGTGTCGACACCGCCGCTAGCGCCTCCGGGGGGACGGCCGTGGCAGAGACGGCCTCGGCGGAACAGATGATGCGAGGCCAGCCTCGGCAACAGCGGCTGTGGCGAAGACAGCCGCCGTTGGGATGACCAGGGTGGCAGCAACCCTCTCTGGGACCGCTGCAGCGGCGGGTACGGTCATGTGAGACTTCCGACGCATGGACAGATGGCTATGGTGCCCCAACATCTCTTCAACTGACGTCTTTCGCTTCCGCAGCACCGCTGTGCGCTTGAAGCACGAGCTGGGCGCCGGTGAGCTGGTAAATGCATTCACCACTGCGTGCTCCGGGTAGGCCCCATCGTCCTCGCCGACAGCGGTGTGCTCCACGTTCTCCCAGACGCCTGCTCCGTGCACGTCTCCGTCAAGCCACCCGGGGCATCTGACGCAGCAGGCGCCGTCCTCTCTCCGTTATTCATCTTTCGCCTCGATGTGGATGCCCTCACCTCGTACAAGGAAAGATTCGGGGGCGGGATGAAGACTGTTGTCATCGGCGACTTGACGGACGTCGGCAACGGCGACGCCATCGGCTGGTAGGCAATTGGCGCGACACTCGTCGGCACATTTGATATCAGCAATGCCGCGACCCACGGCCGCCATGATTTGCAGCGTTTTTGACGGGAGCTTTCGTGCGTGGTGATGCGGTTTGTTGGCGGCTGGCTGGGTTGGAGCAGTGTCGATGGAGGGGTGGTCGTGTGGCGACATGTGCCGAACTTGGGACGCGACTCCAGCCTTTTGTACACTCCATGACGGCATCAGGGCCACCGTGGCACACTGCGCTACCTGGAGTTTCTAGGGAGCACCTCCAGGCGGCATCAAGCGGCGCGGCTATGCGGCGAGCCATGTGGTGGGAGACTGGGTTTGTGATGGTCGACCCAGGGCCGACCCAGTGTGCTGCATGCATGCTCCTTTTTGCGAGACAACTGACGCTCTCCGTGTGTTCCGTGTCCCGCATGGAACGCTGCAGCTGCGGCTCCGCTGGCTCCTCCCATTGTGGCTTGTTTTGTCAATCACGCCTGTCACCTTATCGAGCCCTCCCGCTTTGGTGATTCTTCTTGCCATGCTTCTTTGTGCCACGAAGCAACGAAGCAGGAGGCCCCACCAAGCACCACGCCAGCTGCAGCGCCTGCCCTCTTTGGTGTTCTGCTTTTCATGTTTCTTTGTGCCCCGAAGCACTTGTCATGCTTCTTTGTGCCACGAAGCACGAGGATCTGTCACGAGCCATGTGCGGTGCGACACGCCCACGGCTGCGTCAGCGGCAGGGACGACAGAAGGTAGCTCGCGCAGACGGGGTGTCAGCGCCTGGAGTGAGCAACGTGTCCGCCGCCTGAGTTGGTGTTTCCAGGTGCTACTGCCGTGGTTTCTGGCATCCTGGATATGACGAGCAACAGTCATTGGGGACGCCAGCGCGTGTTATTCTGGAGCCGCTTGAGCAAGCGCGCTACGCGAGCTAGAGCTGTAGCCAGCCGCCACGGCCGAGATGCTGCTCCATAAGACAACCGAGTCGTGACGGACGTTGGCATTCTTCCTCCAACGTCACACTCACACGCGCATCTTCCGCGACCACACCGCCCACTCTACGAGCCTCTCTCACCCCTACACTCATTTCCTCGGATCTCAGGGGATCTGCCATCTGAATCAATTCCCACGAAGCTCCAACACCCACTCCCTACCGCAGTGCTGTCGCTGCCGACCGCCGATCGTCCATCTCCAGAACGCTCGAGCGCCTACTCTCCCCCGAACAATCTCGGCTGTCGCCCGCCTGGCGCGCATCTCCACGACGCTCCCACGCCTGCGTTCCGACGCTCGTCGCCTGGCGCTCAACAGATACGATGGTGGCGTCGTCGCTCCTTCGTCAGCCGTCCAGTGACGTCCGGACGGGCGGGCGGGGAAGCGCTGCCATGCGCTCGGTGCTGAAGACGATCAAAGGAGGTGTCTTTGACGGCATGCTGCTGCGCACGGGAAAGACGGTGCAAAAGAAAGTCGTTAAGCGCCGGGATCGAACGACCGTGCCTCTCCCAGAACCCCCGGTTCCCGGCCTCGTCATTCTCTCTTCGACAATCTGCAAAGCGCCGACGTCATCGCCTACTGCATCCATCGAGCTGATATGCGAGCGTGTACGACCGCTCTGCTCCACCACGTGAGGGGGGAACGAGGATAGGGTGTGATGGGGTGATGGAAGAGTGTGAGGGTCCGAGCTGACAAATAACCGTGCGAGAGGGAGGGGCTGGTAGGCTTAAGACCGGAGGGTGCGCCGGGTAACGGGGGCGGGCGAGGCGCATAGGCGAGTTTTGGTTACTTCTGTAACGTGGCGGGTATGTGTCATCGGTGGCACCCGCACTACTCATTACGTGCCTTTCTGTTCACCCCTGTTGCTTCAAGCGTTATCCACTGGCTTTGGAGAGGGGCATTGCCTCACTGAAGCGCTTTGACACGCGACACAGCTGTTCGTTCATGTTCAGCTCCTCCACTGCACTTCGCTCGACGTTCAACTCGCATCATGACAACGTGGTTGGCCTTGATCATCGAGCGTTAGATCGTTCGACCGTCGGCAGCCAAAAAGCATTCTGGAAAGGGTCTCTTGTGCTCTCTGTGCATTCCATGTGCAATGGAGCCTTCCGATAACCTTCTTGTCTTCATTTTCAAGGCACACCTCAAGTCAGGATACTCTTGCCGCTGTGTCGTGCAACCGATGAAGTTTCACTCCTCCATCGTAGACTTGCTTGATTGAAATTACGAGATGAGGCCTTTTGAAGTTGATGGTCTTTGCTTGACGATCAACGTGGGTCGCGTGCATTGGTCGAGATGCAACGTGTACCTCGTTTATTCGACCTTCATGTGCTCCTTTGGACTGAAAGTGTTGCAATCAACACGAAGTCCACGAATTTTGTCGATTTCGAGTAACTGCATTGCTGAGCTGGAAGTGCCACGAAAACCATCTGGCAGCGGGCTTGAGTTGCATGTCACCGCGGCCAGCTGATCGTGTCCTTACGTGCAGTCACACAGAACCCGACGCTCTCCTCACTCGCCGTCGGTCCTCTCAGCCGGGGACCGCAGCCGCGGTTGGTTGCCCTTGAGCTGTCAACGTCGCTCACGGGCACTTTGCGAGGACTGTTATGCTTGTGCTACGGCCGTGGCCCAGAGCAGCGGCGGCGGAGCGACAATCGTGGGCTCCATGGTGGCAGCCACCGCGGTGCGCCTGGCAAGAACGCCGTCCCTATTTCTTGGTCTTCATGTCTCCTCCCGGACCCATGGCCTCTCCAGCCAGTACTGCTGAGACGGCCACTCTCCCTGCGGCAAAGCACCAGGGGTTGTCATGGATATATCCCGGAGGAATATATCCATGCATTATATTCGTATCCACTTCGGATACGCGCCGAGGACGCATATCCTAAATGCATTATGAGAAAGAGAGGAGAGGATATATCTATCCTGTCCGACAAGAATTGCGAGATTGTATCAGATCCGTCTCCCAGATATGAGAGTCAGGATACAGGGATATACAAGATGATTAGACTTCTCGCGACGGCAGAATTCCAATAAACGCAGTCGACCTCTCTTTTCACGTTCAGACAATCGGGCGATTCATGTGCAAACATGTTGAAGCGACAAGCGGCGATCCTGCCCGACCCGGACGAAGCCGTTCAATCACGAGACTCTGCCCGCTTGCGTTATCAGCAAAGTGTGACACGAGATTCAGAATGGTCCTTCGGACGACCGTTGAAAGAAACGGCGGGGAACCGCCTGGACCGCGCCCGTTGGGGTGCACACATCAAATGTGAATGTCACGTCGTACTTGACGTCCATTGAACACTCGATAAGTGTCTGAATGGTGTCTTTCTCTGGCTCTTTGTTCTGTCTGGGGGACTTGTATGGACATAATCGGATACGACAAATGTATCCAGGTACGGATATCTTTTACGTAGTATTCCGGTTTCGGAGACAGATATCCGTATCCGTATCTGAGTCAAGGGAGTTATCCGTACTTAGATACACAGCATCCGCGTGTATCCGTATCCTATTTCGCCCCGAAATACATATTCTGACAACCCCTGCAAAGCACCTCTCTCCGCTCACCGAACAAGCTGACCGCTGGACCCCTTCCGACGGCACATTGTGGGCACGACAGCCCCTCCTCGCTCACAATTTCCCTTACACTCGCTGGCGTTTTGACAAGTGGAGTGGGTGTTGGCGACGCCGCCTACGGGCCGTGCTGTTTTCCCGGAGCTGAACATGACGGGAGCGCCCGTGGAACCAGATGCGGCCATGCCGGTGTCGGTCGCTGATGAGGCGGCTGCAGGGGAACCTGAGAAGGCGGCGGGGGACGCGATAATGCTGGACGTCTTGGCTGCGGTAGCCGGGTTGGCGGCGCCGAACTCGCCGGCTCACGGCGCCTTGCCGCCTCTGTCATCAACTGCGCTGTTAAGACGGTAGGGCCTGTGCCCCTGAAGACGGCGTTGTAATCTCCAGATGAAAACATCAAGGGGATTGACTTGACGTTTCCCGTGCCGGTGGCGCCCGTGCAGACGACGGGGGCGCAGGTGCCGGTGGCGCCTGCAGCGACGGGAGCGGCCGCGGTTCCGCACGTTGTGGGATCACCGGTGCGCGTGGGGCAGCCCGATGCTTCGGCCTCTCCGCTGTCACCCCGCTCCTTGAACGAGGCGGCGTTGGCTCGCGTTTTTCGCGCCATCGTCTGCGTCGGCCCCATGGTCGTCAAAAAGAAGGTATGCACCCCAGCCCTGGCCGTTCCCTTTTTCGCGTCCCCCATGTCCTTCTTGGCCGGGCCGGCTCCCGGAGGGACGCGGGAGTGCATCCATGAGGCAGTGAGAGACGTCTTCACAAGCAGCATGGGCGGGTGGCTGTGGCTGTGCCGCGTTCTGGGCGTATGTGACAGCGGCCTTTACCTCGTCGGTCGCATCTCAACGGAACACCAGTTCATGGGGCAGCCGTCGACCGTGATGTGCGCCGAGATCAACAAAGGCATCAACCCGGGCGGCGGCTACCAGTGGGGGTCTCGACGTTTCACGATGCGTCCCTACTTGGACATGTGGGACGTTGATATCGAGGCGCCAGGGTCTCCAAATGCCCACGAGCTGTCGCAGTTGCGCGACGTGCTTTCCGGTCCCGAAGGCGCCACTCTCGCGGTGGCCACGGGCTGTACGATTGAGACAGGGCCGGCCGGACTCAGCGAGCCACGCACTGCCGTGAGCAGGCTCGTCTTTGACTGGTCGGCGCCGTGGGTGCAAGGATGCGAGGCGGCGACCTTGGTCGAAGAGGTGGCATTGACCACGGGGTTCCGTAAGCCGCCTTACAACGACCTCTTCACTGTGCGGGCCTGGCCGACGCTGTGGCCACCATCCCCAGCTCCCAAGGTGCGTGTGCCACGCAAGCGCAGCGTCGGTGGCGGACATGCGGCTCGCGCTGATGCTTCCGACGATGAATCTCCTAGTGCTCCCATACCGGCCGAGACCGGCGAGCGGCCCGCTCAACGGCCCCGGACCAAGGGAAGGAAGAGTGGAAATGTGCCCTGGCGCAATGAGGTGGATGCGGCTGTTGCCTATGTGCCCCCCCCCCCCACTTTCCTCCGACGAGTCGGGCTGAATTGCGTCGTCCATCGCCCCGTGCGGTGCATGGCCGCGTGGCGGTTGCGGAGTGCAGATCCCCTGATCTGCGTTGTTGGACGACTCAAAGGCAGGCAAGGTGTACCTTGAGGTGTGGGTCCTATCGCAACGGGAGCCACCCGCAGGCGACGTGGTGCTGCATGATGGGGGCACCAACTCGTACCGACTCGTCGTCCAGCAGACACGGGTACAGCCGACGCCCGCGACAGAGGAGCTGTCCTAGTTCATCACTTCGGACGAGGGCGTGTCAGATCGCTGCGAGTCCATTGACGTGCTCACGGGGATTCGTCGAGCCGCCAAAAAGAAGATGAAGAAGGACGCCAAAAAGGCGGCCAAGGGCACCGGAGAAATGGCGCGACATGATGATGGTGTCCGTGCGAGCCAGGAGGCCGAGAGCGGCTGGTGAAGGGCAGGGGGCGGCGCAGGGAACGCTGTCGGGCTGGTAAGCACGGTTTCAACCCAGCCAGCCGACCAATTAGGCGTCTGTGACCAAGTCCACGGAGCGTCTGCGATGAGACGCACCGGGGCGTGCGACATGGCTAATGCACCCTGCCGGCACGATCTCATGGATTTCATGGGAACTCAGGCGTCCATTGTCGGCGAAGGCGCAACGAGTAGCGCGCCACGGGACGGCCAGGATGTCAAGCTTCGGGTGCTCCTTGGCACGCCGCCCCCACGGCTACCGTACCTGTTCTCTTTTTCATTTTTTTCTGACCTGCAGTTGCGATCGGTCACGACGCACATCCGAGACGCGGGTCGCCTGTGGGTGGTCTCTGACGTGAAGGAGGTGGAGGTTGAGGAGCCTGGGAGTGAGGCCTAGCATCGTACTACTCGAGTTTTCTTGATAGAACGAGGGACCTCCATATCAAGCGCGAGCACCTACCAGTCCTGGCAGCAAAAGACCATGAACTGCAGTCCAGTACCGCCTAGACCAAGTCGGGCGTTGCAGCAGGAGCAGCTGCAGACGTGGCCACCTTGCCCTCATGAAGGAATCGCCACCACCACGTCGCGTGGACATCTCAGGCTCAAGAAGCGCAACCGCGCCGTGCACACCGAAATAGCTCCCCGCCACCGCCCAAAGCCTCTCTGAGGCCGCACCTCACTGATGTTTGGACCGCTACTGGCTCCCCCGGGGCCACACCCCACGCACCGCGCCGTCTCTACAGCCTCCAACGCCCACTGCGTTGGTGCACATCCCCCCAGATAGGCGTTCCCTATCTCATCGGTGGCGGCAGCGGTGCCACCATACGCCCAATATGGACGATCAAAATTTCATGCGCCGGTGTATGCGACGTCTTCTTCCGCTACCCGTCTGCGTCCCACCCGGAGCGCATCAAGACGGCTACCGCCACGAACCCCCGCACAGGTGGCCGCTACAGGTGGCCGCTACGGACTAATCCGGTGGTTGGTACCTGTCAAAGGCCGATCACCGGCCCACTCGGCGCGCGGTCGCAGCGCAGGGGGAAGAGGGGGGGGGGGGGGGGAGTGCACAAGCACCGCTTCGCAAGCGTGGCCCGTACACGGGTGTCACCCGTACCGCGATCGAGCAGGGCCTGTGCCGCCCGGCTAGGAAACGCCGGCGGATGGGGGCGGCCGATGCCGTCGACGGGGTGGGCTGCGGCAAAAAGGATGCAGAAGAGCAGAGAGGGGGCGACGGAGGTGATGACGGAGCGGCGTGGTCGGGACCGCGCCGCGAGGGGAGGCAGCGTGGTGGGGTCGGCGGCTAAAAGGGAGGCGGCGCTGTGGGGACGGTGGCAAGAAGCGAGGCGACGCAGTCAAAGCGGCTACAGGATGTACACATAGCCCCAGTACTCGGGCAAGATTGCGAGCTACTGGAAAGTCCTGGAGGATCCTCAGGGAGGCCACTCGAGCATATTCTTAGTTGATTCCTTGCGGGTATATTCGGATGGACCAGTCCGAGGTCGCCACGTCAAAGTCAGAGAGCATCAATCATGTCTCAGAACACATTTCCAATCCTTCTTTCAACCTCTTGGCCACTATTACATCGAGTCTCGACCAAAATTCCAGCACTGCGAAAGATCGGATGTCGGCTTAAGTGCGACTCGCTGGCAGTGAGAAGGTCAGAGAGCAGGTGGAAGCTGTGCATCTCAGTCACTTACCTTGATGAGCTTTTCAGGTTAAACAGGTGTCGGTGTCCAGTAGCGTTGGGGCTGTGGTAGTATCGCACTTGCTGGGCGCATCTCAGTTGCTGGTCGTCCCCCACACTGCCCGCCCTCGCAAGGGCGGCTGACCGAGGCGCCGAGGCACTTGCAGCTGTGATTTTCCTGGCGACCGCCGCCAGCCAGTTGGTAGGCGTGTGCCTCTTGTCTCAGGCGCACTGACGGCGACGGTGGTCGCGCCATTCCTGATTCAGAAAGCGCGCTGGCAACAGCATGAGGACCCCCGATGTGGTGCACGCACTGGAGACAGCACGAGGAGCTCCGACGTCGTGCCCGCGCTGGCGACAGCAATTAACACCCCGATGAGGTGGAAGAAAGTAGAGAAGGGGGCCGGGCGCAGGAGCACCGCCTCCCGGGAGCGTCCTGGCAGAGGTGGGCGCCACTACCGCGTCACCCGCCGAAGGCGGCCAGCACGCTGGCGGTTGTACCGTCTCCACCCCCACCCCTTTCAAATTTCGAGGTAGTTCGTGCTCCTAAATCGCCACCATTGAGCACCACCCCGCTCTCCCTCCTCAACGCACATCCACACTAGACCCAAGAAAGCCTCTGAGGCGCTCTTGTAGGTCACGGGCTCGGGGAAGGCTCTGATGACCAACAAGGCCATCGGGTCGCCCACCGAAGCGGTGGAGTCCGTCGGAAACAGCGCCGGGGCCATGATGCAAAACGCAACCGACGGATCGCCCGCCGGCGCGGTCTCATCGGTCGGCCACTCTGCCGTGGCCGTGCTCACCAGCGCGCCTTGGTCACCAACGCAGCCGACTGGTCGCCTACCAAGGCGGTCGCATCCGTCCGACACTCGGCCGGGGCCGTGCGGTGGTGGCGGCGCGGGAGGCGGGACCCTCAAGGAGCAAGGAGCGTCCGCCGGTCCCTGTCTGTGTTGCTGTCGCCGTGCATTACGGCACATGGTGGGAGGGAATTGGGGAGCGCGGCGCGCTTGGGGGCGGGGCCCACGCCACTGCCGCCTTGTTCCGGCCGCCAGTCCGCGCCGCCGGCGGAGCTCTCGCGCGGGGTAGTCACTGCCCGTGGGAAACATGTGGCTGCCGCCACGCGGCTGCCACCGCCGAGCCGGCGGTCGCAGCGACCTTCGCCGCCAAATCCGACGCCGCCCGAGTCAGTGCGCGCCATGATCACATAAGCGGCCGACGGGTCGCCCGCCAAGGCGGTCGCATCCGTATGGCAAATGTGGCCGACGTGTCGCCCGCCAAGGCGGTCGCATCTGTCGGCCACTCGATTGCGGCCGCGGTCACAAACGCGGCCGTCGGGTCGCCCGCCAAGGCGGTCGCGTCCGCCAGCCAGTCGGTCGGGGCCTTCGTCACTAAAGCAGCCGACGGGTCGCCCGCCACGGCGGTCGCATCCATCGGCCAGTCGGTCGGGGCCGTGACCAGCAGCGCGGCCGACGGGTCGCCCGCCAAGGCGGTCGCATCCGTCGGCCAGTCGGTCGGGGCCGTGACCAGCAGCACGGCCGACGGGTCGCCCGCCAAGGCGGTCGCATCCGTCGGCCACTGTGCCGTGGCAGCGGTCGGCAATGCAGCCAAAGGGTCTCCCGCAAAGGCGGTCGCATCCGTCGGCCAATCGGTCGGGGCCGTGGTCAGCAGCCGGGCCCACGGGTCGCTCGCCGAGGCGGTCGCATCCGTCGGCCACTTAGCTCGCGCCATGGTGACCGACGCGGCCGACGGGTTGCCCGCGGCGGCGGTCGCAGCCGTCCACCACCTGGCCGGGGCGCTCATCACCCACGTGGCCGACTGATCGCCGCAGGGGCGGCCGCATCCAGCGCGCATGTGCGTGGCCATGTGTGGTGCCCCCATTGCACCCCTTCCTGTTTCGTGTCTGAAGCCGTGCCCGCCACCGCAGGCCGTCTCGTCAGTGGGTTGTGGCCTGTACGGCTCTCCCGCCCCACCCTCAGCTTTCAGAAGCGGTCCAGTCTTGTGCGGTGCGCGCCCCTGACGGTCGCGAGCGCGTCTCCCGCCGCGCTCCCTCGCGTGCAGAGGGGAGGGCATCGTCAGTTACATCATCGTCTCCCCCCCCCCCCCCCTTCCCCCCCGCCTTGCTCCCTGCCTGGCAGGGACCTTCAGGGACAGAATCAGTGCTTACAAAATGACGCCGACCTGGCCGGGCCACGCCGAATAACTTACGACCGCAGCAGGCATGTCACACGCCGATCTAGTCCGCCATGGAACCCTCTCCTCTGGCTTTCGGCAGTGAATTGGCTACAGTACACAATTCTCGCATGCCATTGGACAGTGCGGACAATCTGCATCAGCTGCTCACCTGAGTGCCTCCCGTGAGGCTCCAATGGCATACAATTCTCGGGCCAGATGACCGATTTACTGCCGTGCTCAGACCCAAACCAAACTCATTCATCATGTAGGCGTGGTCTTGGGCCGGGGAGACCTGCATCGACCACCGTACAGAAGCTGCGGCTACCCTTTATTGCTGCATTATCGCAAGGAAAGACGCCGGTGGCCCGCGCCGCCAGCGGTGTGCCATGTGGAGAGGTCCAGAGTGATGCGCAGCAGTCAGACGCTTCTCTTATGCTGGCCCGAGCGCGCCTCGCGGCTGCCAAGGTCCCGTGTCACGGTCCCGAACAGCCCGTCGCCACCCCCGTCCCCGTCGAAGTGACGCCCATCCGGCGCAAAAGATCCCCCCCCTCCGCCCCCAGTGGCCCCCACATCCCGGCGGCTATGCCTGCCTCCACATCCCCCCCGTCTCCTCGGCGGCCGACGAGACGCGGTTTTTTTCCCGGACGGAAGCGCGGCTCACGGGGGAAACTGCTGACTAAAAAGGCCGAGAAGCTGGCGGCGGCGGCTTTGAGGGCAAGTCGCGCCGCTGGAGCAAGTCTGGGCGGCGGCCCTGCAGTGGTGCTGGGTGGCGCCGCAGCGCCGTCGGCTGGTGAAGGTCCCTTTGCGCTCAACAGCGCGGCGGAGGGCACCGACGCGCCCTCGCAGTTTCGCGTGCCTGTCGGTCTGACGGCGGCTGCGATGCGGAAGAATCTACTGCCCTGCGGTCCTGGGTTCCTCATCCACCGCTCGGCCGTGCCGGGCAGCATGTGCGTGCGGGTGTTGCGCACTGTGGTTGGGCTGGCAAGCAGCCTGTACCACATCATTTTCAACCACAAGACCATCGATGACTTCGAGCGCAGCGGAACAACGGTCGAGTCCATCATGGCCCCCGGCGGTGGCGGTCGGCTGATGGCAAAGCTGGGGGGACTGGTTCTTCGGTGGCTCGGGGCGACCTGCAATGACACTGGGGCCTCCAAGGCGGGCATCCTCCCTGACGCGCATGCCCAGCTTTGGGCGGACTTCTGCATGATCGCTGTCGTTTTTAAGGTGGTCGCCGGTGAGGCGTTTGGCCACGGGGGCTATCAGTGCGTGTATGGCCCGTCCCTGCTCCAAAGCTGGGGCGAGTGCCCCGCACAGCTTCCCCATATCGACCGGTCAGCTCCTGTGGACCGGCAAGAGAGGGCGAAGAAGCTGATGCGCGCCAACCCCGATAAGCCCAACCTGTCGCTGCTGGTCGCTCTGCAAGACAACACTCACGTAGTCGTCTTTCCACACTCGCACCGGTACCTCCCCAAGGTATCGGGTGGACGCCTGTCCATGACAATACACCCTGTGACGGTCATCCTCAGCAGTGGGGACGTGCTCCTCTTTCGACAGGACCTGGTCCACCACGGTGCTCCGTCGACAGGCGATAACCCCTCCGTATTGTCATGTCCGACGGTTATTGTACCACGGGCGTCGACTTACGCGGGGTGGGGCGAAGAAATTAGCAACGTGCCGGGGATTGGGCTACTTCCCAATTCCCACCGGGGATTGTCTGAGAGGATAGGATCTCGCCGGAGATCCGTCTCCGACGGCGCCCAGCTGCCTCGAGCAGCCCCCGCACCCGTAACCACACGGGCGGGGTGTCCGGACCGACCTCACAGCCGCTTAATGGCGCCGCGCCCGCGTCACCCCCTGCATCCTCTGGCTCCGCACGTCCGCTGTGTTTCGGCCCTAGCGGAAAAACGGCGTCCACCCGCTCGGGGTGGGCGTGACGGAGCTGCGGACCTTATGATGTCGCTCTCGGCATCTACACCCCATTTGGGGAGCGGCTTCTTGGACTTTTGTCTCGCCGCGCCGGCTTTTCAGGCTACGGTTCCAACTGGGGCGATCACCCGCGCCCTTGTCCTCCTGTTCTTTCTCCTGCTCATTGGTGTGGGCTTGGCGACCGCGTCGCCCTCGCTCGTTCTCCCCCCCCCGAACCCCCCCCTCTCCCACCCTACGGCCTCCGTGGCCTCGTTCGGTGCTGTTTCGGGCGCGGGTGTTGGGCCGGGTGGCAGCCTTGTCGTCTTAGCGTGTGTCGGTTCGGGCTCAGCTGGGGGCCGCTGCGACACGGGCCGCGGCCACAAGGACGGCGTTGGCGGCGTCGCCGACGACGGGGGCGGGCGCCCACCCCACCGGCCATCCCCACACCCCGACCACGGCGTGACGGCCGACGGTCGTGGGGGGCACGCCGGCGCGGGCATGATCGCGACGGCCATGGACGGCGTCGGCTCGGATGACGGCGAGCACGTCGAGGTCTACGACTCGAAGGGCCCGTCGTCGCCTTGGCGCCGACACGCCGCCCGTCGGGACGTCTTCCGCCCCGCGACCATCCGCGCCGTGCGGGCCACCAGGCCCGCCATCTTTGGCTTCTCGCTCCCGCCCGACCACTCGGCCTCCCCGGCTCCCTGTGAGGTGGTTGGGGACACTCGGTTTGCGGGCGTGGTCGCGCCTCTCGGCGACACGGCGGCAGCGGAGCTGTCCTGTGTCTACAACGTGGCCGCCTGGTTGCAGCAGCTGCACAACAGGCAGCGGTCGCGCGAGTGCGCCGACGAGCGGGCGGTGCGGGCCGTCTCGTCCTTCGACATCCACACCCGGGTGGCTTTGCACCAGCTGTTCACGCTGGTGATCAGAAAGTACAAGGTGCTCACCCTGGCCACTTACGATAAGTCGGCGGCCGCGGTGCTGCACCGCTCGGCGTTTGGGGGGGGGGACGGGGGGGACCGCGACGGTCACTGCCGCGCGTGGGATTTCCTCGAGGAGGCTCGGACGACCCGCCACGTCCGCACCGCCGTCTGGCGGCACGGTGCGCGGCGCGCCGCCTCCATCGTGAAGGGAACGGTGGAGGGCGAGGGCAACAAGGAGGACAGAAACAAGGGCAAGAACACGGCGGACCGGCCGCGCCAAGGGAGGCGCGCCAAGAGGAGGGCCTAGTGCGGGCGGCCGACGGCGCCGCCGACCCCCCGCCACCCCGGGAGCCGGGCCTGCCCCCTTGCCTGTCGGGGGATAGTGCCGCATCCTAGGCAAGCACCCGCCGCCGTCGGCGCTCTGACGCGGTGGCGCGGCGAGGCGCGCGGCTCGCTCGGTTTTCGGGGGCGGGTGATCACCGCCCTCACCCCCACGCCGCGGCGGCCTGGCGTCCCAACCTGCGCGGCCCACGGCTTGCCCACTGCCGCGCTCGAGGGTCCTTTGTGTTTCGATCGGGTTCTTCGCCCCCGCCGTCGTGCCTCGGCCGGCGGCGGGTGTTCTCCATCTGTTGTAATACGCGGGCTCCCCTCCTTTCCGTAGTAACCCCTCCGTATTGTCTTGTAGGACGGTTATTATACCACGGGCGTCGACTTACACGGGGTGGGGCGAAGAAATTAGCAACGTGCCGGGGATTGGGCTAGCTCCCAATTCCCACCGGGGATTGTCTGAGAGGATCGGATCCCGCCGGAGATCCGTCTCCGGCGCCGCCCAGCTGCCTCGAGCAGCCCCCCCACCCGTAGCCACACGGGCGGGGTGTCCGGACCGACCTCACAGCCGCTGACGCTGGCGACGCGCCCGCGACACCCCCTGCTTCCTCTGGCTCCGCACGTCCGCTGTTTTTCCGCCCTCCCTCCGTCCCACCCGGGTCGGAGTGTCGCGCGCTTTTCCGCTCGACCTTTGTTGTTCTGTGCATTTGAGGGCTACTCATTGTACTTATTTTCGCATTTCTGGACGTTTCCGGATTCCATTTTTTAGTCTGCAGCTCATCAATTAAATGTACACGTCACACGGCATACGCGGGTTCCCCTCGTCTCCGTAGTAACCGTAAAAAACAAGTTCCAAGGAGACAATATGCGTACACCACATTTGCCCACCCCGTCGACGGACCTGAGGCGTGCCTCCGGTTTTCTACGTTCACACTCACGCCACTCTCGCTCAGTTCCCCCCCCACTCCTCCTCCCCCGAGTAGACAACGCTACTTCCATCCGACCCCCCCGGTCCTTCTTCGTCATCGTCATTGTCCTCCTCGTCGCCGCCACCAGAGCCGCCCTGGCGGCTCCTCGCCAAGCCCCGCCTTTGCTCCGAGGCCCCCGAAGCGGTCGAGGGCTCGCTGTCCCACGTAATCTCCCCCCAAACAGACACGCCAAGCACCTGAGATGCCGCGACGTTCGAGTCAAAATACTTCTTGACCCAACAACCAATTATAGTGAGGAGGTTGCTGTTCTAGAACATCGTCCGCCGAGAGACCAACTGCTCCGCCACGGCCGCCGGAGACACGACGCCGCATGAGATGCTCATGCTGATCAATAAGTTGTCCGTCGCGGCTTGGATGAATTCCTGCTCCATCGCCGGAAAAACAGCCGCCAGAACGCACAGCGCGCCGCGGAATACCTTCCGCGCGAGCTCCTCGGGCGACAGCGCGCTGATCGCGGGGCATTCAGACGTCACCACCCCGTCATACTTCCGGCGCTCTCCCGCTTTCAACCTCAGTGAATAGGGCGTCGCAGTGTTAATAGGGGGGGCAGGGACAGCCGGGGCATCCTCGTGGACGCCAGCGCGCGCCGCGGACGCGGCCTCGACGCGCACCCCTTCCGTAGACCCGGCTCCTGTAGCAAGCAGCCGCAACACGCCACCGGCAGCACGCATCGCGTTGGTGTGCATGAGCCCCGTGTGCACCCGCTGCATCTGTGCGGCCGAGCAAGACCCCGTCTCCTCCAAAGAAGAACCGCCTGTGCCGCCCCTAGGAAGCACACACGAGCCGCCTCCGCCGTCACTGCTGCCCGCCGAGCCCCCCGCTGCAGCGCCCGCCGGCGCCCGACCAGACTGCATCGTTGAATACGACGCTCCACGGCACCTGCCGCGGCCCACAAGACCACCGCGGACGTCGCCACGACCACGCACGCGGCGGTCCCATGCGGACTCACCGGACGGCCGCGAGGGCGCTGCATCGACATATACCGCCTCTTTCCCCCCCACCGGCGACAATGGCGCATGGTTGGCAGCCGTTGCGGCGCCGCGCTGCCTGAAAGCCGCCGTAGGTGCCTCTGCTGCAATTCCGCATCCGCAAGCGTTCCCGCCAGACGCCGCCCCCGCACCACGGCAACCCCTCCCGAATCGCCGCCGCCCCGCTGCCGCGCCTCGGCCTCCGCGCCCAGCACGCCCCCCCCCCTCCCGCACTATGGCGGCGGCACCGCCGGTTGCTGCCACCAAGGCCGCCCCAACGGCCGTCTGGCCCGTCTCGTCCGCAGCGGCGACCATCGACTCAAAATGAGCACGGTTCTCGACCCCATTCGTCGCGGCGGCGACACCGTTCACGTCCATTACATTCGCCGCCTCGATGACGTCCCACCCAACCTCGTGAACGTTGGCGGCGAGCCGCGCCGCAGAGGCGGCGAGCTCCTGCGCCTCGCGCCACTCCTGCCAGCAAGCCGCGTGCTGCACCCGAACCCACTCAGCGACGTCGCTCTCCTGGAGCCAAGTGCAGGCAAGATCAGACTTGGTCAGCGGCGGAGCACCGCGCCGCCGCGTGATGTTACCCGTCCTGCCGTCCATGACAAAACGCTGCGGAGACAGTACCATCGTTCCGACGCGGTGCCCCACCGCCCGGCACTTGGAGCACTTCTCCAGGCACGCGCAGTCCTTGAGATAGCACGTGCCGGCCTTGTGGAATGGGTGGGTGGGGGGCAGGCGATGGAGGCACGGGTAAGACTTCAGGGCACACGTGCGCTGCGAGTGTGAACCCGTCCGCTTGTTCCCTTCGTCATCTCGTCCCAAGTCAAACCCGCAAAGAAGGCATTTGCCCGTCATCCCCGGAGCAACGCACACACACAAACACGCACAGCTCCCCACACGGCGCTCTGCACAGCCGTACCCGCGTCACAGGTCAAAAGTCGGGCGACACCTGCTCCCTGACCCTCCGGTCGAACTGGGCGAGCCCGCTTGAGTACGTGACGGACTTCGCCACACACACACTCCCTCCTGGTGAAGGTGCTGAGGATCTTCACGGCGACGGAGGGCGATTGAGGGGGGTGTGCCCAGGAGTGCGTCAGAGGAGTGCCTGCGGAGACGGGTGGTGAGCAACATGCAAAAACGCTCGTCGCCGCAACTGAGCAGATGCTGCGGGGATGCAAACGCCCGTCGCGTGACTCTCGGACGTGTGGCCAAGCTTTGTGCCCCTCTGACGACAGCAAGGCCCTGCACGCGCAAGCGACCAATCAGATGAAGGAATATCCATGCACAGGGGATCACGAAAGCGCGCCGCGGAGGCTGAGGCGCTCCCGGAAGTCATGTAGCCCTCCTTTTTTAAGCTTTGCACACATCGTGTACCGTTTGCACCTCATCGACCGGAGCACGAAGTGGAGCACGTTTCCTCTCAGACGAGCATCGGCACGCCGCTTAAGGGCTCCGAATTTTCACGAAATCTGTGCACCCACCCGGAAGGGGTCTCTGGGAGCCGCCTAATGATCTCAGTTAGGGTCCGATCCGCACAGTGCTGGTCGCTGCTGCACGAAGTGGCGCACGTTTCCCATGGGATGAGTCTCACTAGGGCCTAAATGAGAATCGGTCCACCCAACTACGGCTCTGGACCACCCCTCGGGCCGCATGCCGGGGGTAGTCGCCAACCACTCGCGAGCTGGCCTACATGTCCTGGCGTTTTATCGCGCGATCGCACTGTTCTGTAAGCAAACGCGCACGCTCGACGAAACGTGCCACCCCTGACGGGCCCCCAGGCAGGGGTCAAACGTGCACCGCCGACGAAGGGGGTCCATTTTTTGCGGAAGTGCCATATGTGGACATACAGTACTGCGATTGTCTAAAGTCAGTTTCTGGAATTGATGTCTGGATCTGTTCTGTGTTATTGACGCATGGTGGTGTCCAGTAGAATTGCCCAGAATCCCACGTACCTCCCAAGGAGTCCGACAGACAGAATCCCATTGGCAGTAGACGTCGTAAATATCTGGTGATCAGATCATTGCTGAGAACTTACAGTCTGCTTTCAATGGCGTTGGACACTTGCATGGATCATCCCCCACCTCTCATCCACCAACTGGATTCCTGTCTGGTCTACAGCCGTTGAGCTCGGTCAAGAACGTCGCTCAGTGGCCCGCCTAGTGACAGACCGCGGCGATTCCAGCAGTCCAGGGCATCACTGTGTGGCTCAATCTCGGATGTGAGTGTTTGCACGGCGCTATCGACCAGTGCATGTCATCGTACAGACAAAGGGGCAGTCTGTTGTGCGCCATCTCCTTGTCCACTCCGACTCACTCCTGGAGTAGCCGACCCGTTGGCCAGCCATCGCCTTCCCCACCCTGCCACGCCATCGAGATTGTCGATATCGACGTGGTCTTGGCTTGCGCTCGCCATCATGGGCTCGACGGCTGCTTTTGCGGCGCTGGCGCCGCTGTGCGGTGCTCGTAGCCTGCGGTCTGGCAGTGTAAGTTAGTAGCGCCGTCCCCCGCTACTGTATGTTCCTAGCGGTTGCCCATTGATTCGGCCAGCTTGCGCAAGCCTCCTGAGCAACTTGGTACGGCCGTCAACGTGAGGATTTTGCCGTTGGGCTGCGTATGCTTTCCTTGACACGGCCAGCTAACTCATGTTCTCCTTTTGTGATGCTTCTCGGCGCATTTCATGGAGCCGATCTTGCTCCATCTCATATCACAGGTTGCCAACGCGCCCTTGTCTTCTAGCTCCTTCCATGGCTCATCCATGACGGCAGCCTCGGCGCAAGCGCCCCGTGCCCGCCGCTCGAGCCTGCGCATGCAAAAGACCGATGTGTTGCCGGAGGAAAACCTGTCCTTCCTCAAGCCCGATTCTTCCAAGAAGGTCATCCGCATTGGTGTCGTCGGCGCTGGCCGCATTGGCCAGGTGCACGCCACCAACATCACATTCCGTCTCAAGAACGCGGTGCTGGTCGGTGTCTCATCGGGCAGCCGTGAGCTGGCCGAGCGGTGCTCGCTCGACCACGGCTGCCGTCCATACACCGACTACGACCAGATGCTGGAAAACCCGGATCTGGACGCGGTCTGCATCTGCTCAGCATCCAATCAGGTACGTGTGGCTTGTGCGGTGTGCGAGTAAGAGTAGGTCTGGTCTGCCTGGTGGCTTGCGCTCAATGCCTTGCACGAGGCGGATTGTATCCAAATATTCTTGCTGACATGTCACTTGCATCTGTTTCCTATGTGCTGTTGACCGCCGCTCGACTGCGCCCGCAACTGTGTTCCGCCTGCTCCCTTTTGGCATCATGCGTCGGGGCCCGTTCTTGTTATGGCTCCCTCGGTCACAGCACACTGCCCAGATCATCAAGGCCGCTGAGGCGGGCAAGCACATCTTCTGCGAGAAGCCCATCGACCTCAACCTGGAGGAGGTGGACCGCGCTCTTTCCGCCGTCCGCGCCGCTGGTGTGAAGCTGCAGGTTGGCTTCAACCGTCGCTTCGATGAGAACTATGCGCGCGTGCGCAACGGCATCAAGGGCGGGGAGATTGGCAAACCCCACATGCTCCACATCACGTCGCGTGACCCGTCGCCGCCGCCACTGGATTACGTCAAGAACTCCGGCGGCATCTGGCTGGACTGTTCCATCCACGACTTTGATATGGCGCGTTTCCTCATTGACGATGAGGTGGACGAGGTGTACACCCTCGGCCAGAACAACCTGAACCCCGACTTTGAGCAGTACGGTGACGTGGACACCTCCCTCGTGACCATGAAGTTCAAGAACGGCTGCTTGGCGTCGGTGGACAACTCGCGGCAGGCGGTGTATGGGTACGACCAGCGCTGCGAGGTGTTTGGTGAGGGCGGCTCCATCTCCATCAACAACAACTACCCCAACAGCGCGGTCATCTCGACCAGCTCGCAGATCAAGCGTGACCTGCCGATGCACTTTTTCATGGACCGGTACAGCGCCAGCTTCATCACCGAGATGAGTGACTTCATCGACTGCCTGTTGGAGGGCAAGCCAATTCCCTGCACGGGCCTGGACGGCCGCGCGCCTGTGGTCATTGCGCTGGCCGCCAAGAAGAGCTACGAGCTCGGGCGCCCGGTCAAGTTGTCCGAGGTGGACGTGCCGTTGCCGGAGGCGCTGAAGGGCTGGGACGGCCAGTAAGCGGCATGTTGCCGCTGACCGCTTCTTGCCTCCCCTGTGGTCTCCGTTGTTGTAACGGTTGCGGTTCGGATGAGGCAAGACCGGGCCTTGAGTTGTGGCGGGCCCCTTAACCTCAAGATCATGCGTGGTTGCAAGTGTGTACCTTCATTTGTTCATAGCGGAGACTGGTACTCGGTTCTCGCTCTCCGACATCTGCCTCTTTTATCTCCCGCTTATCGCCAACTGCGCGCGCGCGCCATTGTAACTCTGGTCGACATGGTCCCGTCGACTGCATAAAGATTGATGCGCGCGCCAACAGCGTGTAGCAGCGCTCACTCATACCAGGGCCGTGCTAACCAGGCCAATAGCACTGTTGAGGACGTTCAGGCAGCTTCTGGGGCGCCAGGCGGGAGTTACGCACGCTTTGGGACGTATGTCGCAGCAAGCACTCATCAGGCCTCTGTTGACACAGCAAAGGGCTTGAGGTGCCGCACGACAGTCACTTCCGATCGCCTCACAATCATGATGGATGTGAGCTGATGCACGGGGTGACGAACAGGTCGAACCACGTCGATGGATATCCAGCCCAGCATACCAGCACTCATGGCGCACACGCAACTGCGGCAAACGGACACCCGGCATTAACAGACCAGCACAGGAACGCCACCAGTCACGTTCACACCTGATATGTGAACCGCGGCACACAAGGAACGCCAGTCATGAAGATGCAGCCACACCCGCATAAAACCTCAATTGACGTATGCTGAAAGCTTTCACCTATGTGTAACGGAGACCACAAAAACACAGCAAGACGACGCATGCCCTCGGGCCGTACCGAGCGCACCGAGGCAACACGCACCGTCAAACCGCGCACGCAGCTGCCGTCCGCACAACCGCCCACTCCACCTACACACCCACACCGTCTTACTCGCGGTCGTCCTTCTTTCCTCCGCGACGGCGCCCAGTCGCCCGCGCACCGATGAGACCGACCTTTTGGCCGGGCGGCGCGTCCCGCCGCACGGTCGTCGGATGCCCCACGTGCTGATGGTTGCCACCACCATGAGGATGCTCAACGGGGTTCATGGCCACACCACGCACGCGCGGCCAGCAGTTGCGCTTGGCCTTGTACTTGTGGTAGGCGGTACCGGCCTTGAGCATCGGCTTGTCCGTGCGGCCACCGCCAGCGACAATGCCAACCATAGCACGGCACGTCGACGGCACGAGCTTGCGCATGCCCGACGGCAACCGCAGGCGGGTCTTGCCCGTATCGATATGGTTGACCACCGTCACGTAGTCGCCCGAGCAGCGGCCGAGCTTCCCGCGGTCGCCCAGCTTGGCCTCCACGTTGCAGGCGATGGTGCCCTCGGGCATGCGGCCAACGGGCATGACGTTGCCGACGGTCAGCGCCGCCTTCTTGCCGCAGTAGACGAACTGGCCAGTGTACATGCCCTCGGGAGCAATGAACAGCTCCGACCGCTTGCCAAACTTGTACGGATCACGGAACTCCACCTTCGCCAGGGGAGCGCCACGGCCGGGGTCGTGGATGATGTCGCGGACGGTGCCCTTCAGGTAGCCATTGCGCTCAGCGTAGTCGAGAACGCGAAGCTTGGCGGCACCCTTGCGCTTGTGGGTGTGCGACAGGAAAATGCCACCCGCGCCCTTACGCTGCCCACGCACGACGCGACCCATGGTGACGACAAAGGGCGGGCGTGTCCCCCGCTTCCCTGGGTCTTGGTGGTGGCGCGGTTGACGTCGGGGGGGCGGTCACGTCGGCGGATGGTGATCGTCGTCGCCATCGACGACGTTGTCCAATCGGGCCACAGCCGGGCCCAGGAGGCCTGCCTCGTGGAGAAGCCCAAACTCAATTGGGCCCATCCAATTGGTACTCGTCGTCGAACGAAGAAAGCTGGGGACACCTGTGGGCCTTAGTAGCCCGCCGATGGGAATTTTTGGGCTAGAGAGCAAGTGCGGCTGGTCTGTAAATGGTCCAAAAAGAGAGGAGTTTTCTGTAACACTTATGTAGAGAATTTATTTTCTGTGCGAATTGAAACATAGAAATTACGAACTGCACTCGGTGAGGCATTCAGTCCCGCCTTGGCCAGTGCCAGCCACTGAGGTGTCGTGGTCGACTTGTCTCGCAGCGGCTTGCGTTTTTGCGCAAACAGACAGTTGCCTTGTGCGGCTCACCGCAGGCGCTGTCCATTGCCGGTGGTCGTCTCCAAGCCAACTTTCCAATATTGTAGCCATACCTGCGGCCAGAGCGGTTGGAAGCCAACTCGGACCTGTGACTGACTATCTACCGACCAGCGGCCGTCTTCCACTGGTCTGTCGAACCAGGTAACCGTCGTCACCCCCCGTCTTGTCTCGCCCATCCACTACCCACTTTCCCGACGCTCTCGCTGTCATGGCGACCTCTTCAGCGGCACCCGCCGCTGTCGAGGACATGATGCAGCTGGTCACTTACGATGAGCAGTTTGCGTCCCAGTTCGAGCCATACCTCGAACGTGTGGGCCTCGCGTCACTGGGCTTTGACTACCACACGGTGTCGGTGATGGGCGCTCAGTCGTCGGGAAAGTCCACCCTCCTCAACCTTCTGTTCCACACGGGCTTTCGCGAAATGGACGCCGCCGCTGGACGTTCGCAGACCACCCAGGGCGTGTGGGCGGGGCGCGACCCGCAGGCGCCCATCCTGCTCCTCGATCTGGAGGGCACCGACTCGCGGGAGCGTGGGGAGGAGGCGGCGACTTTTGAGCGCAAGTCGTCCCTGTTTGCGCTCGCCCTCTCCGAAGTTCTCGTCATCAACCTGTGGGCGCAGGATGTTGGTCGGTTCAACGCGGCCAACCTGGCGCTCCTGCGGACAGTCCTGGAACTCGACCTGCAGCTCTTCTCTGCGGGCGTCGCGTCGACCGCCAACGCGACGGCCGGCGGTGGCCCGCCGACGACGCGCAACCACAAAACGCGCCTGCTGTTTGTGTTGCGGGACCATGCAATGACGCCCCTGGAGCTCCTTGCGTCGACGCTGCGGGACGATGTTGCCAACATTTGGGCGACGATTTCCAAGCCGGCGGCGGCCGCCAACCTGTCCCTCGACACATTTTTTGACCTCGACTTTGTAGCGCTGCCGCACAAGGTGTTTTGCGAGACCGACTTCCTGGCCGCCGTCGCCGACCTGCGGTCCCGCTTCCACGATGGGAGCCTCTTCCTGCCCGCCTACCGTCGGGGGGTGGCCGCCGACGGTCTGGCGCCGTACGCAGGGTCTGTGTGGGAGACTATCCGCGCCAACAAGGAGCTCGACATCCCGTCACAACAGCACATGCTCGCGCACGTGCGTTGTGAGTCCATTGCGTCGGACGCGTACGCAGAGTACGAGACTGCCACTGCCGACGTGCGGGCAAAGTTGGCGCCGTCCCCGGTCGGCGGTGGTGGCGGCGGCGGCGGCAAGGGCCCCGCAGGCCGCCGGGCCATCGTGACGCCCGTCCCCCGCTTGTTGCCAGTGCTGGGTGACGCGTCGGACGCGTCGCTCATCACCTATGACGGCCAGGCGTGCCGTTACGCGTCGGACGTGGCGTCGTCGCGGAGAGACGAGCTGGTCGCCAAGCTCGTGTCGGCCACCAAGCCTCTGGTGGCGGCGCAGGCGGCGGGCGCCGCGGCTGCCGCCAAGGCCGACCTCGAAGCGGCGACGAGCCGGACCAAGGACGACCCCGCGCCCTGGGCCAAGTACGCGGCCGACGCGGTGGCCGCGCGGGAGGCTGCCCTCGCCACCTTTGATGCGGCACTCGGCGCGGAGGAGGCGGCGTCGGCCGGGCCGGTGCTGTCCTTTGTGCCGTTGGCGGTGTCGGAGGCGCGGGAGGCGCTCGTCGCTGACCTGGACGGCGCCTTGGAGGCGGGCACCGCCGACGTGCGGGGGCGGCTCTCCAAGTCCATGGTCGACGCCTTTGGCGAGCGCGTCAAGGCGCCATTGACGGCGGTGTTGGACGCTGCGTCGACGGCCTCGTCGGGCGCCTCGGTGTCCGTGTCGTCGACCAACTCGTCCAGCGCGTCGGTCACGGGCGGCGGCGACAGCGACGGCGCGCCGGCCGTCGACGCAACCGGCTTGTGGGCGCGCGTGTCGGACGTGGCGGCGGCCGCGTGGACGGCCACCGCGGCGGATGCGGGCCCCGCGCTCGGCGCTGATGGCCTCGGCCTGTTGCCCGCCGAGGCGGATGAGGCGGTGGCGACCACCCTCCGCCCCGACTGCGTCAAGCGGCTGCTCGCCGACGTCCGCGACGCTGTCGGCAGTGTGTCGACGCTCGAGTTGCGGGTGACCAAGCGCTTTGACGACGGCTTCCGCTTTGACGCACGCGGCGTGCCGCGCACGTTTGCACCCGGGGAGGACATTGAGGCGGCCTACCTCGCCGCCCTTACCGCTGCCGAAGCGCTGCTAACGACGCTCTCTGTGACGCACCTGACCGGCGCCGTCACTGACGGCACGCCGCTCGTCGAGCCGCTCGTCGCGCCCGCCGAGCGGGCGGCCGTGTCGGAGCGCCTCCGCCGCGCCGCCTCGGCCGTGTACGTGGAGGCGCGGCGCTCCCAAGAAGCCGCCCGCGTCCGCACGACCATCCCTTGGTGGGTGTTTTTGATGCTCGCCGCCTTTGGCTCCAACGAGGCGATGTGGGTCCTCCGCAACCCGGCGCTGCTGCTGCTGGCGGTCATTGCCGCGCCCATTGCGTACGTCATGTACGCGGGGGGGGGGGTCGCCCCGCTGCTCGCGCTGCTCCCGGCCACCGTTGCGCCGGCGGTGCGGGCGGCGGTTGCGCCGCTGGTCGCCCACTTGCGGGCGGCGCTTGACAATGTCGCGCCGCCACCGCCGGCGGCGGGGGGGAGCGCCGCCTCGCCGCTCGCGCCGCCGTCGCCGCCGCGGCCGGCCGGCTATGGCGCCGTCGGTGGGGCCCCGTCCGAGGTGACCACCGCGTCGGGGTCGTCGACCAACGGGGTGGCGGCGGCGGCGATGTGAGGCGGCGCACCACGCGCCGCACGTAGGGGAGGGCGGGTGGGTGGGGAACCGCGGCACGGTTTAGGAAGGGGCTGTACCACTGAGGGGGGCGCGGGGGATCGCACGCGCGCGTGGCCCGTGCCCGCGCGTGCCCCTTGGCGCGAAGGGTCGGCCGCTGCGCGGTGGGGGTTGGGGTGCGCCTGCGCGTCGGCGCGCGCTTGTAAGAACCATGCACACATGACATTTTGGGCGGGCACCCAGTGGGCGCCGTTGCAACAGACCCGTCTGCTCCGTGCGCGGCACCCGGGAGAGCAACCGCGGTGGTCTGGTCGGACGGAACACACCCGAGCCGCCAACACCGGCTCAACCACACCAAAAGTACAACAAACCATTGACACGCCGCGTGACGAGACGCGCCCGCCCCTCTGTACACCGCCCACTGCGCCGACCCGGGCCCCCGACGAGTCCCGCCACGCAGCGCCCGCCTCCCCAAGCCGCCGCACCCTCCACCTCTTG
>ENA-ORXR01001256-ORXR01001256.1-marine-metagenome-genome-assembly--contig:-NODE-1256-length-27554-cov-13.445864_pt1 | contig 27554 bp, 24 predicted proteins | sample MGYA00237866_ERZ511479 | MGnify/ENA metagenome assembly ERZ511479 | reverse complement strand
AGGATTTTTTGGTGAAGAGTCATTTTAAAAGAAATACTCAAAAAAGTAAATAAATTTGTGAAACAGTGTACTAAGGAAGGGATTATTTTTAAAACCTTCTTTTTTAATAAAACAATAACAATAACTATACTTTTAGTTGTCAAAAAAATACCGTATATTTGTCATCCGTCAAACCACACAAATTATGGTAAAAAAAATACTGACACCTTTAGAACTCAAAGTAATGAACGTCCTATGGCGATTGGAAAATGCCTTTATCAAGGATATTCTTTCTAATTGGGATGAACAACCACCGCCAGCTTACAATACCATTTCTACTATCGTCAGAATTTTGGCGGATAAAGGTTTCGTAGGACATGAAGCGCATGGGCGCACACACCGGTATCACCCGATTATCAGTCGAGAAGATTATCAAGGTGACTTTCTAAACAATGCTCTGAAAAATGTGTTCAAAGGTTCGGTCAGTTCTTTGGTTTCGACCTTAATAGACAATGGCAAAGTCTCCGACAAAGACCTTACAGACTTAAAACGCTTAATTGGCGATGAGGCGTAAAATTTGATTTGAATTTATCATGTTACTGTATATAACATTAAGTTACTTATTATCCATACCGGGCATTTTGGTGTATTTTGTTTTCATCAGAAAAAGAAATACGCCTGTGCGTCGGCAGCAGTTTTTGTATTTTGTTTTAGCAATGAGTTTGGGTTTGCCCGCCTTGTTTTTGCATGTTTTCCCAAATATGTACATTGACAACTTTCAATCTGTTGTCGAGCAAACACCTTCTCTGTCGGAAGAAGTACAAATGTGTTATAATCAAGCGATTGCACAAGAAGATTTTTGTCAATGTGATGAACTTAAAGGAGAAAGTATTATCTTATACAAACGTTATGATTTGTACGAAACAGCCGTTGATTATAAATTTTATTTACAAATAACACTTGGAACCATTGCTTTATGTGTCTTGATGTGGTTGGTGTTTCGATGTATCTTTTTGGTGCGGTTGATTCGCGATTCAAAAAAAGAATTGAAATGGATAGACGGCAAACCTTACTACATTCTCTACGATGAAAATAACGAAATACTTGCTGCTTCATTCAGGCTGTGGAGACGTTATATCGTATGGAAACCTGCGCTCGACCAACTCCCCGAAAATGAAAAGCAAGCGATTTTGTATCACGAAATCGCACATGTCCAAAACAGGGATACGTGGCAACAAATCGGCTTGGCACTCTTGCAGATTTTTTGGTTTCTCAATCCCGTTTATTATACCATCAAAAAAGAACTTCATTTGCTCAATGAATACCTCGCCGACGCTTTTGCCGCCACCAAAACAGGCAATCAACGCACTTATGCCGCCCTGCTTATTCGCCTGAAAGAACAACAACAATTTGGCTTGTTACAACTTTTTGGTACACATCCTTTCAAATCACGCATCATACAACTCGCACAACCTGATACTCGTAATCGTCGTACCTTTTTTCCGGTTGCTGTCGTGGTGACAGCTATGTTTTTTATCGGATTTGAAACTACGCCCTTACTTACCGGACAATCGCGCGACTTTTTTGAATACGAATTGGTACAAAAAGAGTATATCAAAACAGGCAAAACATCTTTCTGCAAAACTTGTCTATACAAACAGGCAGGTGAAGAGTGCGAAGAATAATTTAAATACTTACCTTTCTCATGGTACTTATCCAAAGTACTTGCGTCCAAAACATGTTGAAATAACTTGTTGAAATTCCAAGAAACAAATTCCAAATTTCAATTGAGGTCAGTCTTACTTGATATTTCGTTAGGATTTGGAATTTGTTTTTTGGAATTTTTACAAGTGGCATTAAAAACCGTATATTTGTAGCCATTATAAAAATAACCGTACATGATTGACTTCATTTTATTATATCTCGACCCCGGAACGGGAAGCCTTATCGTACAGGCTTTGATAGCCGGATTTTTGGCACTTGCTTTTTATTTTAAAATGGCAAAAAACGCTGTAACCGATTGGGTTTTGGGACTTTTTGGAAAAAAGAAAAACGAAGAAGAATTGACCAAAGATGAAACCGCTCAATAGTTCTTTTCGAGACCCAAGTGGCTTTGTTTTTCGACAGGGAGATAATATTTTCCGTGTTGTAAATAATTCATATCGAGATGATTATGATAAATTAATGTCAATATTATACCCTGCGTTGACACAATCCGAATTATTGATTCCGCACGTCGAAGTTGATTTTGATACTACGAAAAATACTAACCAATACAAGCTCCTTCAAGCCGAAAAAATCCCTTTTATTTCTTATCCTTATGAATGGTCATTTAGTCAATATAAAGACGCTGCGCTGACCACACTTTCCATCCAACGCAAAGCCCTCGAACATGGCATGAGCCTCAAAGACGCGAGTGCTTATAATATCCAATTTCAAAAAGGCAAAGCCGTTTTTATTGATACACTTTCTTTTGAAAAATACACCGAAGGCAGCGCGTGGGTGGCTTATGGGCAGTTTTGCCGACATTTCCTCGCGCCACTCGCGCTTATGGCGTATCACGACCCACGCATGGGAGCGATGATGCGTGATTATATTGACGGTATTCCATTGGATTTGGCGAGTAGTTTATTACCATTTAAAAGTCGTTTTCGTGTGCCTTTACTCCTGCACATACACGTACATGCAAGCAGTCAAAAACGACATGCCAATTCCGAAAATAAAGCTGCAAAAACGAATAAAAAAATCAGTCATGCAGCCATGCAAGGTCTAATCGACAGCCTCGAAAATGGCATCAAAAAACTCCAATTAAAAACCAACAGAACGGAGTGGGGCGCGTATTATGAGGAAACGATATTGAGTTCCGATTATTTAGAAAAAAAGCAAAACTTGGTTAGCGATTTTATTGAAAATATACATCCGAAATTGGTCTGGGATTTGGGTGCGAATGACGGTACATTTAGTCGCCTTGCGGCGAAAAAAGCTTATACAATTGCTTTTGACATTGACCACCTTGCGGTGGAACATAATTATTTGATTGTCAAAGAGAAAGGTGAAAAAAACTTACTGCCTCTTTTACTTGATCTCACCAATCCAAGCCCTGCCATTGGCTGGAATAATGAAGAACGAGACAGTGTTTTTCAGCGTGAAAAACCTGACCTCATACTTGCATTGGCACTGGTACATCACCTCGCTATTTCCAATAATGTCCCTCTATACAAATTGGTGATTTTTTTCACTCAATTGACTCCTCAATTAATTATCGAATTTGTACCAAAAACCGACCCGCGTGTTCGTACCTTACTCGCTACGCGAGAAGATATTTTTCCTGATTATACTCAAGAAGGTTTTGAGGCAGCTTTCGCTGAATATTTTACCATTCAAAAGCGTGAAAAAGTCAAAGGCACGGAACGTATTTTGTATTTGATGAAAAGAAGGTAATATTACATGGAATATTTATCATTGAGCATTTGACAGTAACGAATATTCAATGGTAAATGCTCAATGATAAAATGATAAATGACTATTGCTACTTAACTATTTCTGATTGACTTACGTTGAATACATTGTGTGGCATAGAATATGCTTACTGTCCATACAATTCGCTATCCCACAATTCAATCATTTTATTATATCTTTGCACCCTACTAAAATACATAACTCATGCAATATTTTACTCATACTCTGCTGATTATTACGGTATTGATATTCGTTTCCTGTGTCAATTCGGAGACGGGCAGTCAATCAATACCTCCGCCAACTCAAGAAAAGACGAAGACCTCCAATTTAGTTGAACAAACCCCTCAACCTACAAAAGATACGCTTGTAGCGAAACCAGTGAAACTTAAACCATCGGTAACGCCATCTCCTGCCAAGCCACCAAAGCAAATCGCAAAAACTAAACAAGTTCCAAAAACGCCGCCACCGCCGAAAAAAGTGAATCCCCCAGCACAACCTTCTTCGAAAGTAGTTAGTACACCGCCACCCGTCGCAAAGCCTACGCCGCCGCCACCGCCCATAAAACGAGCAGGCGTGCTTAGGTTTGAAAATAAAATGTTGAATTATGGATATATCGAACAAGGTAAAGTGATAGACCATGTTTTTAAATATACTAATGTAAGCAATGTACCTGTGAATATCCTCAATGCTGAGGCTTCGTGCGGATGTACGCGCCCGACATACTCGTTCATGCAAATCGAACCCGGTGCGACCGGAGAAATAGGCGTGCGTTTTGACAGCAATGGAAAACTCGGTAAGATGGAAAGTAGTGTTACGGTATTGACCGATGCCAATCCTGCAAAACACCATCTTTACCTTATGGGGACGATTACTGACCCACCCAAAAAAGAAAAGAAAGAGGTAGAAAAAAAGGATGATGAAGAGAAGGGAAATGAAAAAGAAGACAGTCAGGAAAAGGATGTAAAAGAAATAGAGGAAAAAGAGCCAACTGAAGAAGAAACGCAAAAAAAGCCTTTTAAGGGAAGAAAACTGCCCAAAGGCACACTTCCCGGCAGCAATAAAGAGGAAGAAGGCAAGGGCTAATGGAATAGATGGAGTCGCTACGGAACGAAAAAGGTAAATAGTGAATAATTATACTCAAAAAAAATAGCTATATTACGCTTTTCGTTACCCCCTGTGCGAATGTTACTATATATGACCAATTTCAATCTGCCAAATTTTATCACCTCAGTACGAATACTGGTCGGGCTTGCAGTGCCGATTATGATGGTATATGGTGGTTTTGGTGTGCGTGTAGCGGCGGGTGTCATGGGAGCTATGGCTGTCTCAACAGACTGGCTCGACGGCTGGTTGGCACGCAAATACAACGAAGTCACCAAACTCGGTAAAATCCTCGACCCAATTGCCGACAAAGTCTATGTCCTATTGAGTCTTTCGATATTTGCTTATTTGAGCATGTATTCTTTCTGGTGGATATTGCCGATTGTGATTCGAGAATTGGTGATTACCGCTTATCGCTTTATATTTTTGGAACGAGGCAAAGTCGTTGCTGCGGTCAAAAGCGGGAAACTCAAAACCGTCCTTCAAATGGGCGTTATCGGTTACATTTATCTCCTTTTTATGTGCCAGAGATATTTCCCGAAATACTACCATATCTCCTTCACTTACATCATGTACACCTTACTTGCGCTTACCTTATCATTGACCGTTTATTCAGGTTTTGTATTTTTCAAAAATAACTGGAAACTCGTCACACAATAAAAAAAGCATACTCGAAATTGCTTTCGAATATACTTGATATTTGCATCGTTCTTTGTAAAAACGATTTAATAAATTGTACTATAATGCGCTGTAATTTTTCTTCTAAGGCTTCACTGAAATAAGGATTTTTTTATTGCAATTTATGAAAATTAAATTTTATATATTATTTAAATTAAATTTAATGCAAAAATTTAATATTTTATCGTTACTTAATCAAAAAAATTCCTTTTTTCAGTGAAGCCTTCTAAAGAATTCAAAAAATCGTTGCATAGCCATAGCTACGGTACTATTTTTTGACTTACTTTGATAAAAATCAATCCTTTAAATTAAAATATGTAATATTATAATTTTTGTTAAAAATTGATTATCAAATATTTGATTGAATTGATTTAAATTATATAATTATTAAATCCTTCAAAAAAAATAATATATTTCATGCTTTTTATTCAAAAAAAAACACGGATATTAGCCCACATTCTATCAAAAATTGTAAGTTTGTAGGTGATGAATGACTTTAAAAAATATAAATTTGGTGAGTGGATGCGCGACCTGACTTCATTGGCAAACCCGATTGTATTGTTGCTCGTGCCGTTCTGTTTTTTGCGTTGGACTACCGAATTCAAAATACTTCTTCTCGCGCTTGCTGCCAATGAAATATTAGGTTCATTAATCAAGTTGTTTTTTCACAAACCACGCCCCGACGGACAAAAATATACCAACGCCCTCGAAAAAATAGATGCGGGCAGTTTTCCGAGTTTACATTCCTCGCGTATTGCGGTGGTTTATCTGACGCTGGCATATCTTGCGCCGGATGTTTGGTTTCGGTTGCTGTTTATTACAGTGATTTTTGTGGTGGGTTACTCTCGTATTTTTTTAAAAAAACATTTCCTGACAGATGTACTCGGCGGTTATACTTTTGGAGCGATTGTTTTTCTAATTACGCGATATTATTTGTAATCCTAATACCGAATACTTGATACCTGATACCGAATACCTGCATACCAATAACAAAAAAGCCACCTCACAAGTGTGAGGCGACTTTTCTTATTAACCCTATAAACTTAACTATGAAAAACTATGCTTCTTTATTTTTGGAGTAAAAAGTGGGCGGCATCCATCATGTACTCATGCCGCCCTACGATTGGTTAGCTATTGTGTGAAAAAATAGTCAATCTATTATGAAATTTTTACTTTGCGTGGTGGCAATTCTTTTGCCTCTTCTTTCTTCGGTAAAGTCACGGTCAAAATACCGTTTTTGTATGCCGCAGAAATGTCTTCTGTCTTAACCGTTTTGGGGAGTCGGAACGAGCGTATGAATTTATTATAACTAAATTCTCTTCGTGTGTATCGTTCGCCCTCAGTAGTTTCGATTTCTTTTTCTACCGAAATCGTGAGTAGATTCTTATCAATATTGAGTTCAAAATCTTTCTTTTCTAAACCCGGTGCTGCCAATTTAAGGCTATAAGTATCTTCGTTTTCGACGACGTTGACCGTTGGTCGGCTATCGACGAAATCATTGCCGATGACTTCATTGATACCGGCAAAAAAGTCTTCAAATAAATTGCGTGAGGGCTGTCTTTTTACAAATGGACTTACTGTTACTTGTTTCATAATTATAAATTGTTTTGAATGTTATTTAAAATATTGTAATGATGAAAATTCTTCTATACTCAATTCGGGTGGGATTTGGGCTTTTTGGCGTGAGGGATTTTGTGCTTAGACGACTCAAAAAATCTCTGCATAATAACTTTATGGTGATATTTTTTGAGGAAGTATAAGTGCAAAAGCTACCGTCATAAAGTTCAAATCTCATCCGAATTGAGTATAAAATTATTTAATCACTTACACCTCTCATTTATCAATTGGAGTGCCAACAGGTTTTTGAAGCCATTTTCGCAAAAAAAAGCAAAAAATACACGCCATTTTGTCATTTTTATTAAAAATAAATGACAAAATGGCATTTTATGATAAATGTAAAACGATTTTGTAAATCGTCACACGAGGTGAATATTAGCGAGGCGATTTACAAAATCGCTTTACGTTTGAAAGAAAAATTTTACAATTTAAATTTTATTTCATATATTTAAGCCTACAAAACTATCCATTTTCTCAAACCGCAACGATATGTACGAAGTCGCAAAACTCAATATCAAATCATGGGCAGAAGAAGACCGCCCCAGAGAAAAACTCCTCAACAAAGGCGCGCAAAGCCTGAGTGATGCGGAATTGCTGGCGATTCTGTTGCGCTCCGGTTCACGAGAAGAAACGGCGGTCGGTTTGGCGAAGCGCGTCTTACATGCTTGCGATAACAACCTCAATGAACTCGGCAGACAACCACTTTCCGCACTAACTAAGCACAAAGGGCTCGGCGAAACGAAAGCCCTCACCATAATCGCCGCTTTAGAACTCGGCAGACGCAGACAACTCTCCGACATCAAAGACCGTCCGCAGGTGCGCTCCAGTCGTGATGGGTATAATGCGATTGCGCCAATCATCGCTGATTTGCCACATGAAGAATTTTGGGTGCTGATGCTCAATCGCGCCAATCGAATCATCAGTCGTGAACGGGTGAGTATGGGAGGTGTGTCGGGTACGGTTGTCGATGCGCGGATTATTTTCAAACGTGCTTTGGATACGCTGGCATGTTCCGTTATTCTTTGTCACAATCATCCGTCGGGCAATTTGCAACCGAGTCAAGCCGATATTGATTTGACCAAGAAATTGAAAAAAGCAGGTCAAGTCATTGATATCGCCGTCTTAGACCATTTGATTATCTCCGAAGCAGGATTTTATAGCTTTGCAGATGAAGGGCTGATGTGATTTATGTACTCGTTTAAGTTTGCTTGTAACGGCTGCCTTTAGCTGCCGACGACCGTAAGAGAGCATTCACGTTAGCGCGAAATACGCGAGTTAAAGGTTTTGCAAACCTTTTCGGCAGCTAAAGGCAGCCGTTATTACAGGCAAACTTAGGCGGATAGTCGATTTATATAGCTTCGCTACATTTAAACAAATAAAAACATTCAATAAAATAATAATTTTTATTTCATTGATAATTAATTTTTTATAAAAAATAATTACACACACTTTCTCATTTCACCTATCAAAAATCACTTTTCGTATTAAAACACCTAATAAACGAGATGGTGACTTTCCGTAATTTTCAATCTTATCCCCTTTACATTCCACTTAAGAGACTCACAACAAATAACTTACCCAAAATACGACGTTATTTTTTACTCAATCAAGGCACGGGAATGTGAATTTATCTGGATAAATGACCATTTTCGTAACGTAGAGTGAGTGAAAAAGAACAAGGAGTTTGGGTAAGTTATTTGTTGTGAGTCTCCTTATATAGTTGTATTTTTGCCAAATGGAAAATCAAGACCTATACATACATAATACGATTACACGAAAAAAAGAGAAATTTGAACCACTCAACCCACCTTTTGTGGGTTTGTATGTCTGTGGTCCTACGGTCTATAGTCCACCACATTTGGGGAATGCACGTACTTTTTTGAGTTTTGATATTGTCAATCGTTATTTGAGGTATTTGGGATATAAGGTGCGTTATGTGCGTAACATTACGGATGTAGGGCATATTGCCAATTCAGAGGGTGAGGAAATCGATAGAATCGGCGAACAGGCGAAAAAAGAAAACCTCGAACCGATGGAAATCGTACAGAAATACACGCTTGATTTCCATGAAGTGACACACATTTTCAATATGTTGCCGCCGGATATAGAACCGACTGCTTCGGGGCATATCATTGAGCAAATTGAAATGGTAGAACGCATCCTGAAAAATGGTTTTGCTTACGAAAAAAATGGCTCGGTCTATTTTGATATACCCAAATTTGCACAGGCACATGAGTACGGTAAATTGAGTGGTCAAAACATAGAAGAGCAACAAGAAGGCTACCGAGAACTCGACGCGCAAGACGAAAAACATGATGTCCGCGATTTTGCGATTTGGAAATTTACAGATGATACGCATCCAATGCGTTGGAACTCGCCTTGGGGAGAGGGCGTTCCCGGTTGGCATCTTGAATGTTCGGTGATGAGTACGAAGTATTTGGGACAAAAATTTGACATTCACGGTGGCGGTATGGATTTAAAGTTTCCGCATCACGAATGTGAAATCGCTCAATCTATTGGCGCAGACGGCACTGAACCTGTCCGCTATTGGATGCACTCGAATATGCTCACGATGAATGGTCAAAAAATGAGTAAATCGCTCGGAAATTCCATTTTACCAAGAGAATTAATCAGTGGCGACCACGCATTGCTTGACCAAGGTTATAGTCCGATGACGATACGCTTTTTTATGTTGCAGGCGCATTACAGCAGCCCCTTAGACCTTAGTAATGAGGCACTTAAAGCAGCAGAAAAAGGCTACAAACGCCTGATGGAAGCACACGATATTCTGCAAAAAATGGAACTTCGCGATGCCACAAATTTGACGGATGCCAACAAGCAAGTAAATGATACTATGGATGCGATTTTTACAGAATTGAACGATGATTTTAATACACCGAAAGCACTCGCGCGCTTGTTTGAACTCGTCACGGTCGTTAATAGTTACAATGATAAACGCGAGGAATACGCCGGAGTGAGCAAAGCCACAATGGAGCGTATGAGAAAAGTATTTAAAGACTGCATTGAGGATATTCTCGGTCTGAAAACCGAAGAAACCGCCGATGATAATACGCTTGACGGTCTGATGCAACTCATCATTGATATTCGCCAAAATGCACGCACCACCAAAGATTGGACAACCTCCGACCTTATTCGTGATAAATTGAATGAACTCGAACTCCAACTCAAAGACGGCAGAGAAGGAACGACTTGGGGACGGAAGTAAAATATTGAAATGATTGTGAAATTGTAGAATTATTGATAATCAATATCCTACAATTTTACAATCACATCGAACATACCAATTCATTCGTCTAAAACATTTCAATAAAACGCATGTAAAAATCTATCTTTATACTGATTTATTGTATGTATAAATTAGCTTATTATGAAAAAACAACAAACTAACGAATCTTTATATTCGGATGAATTAGAACAGCTTAATTTTGACCAAACGGAACAAGAAGCTCACGAATTATTTGAGCAGGAAGGACTCCCCACGTCATCTGAATTGGAAAAATACAACGAACTTATGCCTAATGGCGCAGAGCGTGTATTCGATCTGATAGAAGATGAAAGAATACATCGACGCGAGATGGAAAAGAAGCAACTTAAAGGACGCAATACGCTCAATAGTCTTATGACTATCTTTGGTTTTTGTTTTAGTTGCTTTTTGCTCATCATTATCAATGACCTCACAATATCAGGAAGTAGTTGGGTCGCACTTGCATTGGGGTGGCTGACAATAATGGTGGTTTTGGTCTTGACCTTTGCGCCGTATATCAAATCAAGATTAAGCGACAAAAACTAATCACTCTCTTACTCACCCCACATACCAAGCCCTCCGCACAAAACGTTCTAATAAAACGCCCGTAAAACCTTACCTTTGTACATTATTAATTTATCACCCTCTCGGTAGCCTATGGACTACCGACTATCAACTAAACTATGAATCGCATATTTTTCATTGCCCTAATCAGCCTCTTCATTGCCGGATGTGCTGGAACGAAAAAGGTTACTGACATTATCGTAGCCGATACCGAATTCCGCCAATTGGATACGATGACTGTTTCCGCGCCTATCGTTACCGATGAAGAAAAATACCAACGCCCTGATTACCAAACCACCTATCACCGCAAAAACGACCTCCTCCACACCAGTCTTGACCTCAAATTTGACTGGACAAAACAACACGTACTTGGACAAGCCAGTCTCAAATTCAAACCCTATTTTTATCCTATGGATAAATTAGTTTTGGATGCAAAAGGCTTTGACATTCACAAAGTTGCCATTATAACAGGCGGACAAAAACGCGACCTCAAATACGATTACAACAACCTTCATCTCAGTATCAATCTCGGACGCACCTATCAGCCGAATGAAGAATACACCATCTTCATCGACTACACTGCCAAGCCCAATGAACTGAAAGAAAACCTACCCGCCGAAGCTGTCAACGACGAAAAAGGTTTGTACTTCATCAACCCACTCAACGAAGACCCCGACAAACCCATGCAAATATGGACGCAAGGCGAAACCGAATACAATTCCTGTTGGTTTCCGACCATCGACAAACCTAATGAGCGATGTACACAAGAAATGCGCCTGACTGTTCAAGACCGCTTTAAGACCCTTTCCAATGGCTTACTCAAATCTTCCGATAAAAATTCGGACGGAACAAGAACGGATTATTGGGTCATGGACAAACCCCACGCGCCATACCTTTTTATGTTGACGGTAGGCGAATTTGCTATTGAAAAAGACTCGTGGAATGGGATGCCCATGGAATATTGGGTCGAAGCTCCTTACAAAGATGTCGCTGCTGATATTTATTCCAATACAAAAGAAATGCTTACTTTTTTCTCGGACATTACGGGGGTAAAATATCCTTGGCAAAAATACTCTCAGGTCATTGTTCGTGATTTCGTAGCCGGTGCAATGGAGAATACAACAGGTGTTATTTTTTATGAGCAAATTCAAAAAAATGAACGCGAACTCATTGATAATCATAATGAAAGAATCGTTGCACACGAGTTAATTCATCATTGGTTTGGTGACTTGGTGACTTGCGAAAGCTGGGCTAATCTCGCACTCAATGAGTCATTTGCCAATTATGGCGAATACCTTTGGTTGGAGCATAAATACGGAAAAGAAGAAGCAGAAAATCACCGTCGCAATGAGGCTCGTGGCTACATGAATCAGGCGCGAATGTTCAAACACCCACTCATATTTTTTGGATTTGAAGACAAAGAAGACATGTTTGATGCACACTCTTACAATAAGGGCGGAGCTATCTTGCACATGCTTCGCAATTATGTTGGCGACGACGCTTTCTTTGCCGGATTGAATCGTTATTTGACCCAAAACGAATATTCAGATGTAGAGGCACACGAGTTACGTCTTGCATACGAAGATGTGACGGGAGAGGATTTGAACTGGTTTTTTGACCAGTGGTTTTTTGAAGCCGGACATCCCAATCTCGAATTCAGCCATGAATACAGCGAACTCCGCAACGAAGTTACCGTTACCATAGAACAGACCCAAAGTGCAGAAGATAATGCTGCCGTTTATCGCCTTCCGATGGCGATTGACATTTATACGGATACACCGCAATCAGTTGGTAAATACGACCAAAAACCTACTCGTCACGATATTGTTTTAGACCAACGCAAACAGACCTTTACCTTCCCCGTTTCGGGCAAACCGCACTTGGTCAATATTGATGCAGAAAAAATGTTATTATGTGAGAAAAAAGAACTCACAAAAATCGAAAGTGAGTACATTCACCAATATTATGTCGGCGGATTCATGGATAGACGCGAAGCCCTCGAAGCACTCTCTGAAAGCAAAAGTGATGCTGCTAAAAAGGTGATGAAAGACGCACTGAATGATAACTACTGGACACTCCGCAACTTCGCCCTCAATGCCTGCAATCCTGCGGATGATGCCACTACAATTGCCAAACTTGCACGTGAAGATAAGCGTTCGCAAGTACGCGCCACTGCCCTCACCAAGCTCGGTGAAACAGGTGATGTACAATATGTGGCTATCGCCAAAAACGCCATTGACAATGAGCGACCTTATCGCTGTGTCGGTGCAGGTTTGGATGCTCTTTCAAAATTAGATCAGACACAAGCACTTGATTATGCAAAAAAATTGGAAAGCGAGAGTAACTCAAGCATTATCAATGCAGTAGGCGCGATGTACGCCGAAACAAATGACGTAAAATACCTACCTTTCTTTGAAGGGAAATTAACCGAAGTCAGTGATTTTTCTATCTTCGGTTTAATGGAAAGTTACGATGCGCTATTGACACAAGCTGACCCTGCTACCGTGCAAAAGTCTGTCGAAAAACTCGCCACTGTCTCCACCGATATGGACCAATGGCAATGGCGCAGATTGGTTTCCACAAGGTCTATTTTCAATTATCGCAAATACCTTGAAGCAGGTCTGGAAAAAGTCAAGGACGCAGAAAAAGCAGCATTGCAAGGTGTCATTGACGGACTAAACGATACCTTAAACCAAATTAAAAGTAAAGAAACAAGTCCGCGATTACAGCAGTTTTATTCGCAAATGTAAATTGGACTTTGTAGTTATTTTGGAATATGTTTTTTTACAAAAAATAAAATTTCAAAAAGCAACGTCTTTCTGAATTTATTTCAGAATCTTCTGAATGGCAAGGCACGATTCTAAGCAGCAACTTTTGTTTAAAATCGGTTTCCAATGTCCGGGAGATGCTGAAACAAGTTCAGCAAGACGTTGCTTTTGGGGTTTTATTTTATACAACACACTATGAACAGATTAGAAGGACAAGTCGCCATCGTCACCGGTGGAGCGAAAGGCATTGGCAAAGGTATCTGCGAAGTATTTTGCAAACATGGAGCTACCGTAATTTCGTGGGATATTATCGACGAAGGACAACTGACTGCGGATAGTATCGTTGCACAAGGTGGAAAAATATCATTTAGAAAAACAGACATCACCAACCGTAAAGATGTCAAAAAAGCTGCCGAAGAAGCCCATACACAACATGGAAAAATCGATATTCTCATCAATAATGCGGGTATTATTCGTGACCGCTCCTTTGCAAAAATGACTGACGATGAGTGGGATAGTGTCATCAATGTCAACCTCAATGGCACCTATAATACCACCAAAGCTGTACTTCCGTACATGCGTGAAGCGGGTTATGGTCGTATCGTATCGGCTTCTTCGATTAACGGTGTTCTCGGTGCATTTGGACAAACCAATTATGCAGCCACGAAAGCCGCAATTATCGGATTCACAAAAGCACTCGCGAAAGAGGTCGGCAAATACGGCATCACTGCCAATGCCATCGCACCGGGCTTTATCAAAACCGATATGACGGATTCGATGCCACAAGCTGCGATAGATTTCGGCATCATGCAGATTCCGGTCAAGCGAATCGGCACACCCGAAGATATGGCTTATGCCTATATGTTTTTGGCATCCAAAGAAGCTGGGTTTATTAATGGGCATTTGCTACATGCGAATGGTGGAGCTTATTAGTCAGCGGACTGATAAACCGCCGACAAAAAACAAAGTTTCCATGCAAAAAGTACGTAAAGGAGAAGAATTACAGGAAATTCCATTAAAGCAATACCTTCTTGAAAATGAATTAATTGAAGACGTAAATGCTGAATTAAACGTCTCTCAATTTTCTACTGGTTTTTCTAATTTGACTTATCTTTTGGAGATTGAAGGTAAAGAATACGTTTTGCGTCGTCCGCCTGTGGGCGCGGTCAAGCGTGGGCATGACATGGGACGCGAATACAAGATTTTGTCGCGTTTGTATAAAGGTTTTCCAAAATCACCAAAAGCATACATTTATACCGAAAACAAAGACATTATCGGCGCGTCATTTTATGTGATGGAAAAGGTAAATGGTATTATTTTGACGGTGAAAGAAGCCAAGAAAAGAGCGATTTCTGCTGATGGTTTTTCGAAGATTGCCAATGAATGGTTAGATACTTTTGTTCAGTTACATCAAGTTGATTATCAGTCAGTTGGCTTGGCAGATTTGGGCAGACCCGAAGGCTACGTAGAACGTCAAGTGACCAACTGGGCAAAACAATACCTAAAAGCAGCTACGAGCGATGTGCCGGAAGCCACACAAGTCATGGCATGGATGGAAGCCAATCAACCCCGCGAATACGCGCACAGCCTGATTCACAATGATTTCAAATACGATAATGTCGCTTTCAAAGATGATTCTTGGTCCGAAATACGCGCTGTATTGGATTGGGAAATGTGTACACTTGGCGACCCTTTGATGGATTTGGGTAGTACTTTGGCGTATTGGACAAGACCTTCGGACGGAGAGCTATTGAGCAAAAACCTGCCTTCGCCGACTATCTTTCCGGGCAATCCCAAACGCAGCGAAATAGTAGAAATGTACGCCCAAAAAAGCGGTAGAGACATCCGGCATTTGACCTTCTATTATGTGTATGGTTTATTCAAATTGGCGGTGATTGCTCAGCAGATTTATTATCGTTATCATAAAGGCTATACGACTGACGAACGGTTTGCTCAACTCAATTATGCTGCCCAAATGTTGTGTACGATTGCTGTAAAAGCGATTGAAAAAGATAGAATAGAGGATTTATTTTAGAAAAGACGGGTACAAGTTATCTTTAATTGACATAAAAAAATCGCAAAACTCTACGAAGGAACATCATCATGACAGGCATTTTTCATTTAAATGGGGGCAAAATACGCCAAAAATCGTCAGTTATATTTTTTTATACATATTTCATTGATACATCACGTTATTAAAATGAAAAATGTACGGCTCACTTCATTTAAATGATAATCAACACCGAAAAAGCTGTCACAGAGATTAAATTAAAATATTGACAGGGGTATTGACATGAAAAAGAGCGAGGAGGGATGTTTTTTATAATAACTTTTTTTATTTTAATTATCTATTTGTCAGTGTTTTAAAATTTAAATAAAAATTTAATAAAATATTTTTCACTAACAAAATAATTCTATTTTGTTAGGGGTGTTTGATACTTATTTTACATTTTTTGAAAGGGGCTACCCTTGCGTTGTAACGAAAAAGTATCTATGTTTGTACTGTCATTCGGCAAAAGTGACATACCACTATTCAACAAAACCCACCACTATATTTCTCAATCCGAGACGGGAACAACAAGGCAAACTATAAATCCAACTCAAAAGACCGTAAGGTTTTCGCATAGGCACGTCCATAAGTGTTTATGTTGAAAGAAATCATAAATCGTTAAATTGCTTTTTAAGCAACAAGTTGGAAAGTTGAATCTTCCTATGCCTTGTATTTAAAGTAAGAAATCGTTGTAACCATGAAAGTCTATATCCTACTACTATTGAGTATGATGTTCTTTGAATTATCTGCACATTCATTGTCGGACATTCCGACTGCGCCCGAAATGTCGATTACAGTGGAGCAAGTGCAACCTGTGAGTTGTTTTGGCTCGGAAGATGGAGCCATTGAGATAAGTATTAGCGGTGGTACATCGCCGATGACCTATCAATGGTCTAACCAAGCGATTGTTGAAGATATTTACAATCTGTCGCCCGGCAATTATAACGTAACCGTGACAGATGCTGCCGGAACATCGGTATCTGCTACCAGCATTATGGTAGGTTTTCCTGATGTGATGAGTGTCGCGCTCAATTTTGTGCAAAGCGTCACTTGCGCCGATGCGGACAATGGAGCTATTGAGCTTACGGTGTATGGTGGCACTGCCCCTTACGAATATGATTGGTCACATGGCTATACGGAAGAAGATCCGACCAATTTGCCGACAGGTGACTATCAATTCACAGTAACTGATGCAAACGGCTGTACATGGAATTCCCCCCTTGTCACCGTAAATGAACCAAATGCTATCGTATTATACGAAACCATTACAGGAATTGCGCCCGGTCAAAGCACCGGTAGCATTGAAGTCGATTTGAATGGCGGTTTGCCTCCTTACCAATTTTATTGGGACAATGGAGCTATATCTCAAAATATCCATAACGTATCTGCGGGAACTTATTGTCTCACGGTGATGGATGCTTACGATTGTACGGTGACACAATGTTACGAAATCGCAGAAATGACGAGTGTTGCAAATGAAGAAATTGAAGGATTAAACGAACTTAAAATATTCCCAAACCCGACAACGGAATATGCCATATTGAGTCTTGATTTGGAGACGGCACAAGAGGTGAATATCCAAATTATAGATATAGTTGGGCGAGAGTTGATGCAGTACGATGCAGGAAAAATTGCAAATACCATGTATCGAATTGATACAGAAAAATATACCAAAGGGGTCTATTTTGCTAAGATTAATGTTGGAGAGAAAGCTTTTGTTAAGAAACTGATTGTTAAGTAATTGGATGAAAGATACAGGCATAAAAGGCTAAGACCCACATGAATCAAAGCACCGATGAACGAATGAGCTAATGATTGCTTTACAGACTTCTCTCCGAATGTTAAAACTGTAAAGTGGGATTTTTTCAGAAAGAATGATGAACGAAGTAAAGTTCTTTTGTTTACCGGTGCTGATTCTCTTAAAAAGAAAAGAAATGTTGAAAAATGATGAATAGATTGAATCCAATGGTCTTCGGATCATTGGTTCACTCTCCAAAGAAAAAAAATGAATTAAAGATGTTGATAACCATAGAGACGAGACATATTTTACCATTATGAATTTTTAGATAAACCGTGTAATATAAACCGTCCCAGACCATGTAAGGTTCGAACAACGACGAACTAAAGTATCAAACCATTATTCTCTATTTTTTTTACGTCTCGTCCTTCCCTAACCGGGCATTGTGATAATTGTGTAATTGAACTATGAAAAAATCAATCGTCCCGGTAAGTACAACAAACGCTCGGCATTTGCCGAGCGTTTTTTTTATGCCTTGTCACAACCTTTTTCTGCCAAAATTCTTTTACATTTATTGTATAATTATTTCAAAAATAAAAAGGAAATTCTCAATGAATGAATTTTGAATGAAAGAATGAATGAATCAGGAGATTTTAATCTTGTGATTTTTAGAAAATATTTACTCGTTACTTAGTAGTAAGGTGATTCATTCATTCAAAATTCATTCATTCAAAATTCATTCATTCATTCATTAAGAATTTACATAAAAAGTGATATGAAAATAGGAATTGTGTGTTATCCGACCTACGGTGGTAGTGGTGTAGTCGCTACCGAACTTGGTAAAGGCTTGGCACAAAGAGGACATAGCGTACATTTTATCACTTACAATCAGCCTGCGCGATTGACTGATTTTACCGAAAATGTATATTACCACGAGGTCAATCTGCCTGATTATCCGTTATTTGAATACGCGCCTTACGAGACGGCACTTGCCAGCAAAATGGTCGATGTAGTCTCCTACGAAAAACTTGATATTTTACACGTACACTACGCCATACCACACGCAGCCGTAGCGTATATGGCAAAGAAAATATTGTTAGAACAAGGTATATATATTCCAGTGATAACCACGCTACACGGGACAGATATTACACTTGTTGGTAAAAACGCCTCTTACGCACCCGTTGTTTCTTTTTCTATCAACAAGTCGGATGGTGTGACTGCCGTATCAGCATCGCTCAAAAAGGATACGCTTGATTTTTTTGACATTAAAACAGACATTGAGGTCATTCACAATTTCATTGATTTCAGTCGTTTTCGTAGAACAAATAAAGACCATTTCAAAAAAGCAATCGCACCGAATGATGAAAAAATCCTCGTCCATGTCTCCAATTTCCGTAAGGTCAAGCGCGTAGAAGATGTCGTGCGTATTTTTGAAAAGGTTTATAAAAAAATGCCCTGCAAACTGCTCCTCATCGGTGACGGTCCCGAACGTCAGAATGTAGAACGCACTTGCCGAGATATTGGACTTTGCCACGAGATTCGATTCTTGGGCAAGCAACAAGCAGTAGAAGAACTGCTCGCTATTGCCGACCTGTTTATCATACCCTCCGAAAGCGAAAGTTTTGGTCTATCAGCACTCGAAGCGATGGCTTGCGAAGTACCCATCATCTCATCTGATGTAGGCGGACTACCAGAGGTCAATATACACGGCAAAACGGGTTTTTTGAGTCCCGTTGGTGACGTGGAAGACATGGCAGCAAATGCCATTCGACTCCTAAAAGATGAGGAACTTCACCAAACTTTTAGAGCCAATGCCCTCGCGCAAGCCCAAACATTTGACCTCAGTAACATACTGCCACAATATGAACGTTATTACGAGCAAGTCATTCAGACATCGGTTCATCAACCGCAGTTGGAGGAGAAGGTATGATTAAATCTTTCACTACGCGCGTACTACATCCCTTTCTCCTCATTACATTTTTTGTATTGTATTGTTGGGTGCAAACCTCTTATTTTTTCGACATTCCAAAAGGTATCATCGCATGGTTGGGAGGCCTGGCAGTAGCGGGTATTGGATACGCAACTTATCGCTTATTTATCAAACATCCGGCACGGGCAGGTGTGGCTTGGACGCTTTCGATGCTCTTGCTTTTATTTTATTCTCCGGTTTATAATGTGATACAAAGTACCTTCCGTCATCGCCATTTAATGCCTGTTTTTATAGTCTTAATTGTCACTATTTTTATATTTTTTTTAAAAAGTAAAAAACATTTCGCTACGCTCAATACTTACCTCAATACGCTTTTTTTTATTTTAATAATATTTGAAATATTTAACCTATCTCAACGTTATCGTCAAGACAAAAACTGGTATCAAAGCATTGATAATCAATACAATAGTTCGCCTGTTTCCCATTTAAATCTAATAAAAAAACCTCTGCCTGATGTCTATTATATTTTAATGGACGGTTATACTTCACCCAAAAGTTTGAAAAAATATTGGGACTACGACAGCGCGAAATTATTGAATTATTTAAATGAAAAAAACTTTTACGTGGCAGGCGACGCACACAGCAATTATGACTTCACGCCACAATGTATGCTCTCTACATTCGACATGAATTACATCCCCAATTATACGAAAACCACCAAACAGAAACTCATGACGATGGCAGTCTATCGAAAAGGCATTGAACATAGCAAAACGGTCAAATCTTTCACGCAAGCGGGTTACGAATGGCACAATTTATCGCCTTTCGATATGGCAGAGCAAAAGAGAAGTTATCACGTCTTTCGAATCCCTGATGCTGCCGAAACTTGGCGATATATGGCAGAAATGACCTTACCAGGAAGAGTCGCACTCGACATGACAGAACCTAAGAGCTATGAGTTTAACGAGCAGGTAATCAACGAATTAGAAAACATCATCGCGTCGCCAAGCGAAGCGCGACCGCGATTCGTATATAGTCATATTTTTTTACCGCATGGTCCGTATTATTATAATGAAAAATGTGAACTCAATCCCAATGGCAACCAAGACAAACCTGATATGGAATTGTATATAGAACAACTTCAATGCACTGAAAGCATATTGATAAATATTATAGATAATATCCTGATAAACACCGCAAAACCGCCTATAATTATCATACAAGGCGATCACGGCTCGCGGATAGGTTCTCTTGATTCTGAAGAACATTTTTCTATTCTCTACGCCGTTTATTTGCCCGATGAAGATTACAGTAATTTTTACTCCGACATCTCACCTGTCAATACCTTCCGTATTCTTTCCAACCATTATTTAAATACTCAATTAGAACTATTAGAAGACAAAAAAAATCACTTCATAAAATTCTAACCTATCGTCCGCCGTCCATCGTTTGCCGTCAAAAAGCCCTGTCACGAAACCACAATAAACACTTATAACTCACCTTCACCTTACGCCGTTTAAAGTATCATTAAACAAAACACGATTAGTAATTTCATTTACCCTAATTAATCAGTTTTTTCTGTTATTATTTTTTTTAAAAGGCTAAACAAAGCGGGCTATTTTACGAAAGTAAGATAGCCCGTCTTTTTTTTGTAACTTTGTCCGTGTATGACACGTATATCCTAAAGTCGTATATTCGTGTCAATATAGGTACACATTTTGCATAGCAAAATGTACCTTTATGAATTAAGGGGTGCAGGACAAATTTTTAATCTGCCTCGTACCGACGACTTTAGCCGTCGCGGGAAAGTACCGAGCCACTTGACGGCTAAAGTCGTCAGTACAGTGGCATTTCAAAATAAAATTAAGAATTACAAAATCAAATAACATTATAATGCGTAGCTTATTTCTTCTCCTATTGTGTACATTGATGTACGCGACGATTTCTGCCCAATCGGGTCTATCTGTCAAATGCGAAGTCGAAAACAAAATACCTTGTGCCGGTGCGCGTGTCGGCTCATTAAAAGCCAAAGTAAGAGGTGGTACACCACCTTACAAATATACTTGGAGCAATCCCAAACTCAAAGGTAGAAAACCTCGCAATGTCGGTTTGGGTACATACACAGTCACAGTCACGGACGCACGAGGCAAGCAAGAGTGGGCAAGTGTTGAGATGCCTGAACCACCACCTTTCCGCATTGATATGGATGAAATTGTTAATATTAGTCATAAAGGCGCGAGAGACGGACGTGCGCGTGTACAGGCGGCAGGTGGAACCGGACCTTACGAATATGAATGGGATAATGGAGCCAAAACCCAAACAATCATAGGACTTCCCGAGGGCAAATACAGGGTGATTGCAATAGACAAATACAATTGTCGTGCTTCTGCAGAAATTAATATTGATCCGCCAAAAATTGAAGACGTTGTCATTGAAGAAGTAGTAAAACCGAAACCGGAAGAAACGGAAGAATCATTGCCTACAATAGAACCTGAATTGGAAGTTGGAACCCTTGCAGAAACGCAGGAATTAAGTGAAGTCACCGAATTCAAAGTCGGACAGATTTTACAAGTCGAAAAACTGTATTTCAAAGCAAATGCTGCTGATATTAAAGAAGAATCATATCCAGTCTTAGATGAAATATACGATTTCTTAAACAGCAATAAAGTTGTCGTAGAAATCGGTGGACACACCAATAGTATCCCAAGCGACGAGTACTGCTTCAAGCTCTCTGATTCGCGTGCCAAAACGGTTGCAGATTACTTATATGTCAAAGGTGTTCCACAAGATCGCGTTACCTATAAAGGTTATGGCAAAACCGAACCCATCGCCGATAACAGCACTGCACAAGGAAGAAAAAGAAACCAACGAGTAGAAATTAAAATATTGAGTGTAGTGGAATAAGTAGCGAGTAGCGAGTAGCGAGTGAACGAGTTATAAAAAGCAAATGCCTGATTTTTCATAGAAAAATCAGGCATTTGCTTTTTAGATTTTTAGATAATTTTCGCTACTCGCTACTCGCTACTCACTACTCATATAAACTTAAACAACTTCGCCAACATACGTACCCCTGTGAGCAAATTCTGCCCTTTACTAAGCGTTTCTTTCGTATAAATAACACGAATAGGCACTTCTTTGTAAGTGGCTTTATACACACGAATATTCCGAATAAACTCCACACAAAACTCAAAGCCATTGAAATGTAAGCGACATTTTCGTGCAAAATCTGCCTTAAATGCCTTCATCCCGGATTGACTGTCTGTGACCATCAACCCAGTCAACATGAAGGTGATTACATTCGCAATCATATTGTATATAATTCGTACGGATGGAATTCGATTTTCTCGATTCATAAAACGGCTGCCGATAACCACATCTACACCTTTCGTCTCCAGTTCATAGACCATTTTCTCAATATCTTCGGGAAATTGTTGGTGGTCAGCATCTATCGTGACAATGATTTTCGCGCCTTGTTTGATGGCATGTTCGATGCCTGTCTGCGTGGCTGCGCCGGGACCCAGATTGACCAGATGATGAAGCACGGTAGCACCATAAGAAAGAGCCACTTCCGCCGTATCATCATGGCTTCCGTCGTTGATCACAATAACATTCCGATAGCCTAACTCCATAGACTTCCCAATGACTTTTCCGATACGGGAAGCCTCATTTTTGGCAGGAATGATAATGTAAACGTGGTCGAACATCATATTTAGTCCGTAGTCAATGGTCTATAGTCCATAGTTGCACGAAAAAAAAGTCTCACATCCAGCTATGGACTACGGACTACCAACTATTGACTATTTTATCTTATACACTGCAAAAGTTCCCGGTTTATGTACCTTGCCGAATACGCCATGCGTATAAATGGAAGTCGTACTTCCAGGAGGTGTTAATGTTATGACGCGATTAGTCGCTAAAAGTTCCAAATCTTTATTGCCGAATATATAACCGAGAAAACTATTGAATTTGAGTGTCAATGATTTTTCGGGCGTTTTGTCGATAGAAGCGGTATTCAGATCCACCAAGATATAGCGATAACCAGAAGCCTTGAGAGCTTGCGTGATAGTAATGCGGTCTTTGAATTTTTGAGTAAGGTTGTGAAAAAAACCAAGCTGATTGTCTTGTAATACTCGCTGGTCATTTTTGCGAATGAAATATGGAATAAATGTACCGATTCGATAGACCTTTGCGTTCTCGTCGGCATTGATCTCTTTAATCGCTTTTTCTACGCCGGGCAGTAGATTATTAATCACATCTCCCTCATCAAATACACCTGTCTGATATTTGACGGAAGGAATGTCGAAAAGCATACGTGCGCTGTCCTCTGTCACCATGTGATGATTGCTGATTCGATAGACATAACCCATCGCGACCCATAGTGAAGCCGCTATCATAAATAAAGCAAAAACACCTTTTTTTAATAGAGAAGGGGCTTCGCCTGTTTTGGTAAGTGCTGCGGTCATTATCGCAAAACCTACCGCCAACATTAAGTAGCCATACCAGATAATACCCGATGCCAATATCAACCAAATATAAGAGAACAAATATAAGAAATTAACCATAGCAATTGTCCGCTTATCGTGATGCTCTATTCTCTTTTGAAGAACAAAAAAGAATAGGATAAATAGTAGCGTCAATAGAGGATAGGTGAGGCTATCTTGTTCTCCAGAATAAGGGGCAGTAGCAAGGTGTAGCGGTTCATAAACATAGCACAATTGGCGATAGACATGAGCGCAAATAACACTCACAGGCAAGTCGGAAAAAGAAATGGCATTGAGAAAATTATCTATATTGTCATCAACATTGGTGGAATGGATAATATTACGCTTGATACCAAAAGAAGTCGTCGTAGAAATACTCAAAACGACGATAGAAGTCAGTATAATGATGAATCCATAAAGTGGTTTGCGAATAAAACCCAGCAAGAGAATGACAGGTAGAAACATCAGCAACAAATAACTAATATCGACAAAACCACCATTTACATTGGTGTTCATACTAATGTCGTAGGGAATGCTGAGATAGCGTTCTGTCAAGGGTTTTTCGTAGCCCATGTATCGCTGTATTTCTTCTCGAATGGGAGAACCTGCTTCGACAGCATCTTCCTTAGCTTTTTGGATTTCTTCAGGGGTAAATTCTTTGGCTTTTGGTTGTTGGGCAGCTTGTTTCCTTTTACCTTTTCGCTCTTGTTGTCTTTGTTTTATTCGCTCTGCCTTTTTTTGTTCTTGTTTGGTTTTGGCTTGGGCAATCTGAGTGGGCTGCTGAAAAGTATCGGCAACTACATTCGGCTGAAATAGCAACATACTCACCAAAAATGGCAAGCATAAAAGCACCGTTTTTGATCGCTTTTTTAAGCGGAGAAGAATAGACAAATATTTTATTTCTTTATCGAACATTCAAGTGTATTGTCGAATTTGTTTTTTTATAAAAAATAATACTGTTGAGTAAAATTGTAATTAAAAATAGTATGAAAGGTTTTGATATTCAAAACTTTGTCAGTCACCAATCACCAATCACCACATTACTTTTTCTTTTTCTGCCCCTTCTTTTTTTTCTTCTTTCTCTTGGGTTTTTGATAGGCATCTTCCCAATTTTTTTGAAATTGATTAAGGTTGCCTTCGGGAGCGCGGGTTTTGCCATACATCAATCCGCGTACAGAAAGTTGCCCGCCTGTTTCAATATAGTTTTTCGTCAGCCACGGTAAAACGGGAAGAATAAAAAACGTAGTATATAAAATACTTAATTTGAAAGACTGTGTAAAATTATGGCGTTCTTTCAAAGCACTCCAACCGAATAGCAGCAGCCCCGCTCCGAGCATAACCCACATAAAAGTTTCTACATTGAGATGAAACTGTCGGAGGTTGGGCATATCATCGAGTCGAAAGAGGAGTATCGAAAACATCGTCATGCAAAATACGGCAAGAAAAGCGATTTTTCCATTATACATATACCAAATCACACTTGCCACCGCAAAGAAAACCATAAGGGCGGTAAGTTTGATGCCGAAAGCAAAGCCTGTCATTAAGCCAATTAAAATCATATATCCGCGCGAAACGGACTTAAAATCAGAAGCCGCCAGCAGTCTATTTTGCCATTCTACGAGCAAAACAACGATGGTCAATAAAATAAACAGCAAGCCGAGATCGACTTTGAGGTCGAGGTAAGACTGGTGGGCAATCGAAGGCAATAGGTAAAACATCAGCAGACACAAAAGCGCGTAATCAGTACGTAATTTAAGCCATTCTTTACACAAATAATACAAAGCAAAAAGACTCAATAAGCCACCAAGAAAGGAGAGTGAAAGTGCCATTTCGGCTTTGCCGAATAGAATAAAACCCAGCGACATGAAGAGCGACCAATTATAAGGTTGATGCCCTTGAACTAAGCCCGAATAATCATTGACCAATGAGGAGACATTGAGGTAAAGTGAGACCGAATCCCAACCGCGTGGTATCGGTATTGTGATTTGTAGGAAATTGAGGCTGACCACAATCAGCAATATATAAAAACTGAAAATACCCAAAAGACCGATATTGCCTATCGGCAAAGGACGAAATAAAGTCTTGGCAATAAAAGGGAAGGCTTCTTTACGTGTAATGAGTATCATCCCAATCATCAAAATGAGTAGAACGTGCCATTTTAATAAAGAAAAAATACCAAGTACAAACATTATCGCCACCAAAGTCATAATGCCTACGGCTATCGCTACAACGGGACGCGCGACTTCGTTCATCTGAAAACGAAAAGTTCGCAAAGCGTACATCCCAACGGCATGGCAAGTCACCACCACAAAATAGGTGTAGAACGCCATAAAAAACATTTTGACTGACAAGCGAAACATACTCAAGGGAATGGGAAAACTGATATTCATCACTTTTCGCTGAAACATATACATACTGATAAGAATGATAATCAGCCCCAACAAAAAGACACTCAAGCCATTGAGCCACAAGTTTAGATTACTTTGTCTGCTTCTTGAGTAGGTCACTATACCAACGACTCCAAGACCCAAGCCTGCCAAAATCAGCGTCAAATCCCAGTATTGAAAATAAGCGAATCCGACGGAGTAATGCAGGTGATTCTGGACATAATCCAGAAAGATGAAGCTCACCCAAAGCAAAATAAATACGCCCACAATGCCCTTATATATACTATTCCACATGAAAATCGGTTTTAAGGGATGAAAAAACAATAATCTCACAATTTTACGCGCTTCTTTTGTCACTGTACTTCGTTGCTGCATCAGTTGTGTAACACGGCTACGCGCCATCTTTGCGCCTCGTTCAGCAACAAAATAAGCTGCCTAAAATCAAGAACTTATTATTTTATCGTTACTAAGCAGCAAATATCATCAAATAATTTTTACTTTTGAAGCAAGGAAAGAAAACAGTTATAAATAATTAAGTTGTGGATGACCACAACTAAGTTGTTTTTTCCCCTTATGAGACGGGTATAAATGACGATAGATACCGTAAGTAAAAACAATTTACCGAGATTATTTTTGAAAATTGGCGAGTCATATCGGTTAGTTCTACGTCTCAATTTGGTGAGTTTACCTACTCACCGCCAAAATCGTATGCAAATAGAAATCTATCAATGGCTGGTGCCACTTATCGGACTGATATATATATTCAGAACGGTACGCCAATATCTAAGAAAAAAAAGAAGTGTTCGCAATATGGCAGTTTGGGTCATATTCTGGCTGACCATCATACTACTTGCTATCGTCCCAAATGAAATCTCCTTCAAAATTGCCGACCTACTCGGTTTCAAAAACAATGTCAACGCTATTATATTTGTAGCACTTGGACTCTTGTTTTTACTGGTCTTCTATCTCTCGTCCACCATCGAACGTTTAGAAAATCAAATCACAGAGCTTGTCCGAAAAATGGCATTAGAAGAAAAAGACAAAGACTAATGCTTTAACATCATAACAACAGAAAATCAAGAAACATATCTATCAGACATTTCCAAAATGTCTGATATTTTTTTTGCCCTTTATCAAAATCCGCGATGTGCAAAAACACATCTGCTTTATCCTATTCTGTCCGACTTAGCAAATATAAGTTTATTTATGTAATTTTGTAGGACGAAAATAGTGATAAAGCAGGCTATCAGTCCGCAGTTGGACAGTCCGCAATTGTTACAATTGCTTGAATTTTAATACCTTTATAATTCACTGATTATCAAAGTGTCCAACGTTAGACGGGTAGCCATAAAGCAGGTATTTGAAAGAGTGAAAGCGGAATAGGTAAAAAATAAACAATGGATAGTATAAGCCAAGGAGTTTTGGGTGCAGCGATTGGAGAGGTAGTTTTGGGGAAGAAAGTAGGCAATAAAGGTGCATTATTTGGTGCAATCATCGCTACAATCCCTGATCTTGATATAATTTTATATTTGTT
>ENA-ORXR01001252-ORXR01001252.1-marine-metagenome-genome-assembly--contig:-NODE-1252-length-27598-cov-17.501835_pt1 | contig 27598 bp, 24 predicted proteins | sample MGYA00237866_ERZ511479 | MGnify/ENA metagenome assembly ERZ511479 | reverse complement strand
GATTTTAATATTAAGCGGAAATCGTAATTTTCGAAATTATTCATCCTTTAAATCACTTGTTAACAACTGATTTAAAGAGGGTTATACCCTTCCGTTCAAACACTAGTTAGAGGATACAGCAAAACTAAATGGATTCCAGATAAAGTGCTTCAACTTTTTTGCGTGCCCATGGTGTTCTCCTTAGAAATTTCAAGCTTGATTTTATTGATGGATCTGATTGAAAACAGCGAATATTAATCTTTTTCCCTAATTCTTCCCAACCATATTGGGCTTCTAAAAATACCAGGATATCATTCAATTTGACACCATGAAGCGGATTATTCTTTTGCATGTATAAATTTAAGAACTCAAACGGGTTTATTGAATTTTGTCTATAGTTTTTTGGGCGTGCCCCCTTCGTTTCACTTCGGGGTCAGGCTATTCGCTACAAATGTGCTCACCCGAAAAACTTCGGGTTCCGCGCATTCCGCTGCTATCCTTCACGCGCCCTTATTCCTATTCAAAGCGCTATGCGTCTACCTGCAAATCGACAAAAGCAAAACTATCACCATCAAACAAACCAAGATCACTCAATTTGAGCGAGGGGATCACCAGTAACGCCATAAAAGACAACGTCATATAAGGCGCGCCCAATTTGCTACCTAGCGCCTTCGCAAACTGATCCAGTTCTGAGTACCCACGTCCTACCGTTTCCGCGTCATCCACTGCCATTATACCTGCAACAGGCAAGGGTAGTACCTTCTCAGCGCCACCTCCCACTGCAGAAATACCACCACGGCTTTCAATAATGAGATTGACCGCTCTACAAATGCTTTCATCGTCAACACCTACAACTACTATGTTATGAGAATCATGCCCAACACAAGAGGCAATCGCCCCTTCCCGCAAGCCAACTCCCTTAATAAACGCAACAGCAGTCGGTTTATTTGAATAGCGATTCACGACTGCCATCTTCAACACATCCTGTGCCACATCCGCCTCCAGCCATCCGTTGACAATATTGGCCTTCGCCATGACTTTCTTCGTAATTAGCTCACCGTCTATCGCCTCAATGACTTGCAAAGTATTGTGTGTTGCTGCTAACTGAAAATCCGCAGGCTGCTTAGGATCTGTCGAGAAATTATTAATAGCATGTACTGCTACTTGTTTGACTAGTGACTTGCCTTGGTCAGCCACCAATTCGCCATTGATATACGTTTGTTGGACGTTGAAGTCCTTGAGGTTATTGACGATAATAAAATCAGCAGGATCGCCAGGATTCAGTAAGCCTACATCGAGATTATAATGCTTCACTGGGTTGATGCACGCTGCTTGTAAGACTTGATATACGTCAATGCCTCTTGCTACTGCTCGTGCTACCAATTGATTGATGTGCCCTAGTAACAAGTCATCTGGGTGCTTATCATCTGAGCAAAACATCATACGCTCATAGTATTCTGGCATCAAATCGATGAGCGCTTCAAAATTCTTAGCAGCACTCCCCTCTCGGATAAGGATCTTCATTCCGTATTTAAGCTTATCTAAGGCCTCCTCACCCGTAAAACACTCGTGATCGGTAGTTATACCGTTATCGATGTAAGCTTTCGCCTTGTCGCCTCTTAAACCAGGCGCATGTCCATCTATTGGTTTGCCGTGTTTCTTGGCAATTTCTAGCTTCTTGTGAACATCGGGATCATTAAACAATACGCCTGGATAATTCATCATTTCTGCTAGGTAACGGACTTCAGGCCGACTGAGTAGCTCATCTATATCTTCAGGGGAAACCACAGCGCCAGCAGTCTCAAAGCTCGTAGCGGGCACGCAGGATGGCGCACCGAAGTTAAACTTGAGTGGGACCAAATTCCCGTTATCAATCATATAGTTGACGCCTTCTACACCTAGGACATTCGCAATTTCATGTGGATCGGACACTGTGGCGACTGTGCCGTGAGTGACTGCAATACGCGCAAACTCTGAAGGCACCAGCATGGAGCTTTCAATATGGACATGTGCATCTACGAACCCTGGTAAGATATATCCTTCAACAGCTTCGTCTATTGGTTTGATGGACACTATGCTGTCACCTTCCACCGTAATCGCAGCTGGAGTAATTTTACGTGCTGTGATATTAACTACATTTCCTTTAACTATCATATTTTAGTGTTTAATGTTTGGTGATTAGTGTTTAATTATTAACGACAAATTGACACGCTTCAAAAACAACTTTTCGGAGTAGACTCAACTATTATTTTGTTACACAACGTCAAAGAATTAACCATTAATCACTAAACATTAATAATTATAATAATGGATGCTTATCTCTTTTCAAAGGGTGTTTAAAGTATAAAAGTACTGCGACCCATAACAGGGTCGATTTTCATACTTGTTGCTTTTGCTAACATATTTTGACCACGATGTGGTCACCGCCCCGTTCCCTATGTCCAATTGTTGTGTGTTGATTACTAACAGCTACAGCATACTTTGACAACAATAAAGTATATGTACGCTGCATGACCACATCGTGGTCAAAGTATGTTAGCCACAAGCAAATCAAGCAGAGGCCTGCCTGCTGCACAACGGAAGGTAGGCCGACCCTGTTATGGGTCGCAGTAGCTTTAAATCACAATATTCACAAAAAACTAAAATAACATGGCAAACACCTATAGAAAATTATCAACCCCTAAACGTCAATAATTAATCATTAAACATTAACCATTATTTAAGGCCCTTTACGTCAATAATTAATCATTAAGCATTAACCATTATTTATGGCCCTTTACGTCAATAATTAATCATTAAACATTAACCATTAACCATTATTTAAGGCCCTTTACGTCAAAATTAATCATTAACCATTAACCATTAACCATTATTTAAGGCCCTTTACGTCAATAATTAATCACTAACCATTAACCATTAACCATTAACCACTATTTCGGGTCCGCGTTCAAATGACCACCTTCGATATCAGAAATGTATTTCCTCATTTCATCTTTAACGACAGGAGCTAGGATTATCAAGCCGATGATGTTGGGGAAGATCATTGCAAATACCATGGCATCTGAGAAATCGACCACTGCACCAAGACTTGCCGCAGCACCAATGACGATAAACAAACAGAATAATCCCTTGTAAACGATATCTGCAATCGGGCTTCTGCCGAAAAGATATTTCCAAGCTTGTAGGCCGTAGTAAGACCAAGCCAACATTGTAGAGAATGCAAACAGAATCACTGCAATCGTAAGGATATAAGAAAATCCTGGAATTGCTGATTCAAATGCAGCAGAAGTTAGGTTAACACCATTTAGACCATCAGCGTTACCGTAGGCTAGGATGCTCCCATCCATATTGGTAATGATAATCACAAGGGCAGTCATAGTACAAACGACCACTGTATCAATAAAAGGTTCTAGTAAAGCAACAACACCCTCACTGGCTGGATATTTAGTTTTTACTGCAGAGTGTGCTACTGAAGCAGAACCAACACCTGCTTCATTGGAAAAGGCTGCCCGCTTGAATCCCTGGATCAATACACCGATGATACCACCAGTAATCCCGGCGCCAGTAAAGGCACCGTTGAAGATTTGTCCGAAAGCGGCAGGTATGGAAGAAATGTTAATGCCGAGAATGACCAGTGCTGCTATAACATAAACGCCGACCATGAATGGAACGATTTTCTCAGCAACGGCCCCAATTCTCTTGATTCCACCAATGATTACAATACCAACTAAAACAGCCAATACCACACCGAAGATCGTACCAGCTGCACCAGAGTCTGTATTTAGCAATGTTTTAAACTGAGCGGCTGCTTGGTTGGATTGGAACATGTTGCCACCACCAAACGAACCACCGATAAGCATAATTGCATAAAAGACCGCAAAGACTTTACCCAGTCCTGCCATTCCTTTTTCTGCTAAACCTTTACTGAGGTAGTACATGGGGCCACCGTAGACGGTGCCATCTGGTCCTATTTCTCTATATTTTACACCGAGTGTACATTCTGTAAACTTAGACGCCATTCCTAGGAATCCTGCTAGGATCATCCATAAGGTTGCTCCTGGACCACCGATAGCGATAGCGATAGCAACACCTGCGATGTTTCCTAGACCTACTGTAGCAGAAAGTGCAGCTGTTAAAGCTTGGAAGGGGGTGACCTCACCGTCTTGGCTCTCATCTCTAATCGTATCGAGGATATCCCCAGTATCGCTTGAGATGTTATCATCGAGCACAATTTTTCCTTGGCTGCTTATGGCGTTTGGGCCGGACTTGGTACTGTCAAACTTACCCCGCACAACGTCGACAGCTAGTTTGAACTTCGTAAAATTTGGGAAACCGAAATAAATCGTGAAGTACAATGCACCGAGCAATAACACGAAAAGGACGATAGGTACGGAAACGCCTCCAACCGGAATGGAGTAAAACACAACACTCACAGCAAGGTCAGAAACTGGTTTCAGTAGGTCGTTAAACCTTGCATCCCAGCTCTTTGCATCTTGGGCAAATGCAGCAATTGGCAACAAACTAGTGAATAAAATGGCGATTAACTTTCTCATAGGTTTATAAATAGTTCTTGATTATTAAAGGTTAATTATCAATGATTAATTGATTGTTGTAGTTGAATGGACAGATTTTCATCCTTTCAAAAACATTGTAAGTTATTCAAGTTTATCAGTAATACAAAAAATGTGATTGATAAATGTGAGCATTCATAGTGATTAGTGGTCAATTATAAATATTTAATTAATTTGAAATGCAAGGGATTATGCAATAGAAACATCGCAAGGCAAATGGTATTGGTAGAAGGTATGTTTTAATAGCATGTTACAACCGATCTAGTAATTCTTTAGCTCGGGATCTCATTTTTTCTGTTGCTCCGCTGTCCTTCACTATTAGTTTTTCCAATTCTGATTTCCCCTTTTCTTTATGGTAGAAGGCTTTAGTAAGTAAATGCCAATTACTAGTCCGACCAGGATCGCAGCCGCAGTAACTATCCAATTCCTTAAAGAGACGATTTTAGCTTTCGGTTTTTCTTGTTTTTCTATAAATTTTGTTTGGATGTCTTCCAGTCTGTTTAGGATATCTTGTTCTGCAAGGAAAGCGGTGTTCATATAAATATCCTGTTCTACCTTAAAAACGAGAGCAAACTCGATATCAGTATTAAGACGCTGTTCGAACTTGTTTTTTTCTTCCAGAGAGAGTTCATCCCTAAGGTATTGCTCAATCAATTCCAATATGGCATCATCATTTTGTTCCATGATCAATTTGTTTGTGTTAAATCATGTAAATATTCCTTTAAGTAGTCCGCATAAGCAGGATTATCGAGTACTGCTGCTCTAAGGTTCTTAAGACAACGGGCCTTTCTGTTTTTAGCTGCTGCCTCATTGGGGATATTCAGTTGTTTAGCAATTTTTGCCATTTTAAGCTTTGAAAAATAATATAGTCGGATCAATTCTTTACAATTATCTCTAAGATTCTGAATCATGGCAGTAAGCATTTTTTGACCTTCATCCAATTCTATTTTTCGGGTTACTTTATCTTCTAATGCAATGCTATTATATTTATCATCAAGTTCTATTTCTTTATTGTTCCTTCTTTTTCTTAGAACCGGAAGCCACATATTTCTGGCTATGCTATAAATAATTGTTTTTAAGGTAGCCGATTGTTCAAAATCGGGTTTATTAACATATCTATGCAATGCCATCCAAACATCATTAACAATAGACAGGGCGTCCTTCTTGCTTCCGCTATTTTGTACGATGTAGCTTTCAACAAGCCCATAATACTGTTCAGCCATCCGAAATATAAAGGTCAAACTCAAAGTGTCAGGAGGATTCCGCTCGTTTAAAGGAGGACAGCAATACATGATATTCAGGTCAATTATTGATTCTGCTATTAAACAGGGAATTCACCCTTTCAAAGCTTTGCAAAAACCTGATTTACTCTTAAATTGTGGTGAGTAGTTACATTTATTTCAACTTGAAATGCATTCAACTTATTCACAAAAACCTAAAACAACATGGCAAACACCTATAGAAAATTATCAACCTTTACGTCAATCATTAAACATTGATCATTGAGTCTACTCCGAAAAGTACTATTTTGGTCAAAATCGAGGCTGAAAGAATTTTAGAGTCGCAGTTAACTCTTGTTAATAGCTCTACATTCTGTAAGTAAAAGATAGAGCGAGGACTTTAAAATTCTTGAAAACGATGCGGTCCGACATTTCGGGTTTGGACAAAAAGAGACTTTTCGGAGTGCACTCATCATTAAACATTGATAACTACCCTAATGTACCATCTAAAACAACTAACAAAAACCAACTTCACAGATCAAGTAAACAAAGATTTGATTGCTTTTCGGAATCTATATTTTGATCAATATACGCCAGAAGATAAGCCGCAAGACTATACGAAGTGGCAGAAGATGATCATTCACAATAATGAAAAAGTACTCCATTATTTTTTCAGTATGATTTACAAGGAAGAAGAAGTGATTGGCAATTTTTTCCATTTTACACGATTAGATTCCAAGGGGAAGCCAACAGTAAAAATGAATATTCATGTAGATAAAAACAAGACTACACAGGTATTAGCGACCTTTCTAAAAGAAAAAATTGAAGTGTTAAAACAACCGGATACTATTTTGAGTGGATTGGCGACTACTCCTTTTGTTGCCAATATTCTAAAAGAAATTGGGTTTACACTCGGCAATGAATCCCTGTATAGCAAGCTGGACATTTCTTCGCGAGATACTTTCTTAATGAAGCAATGGTTGACCAATTGTCCAGAAAGCATTATGGCCGAATTTTTAATAGATCCAAACCAAAAAGAATGTGAAGAAATTGCAAGCCTTATGAATGTATTACTCAATGATATGCGCCGTCCAGACAAGACTATCACCTTTCAAACTACTGGTCCAATTGTGTCTAGGCAAATAGAAGCAGGCAAAAAGTTTGGTAGAATATACAATCATCTCATCTTGCGAAATAGTACTGGAAAACCAATCGGAATTTCCTTTATCAGTTACGATCAAAAGGGAGCTACTGCCGCAAATCAGTTTATGACAGGTACCTTGCCGAAATACCGTAGGAAAGGGCTTGCCAAATTTATGAAAGCTTCCATTTACGACTTTCTTTTGACGCATTATCCAAACATTCATTCTGTTTATACCGACTTTATTATAGGTAATGATCGGATACAAAATTTAAATGAAAGCATCGGATTTAAAGTCATAAGAGAAGAGCAGCAATGGGTGTTTCAATTATAAAAATCTAATGTACTATGTGGTTCAAAAATTAACACATAGACACATAGAGTCAGTTACTCCTTGCTTGAGGCGTCTCTGTCGATTATAATTACTTTTGAGCAAAATCATTATTCGACAATAAAAAAACTGACCATCCTAAGCAAGAATGATCAGCTATATCGTCGTTTATTGTTTTTTTACCGTCTAATAGAAATTTAGAGACCTAGTTTGAAAAGGAGGAGTACAACTCGCATTTTTTGGAGAAACGACTTCTGTTTGGGTATGCCAAAAGCACGAAGAAGCTGCCGTAAATGTTATCTGACACCTGGTACTTACCTCATAGATAATACAATTATTGTCTGCTAAGGCTTGATACTGCTGTCTAATTGCAGCAGACATAACCGTACAATTACGATTAGGGTTGCAGTAGACCATTTGTTGAGCTTCCAGTGGCCGCATAATTATACCTTGAAATGTTGTTGATACAGTGGGTGATACCATATAACTGGCTTTAGAACCAGGTCGAATTGCTAATTGTGCTGAATTCTTAACTTCTTTCAGGGGGACTAAGGAGATTTGATAAACATTTTCCTTAATTTCTTTCTTCATCTTATCAGATTTTGGACGTATCCAAACCGTTGCAATTGGAGTGCCTTCATGACCAGGAACTTTGGAAAAAGCTTCTTCCGATTGTGTTACTCGACCTACAAACCAAACATCCTGATTTTCGAATTGAACTAATTTGGCATCTGGAATCTTGTACCTATTGTTGCGTTCAAAGTCCAACAACTCGGCTTCATAGGCTTTTAGGCAATCTGTTTTTTTCTGTGTGAAAGTGGCAGCAGTAAACTTTTCGGCTTTTTGAGCATTGGTTTGGATGGAGAATAAAAATGTAACTAGAGTTACACAAATAATACTTACTGATTTTAAATTTAATGAAAAGCGTGTCATAATTTTTTGTTTTTTACTATTATTAAATATTGCATAATAGATTAGGAAGGGCGTTATTTTATTGGCCAATTATCAATAACTACAATGCAAAAGTAGGGGAGGTACGTCAAGTAAAAAAACATCAAAAAATGCAGTTTGTCCGCAAGCTTTCAAGAAGAAATCTAGGTAATAAATTGCGTAATTAATTGATTTGTAGAGAGTAAGAAAGGGTCAGGAAATAATGTTATAGACAAGAAAGAGTAGTAGTAATCCACGTTATTATGAAGATAATTAGAAGAGATAGGGGATTTCGATTGTATTGGTGAGAATAAGTAACATTCAATTTTAGCTCAAGGCTGGTTAATTGGAAACGTCATGGACCTATTTACAACTTTTTCCAAAAAATAACTTTGTTATCTCCTTGGTCCCAAAAGTCGCGGATAGTGGCTTCGTGTGTGTAGTTTCTCTTTAAATAGAAGGATCTTGTCGACTCAAAACCTGCAGCACTTGAAGTTTCTACGATTAAAATTCGGTGGCTTTGATTGCGCAATTGTTCTTCGATGTATTGCATCATTTGGCTTCCAATTCCTTGACCTTGCAAGTCTTTTCGGACACCGATAGCATATAAATTATAAGTTCCAGAAGTCAGTTTTTCTGGGGCGCAATAGGCGATAGCGACAGGTTTATTTTCCAAGATCACCGTAAACCAAATATCTTCTGTTTCTGGATTGACCAGGAAATCATTAATCATATCATCTAAGTATTCCGAAGGAAAGAGTTCTATTGAGTCCAGTACACTTTTGAGTGCTGGTATATCACTTTGAACGATCGGTCTTATAGTACTCATAAGGTTTTATTTTCTTCCGAAGTCAGCAGGGATTTCACCCCATTCCTTGGTCTCCCATTTGATGATTTTGTTCTCCCAAGAGTTAGATTGTACCCATTTTTCTGCTCGTGCCATCAAGACATGTAGCTTTTCATTTATAACGGTACGTTTTAACTTAGATTTGTGTTTTTTGTTTCGTACCCAGGCAATGGCTGTTCTACTATCAGAATAGATGGGCAAAGTACTGTTTTTTTGTTTCAGGTAAGCCAAACCATGCACAAGAGCAAGGAATTCTCCTACGTTGTTGGTTCCATATTTAAAAGGGCCCATTCGGAAGAACTCTACACCTGTTTTTGTGTCCACACCACGGTATTCCATGATGCCCGGGTTACCACTACAAGCAGCATCCACGGCGATGCTATCCCAGATCACTAAATCTGCATAGTTAGGGTTGATCGTTTTTTTTGTAGTTGATTTTGCCCCTTTACCAATATAATCAGTTGAATTTCCGTAGTAAGCATCATCAGCTTCTTCCCTGGATTTGAAGGATTTGAAACGAGCGCCTTCAAAGCTTTTAACTTGTCGTTGGGCTTCGGGCCAGTTGTCATAAATGCCAGGATTGTGTCCTTCCCAAACTACATAATACTTTTTCTTTGCCATTCAGCACCTTTATTTTAAACCGTAAACAGCACCAAATTTCTTACGTGCATAATCCATAAAGTACTTGAAATTAAGTGGTTCTCCTGTTACCTTTTCACAGATCTCTCTTGAAGAATAGTAGCGACCATGAGCATGTATATTTGTTCTTAGCCAATCAAGCAGCTCACTAGTATTTCCTCCTTCAATTTTTTCAGTCAAGTCAGGGATGTCTTTTTCTGCTTGGTTGTAAAATTGTGCAGCATAAAAACTTCCAAGGGAATAGGTTGGAAAGTAGCCAAAACTACCGTGAGACCAATGTATATCCTGAAGAATACCCTCGCTGTCATTAGGAACGTCAACGCCTAGATACGCTTTGTATTTGGCATTCCAGGCATCCTTAACCTCATCAAAAGGAATAGAGCCTTCTAGTAACCCTTTTTCAATTTCAAAGCGGATCAATACATGAAAGTGGTAATGTAGCTCATCTGCCTCAGTACGAATCAAGTTAGGCGCTACTTTGTTGATAGCCGCATAAAATGCATCCAAGGACACGTTTTTCAGTTGTTCCGGGAATATCTGCTGTAGTTGCGGATAATGATGTTTCCAGTAAGGTTTCCCACGGCCAACATTGTTTTCCCATAATCGGGATTGTGACTCGTGAATGCTTAAGGAGACGTGAGTGCCTAGTGGAAGTCCGTATTGAGAAGAAGGGAGCCCTTGCTCATAAAGTGCATGACCACCCTCGTGGATACAGCTCCAAAGCATATTAGAAAAGTCGTTTTCGTCGATTCGGGTCGTCACACGAACGTCTTCTGAGGAGAAGTTTGTGGTGAATGGGTGAGGGGAGATGTCCTGTCGCCCTGCAGCAAAGTCATACCCCATTGATTTTAGCGTTTTGATACCATAGTCCCATTGCTTATCTTTCTGATAAAACTTATTGAGGAAGGAGCTGTCTACTGTTGGCTGTTGTCTGATTTCTTTTACAAAGGCAACGAGTTGTTCCCTAACATCAGAAAACAGAGTGACTAGTTCTTTGGTCGTCATTGCTGGCTCATATTCGTCGAGAAGGGCATCGTATGGATGATTTTCATATCCTACAAGCTCGGCTTCTTCAAGTTTCAATTCTACAAGCTTTTTCAGCGATGGTTTAAAAAGCTCAAAATTAGATTGTTTTTTAGCAATTACCCAAGAGTGATAAGCGTCAGAGACTAGCGTTGAACGACGTATTACAAATTCTTTTGACAGTTTATTACCACGTTGGTAGTCGTGAAAAGTAAGTGCAACGTTTTTTTGTTGTTTGGCTTCAAGGGTATTGCCAGTATTGAGTTGTTCAAGTAGTTTTCCAAATTTTGTATCTATGAACAGTTCATGGGATATTCCTGATAGTGTGGCCACTTGTTGACTTCTAAACCGTGCTCCTTTTGACGGCAGATTGACCTCTTTGTCCCAACCAAGAACGGCTATAGCATTATTGATGTCTGCAATTTTTTGCATCCGCTCTGTGTACTCTTGGTACTGTTGTTCTTTATTCATCTTTGAATTTCATTTCTTTTAAACCAACATAAAATAATATGCCCCAACCAATAATAAAGGCCAAACCTCCAATTGGAGTTATAGGTCCTATGATTTTGTTCCAATGTTCAATCCCTATATATTGACTGCAAGCAAGAAAATAAAGGGATCCGGAAAATAGTAATATACCAACAGCAAATGCCAGTATAGCCTTTTTTAGAAGGTTAGTATTGGAAATTAGTGGGAATAATTGAAGCGTACCAAGAATTGCTAAAGTATGATAAAAATGGTATTGAATACCTGTTTGAAATGCCGATAACGACTTTTCTGAAACGAGTGAAGCCAATTTATGTGCCCCAAATGCTCCTAGTGAAACGGCAAGTATTCCTAAAACGCCTACCAATATTAGGTAATTTCTAATCATACTGCATGGAAAAACCCTTAATCAATCAATTTTTCGAAGAACTTGTTTACGCATTCTCTTAAAAATCTAAAGATAACTAGATAATTTTTAAAAGCCATATTCAAGAATAAGAATATTTACAAAATTTTGACAATTGATTAAATAAAAATACATATTCAGACCAAGATATGTATTTGTGCTACGATCTTAGTTTAAATCCGAACGTTATTTTATTGACAGAAACGACTTCACCAGATGCTAGTTTTCCTGTAACAAGGGTGGTGCATTCCTGGCTTTCTCCTGTTTCAATGGCTAATGATATACTGTCTTTGATAGCTACATGATCGTCACAGGAAAAAGTAGTTAATGTTGTGGCTTTCTTAGAGTATTCTGCTTGAAATCTTAATAACAGAATTGAGACATTTCTCCCACTTGCCAAAATAGTAAGGTATGCTAATAACCCAGCAGGTAACTCGGCAGCACTTGCTTGAGCAACAAAGTAGATTGAACGAAATGGGTTTTGCGAACGCCACCCAAAAGGGATGGTTACTTCTGCCTTTTCGAGCGATACATTTTTTAGTTTGCTCCCGATAAACCAAGCAACTGGTAGTCGCTGAAACAGATAAAAGCGAAACTTCCAAGGTGTTCTTAAGTCTTTGAGCATTTTACTAACCTCTTTTCTTTCAGTATCAAATTGAATTGCCGTTGATCTTGTTACTGTTTCCATAAGCGTAATTTTAGTTCTCGAAGATACCGATTATTTCTTAACTGATAGGTGGATCTGTTGGGTTATTTAATCCTATATATTGGATAACGCCTATGGGTAACTTCGTAATGATGAGAACATTCATAGATGAATTGAAGCTGCTGTTCTGGTGATTCCGCAAACGTTTTGTCCGATTGTTTTTTCTCCTCAAACTTTTGATGAAGCGCTTTGTCTGTTTGAATCAACTCAAGGGCACGATCTTCAAAAACATAAGCCGAAAAGTGTTCTTTCTGCTGGAGTATTGAGTCAAAAAAGCCCCAAGCAAAAAAGGAGTCATGCGCTTGTGGCTCAAGAGTCTCCATCAGATATCGGTTGCGAGATTGGTTTAACGGAATACGATAATCGCCCTTGTAAAATTGTATGATTTCATTACGTTTGTTGACTTGTACATTGAAATGCAAATAATGCCCCTCGTAAGGAAATTTAGTAGTTTCTTCGCTTTCAATATAATAAGTTTCAACAGCAATTTGTTCATCCTTTTCCAGTCGTTCCATCTGGATGCTATTTACCTGGAGTCGCTCGATAACTTCTTTCCACGCTTGCGGGATCACATAAAAAGATGGCTTATTCACAGTAACATCCGCTTTGTAGTGATTACGAAATGGAATTTTCTTTTCGTAAGGCTTAGATTGGTCATAATATAGGCGATCACTACCTGTGATTCCACTTGGTTTGCGACCTGCTTCGTATCCCTTGAAAGTGATTTCTTCAGTCTTATTTTTGTCGAGTGTCCAGTGAATGTCGAATGTCGCTTGTGTTTTAGCGGCCTCTCGCTGTTCTGCTGTCAACTGTTGAATGGTTTTTCCCTCTGGACCATTCAACAGCTGAATGACTTCAACCATAAACTGATAAGTGGCTGCAACTCTGTCCTTGTAAGGTTTAAGCATATGCGCTTCAGGAATAAATCCAATGGTATTGAATACTCCAGTATATCCTGAAGAATAGCGAGGAGAATCAAGAAACCCCATGATCCCATCGTCAGGAGTTTCTCTTGCGTAAACATAAGGTGTCATTTCCCAACCAGCTGAATCCATGGCACCATAAAGTTTCGGCATTAGCTGCTCATTGAGGTAAGGACCAAGTTTGCCACCAAGCTTATTGTGTTGTGTGGCAATAATAGTCATAGTATACTGATAATCAGCGCCATTGCTAGTGTGGTTGTCAATAAACAGATCTGGCATCCACTCTTGAAAAATAGTAGAAAAGGCAAGGGCATTTCTCGAATCACACTTGATAAAGTCGCGGTTGAGATCCAGATGTCTGATGTTGCCTCTAAAGCCGTAACTCTCAGGACCGTTTTGATTGGCTCTAGTATGTGAATTCCGATACAGCGCACCTCCAATATTATAGATTGGAATTGTTACAATGACCAACTCGTCCAGTAACGGTTTGAGGTCTTGGCGGGTCATCAGATCACGAACTAACTGCATCGTCGCATCTACACCACAGGGTTCGCCAGGGTGAATGGCATTATTAACGAGTAGGATTCGCTTACCTTTTGCCCTGATGGAGACAGGATCAGTATCACCATCCTTAGAAATAATAGCCAGATGAATGGGTTTTCCAATATCGGATAGTCCATATTCTTTTAGTGTTAATGCAGGGTATTGATTAGCAAATCCAGTATACCAGTCAATTGTTTCTTGGTAGGTAGCTGTGGTGTTAGGGTTTGACTCGTGTGGTAATTTCAACAGTGGATTTTTTTGACGTTGAGCAATAAGCGTAGTTTGTAATATAACGACAATTATTAAGAGTGAAAATCGAAGTAGATAATTCATAATAAATGTTTTATAAAACCAATTGGTTAGTGCATAAACTCAGAAAGGTTTCCTGTTTTATCCATAACAATTCTGCCTCTTTCGTCGCGTCGAAGCGTACCAGCCTCGATTTCAGGAGCATGTTCGAAGAAGGTAATGATGTTCTGATCCAGGACCTCATTGAATATGCGCTTCTTTTCTTCAATGGTTACGAGTGGACGAATATCGTAAGACATAACGTAAGGCAATCCAACATGATTGGGAGACGCCAATAAGTCCGCACAATAAAGGATCTTCTGATCTCCAATAGTTAGTTCTGGTAGCATCATGGCTTCTGTATGTCCATAAACAAACCTAACATTGAAGTTAGGTAGGAATTCAACACCATCTTCTACATCAATGAATTTCAAAACGCCCTGTTCTTTGAGTGGGACAATATTTTCCTTGAGGAAGGAAGCCCGTTCTCTAGGGTTTGGATCCAGTGCCCAATCGAATTGTTTTTTATTCGACCAATAGACCGCGTTTGGGAATGCTGGCTTTAGTTTTCCGTCATTATTGCCTACAGCACCACCAACATGATCGAAGTGTAGGTGTGTAAGGAAGACATCAGTAATCTCTTCTGGTTGTAGATTGGCCTTAGTTTTTAAGGAATGCATGAGAGAATCCTCTCCAAACGGTTCGAAGTGACTTCTGAATTTAGCATCCTGTTTATCGCCCATTCCTGTATCGATGAGGATATTACGGTTGCCAGTTTGAACAAGGAGGCAGCGCATCGCCCAATCACACATGTTATTTTCGTCGCAGGGGTGCATTTTTTGCCACATCTTCTTAGGAACAACACCAAACATTGCACCACCATCAAGTTTGAAGAAACCCGTATCGATTACAGTAATTTTCATTAGAATCCTATTTTTCCTTTAGTTTCACCATGGTCTTTCCTTAGTTCCGCCATACGGATGGCTGTTACGGCTGCTTCTACACCCTTGTTGCCATGTTTTCCTCCTGAGCGGTCTTTGGCTTGTTGCTCGTCGTTTGGCGTCAGCAGGCCAAATACAACGGGTCTGCCGGTGGCGATACTGAGTTGGGTAAGCCCAGTAGCTACTGCCTGATTGATATATTCGTTGTGGGAAGTTTCTCCTTTGATCACACAACCGAGGCAAATGATAGCATCGGGGCTTTTGCTTTGAAGCAGAAATCGTGCACCCGTAGTGAGTTCGAATGCTCCAGGCACTTGTAGTGTGTGAATATTTGCCGAATCCGCCTTGTGTTTTATAAGGGTATCAAAACACCCTTTGTACAGCGCATGGGTAATTTCTTTATTCCAGTCAGACACTACAATCCCAAAGGTCATTTCCTTTGCATTTGGGATGTTCTTTTCATTGTATTTCGATAAATTTTTTAATGCACTTGCCATAAGTTTTTCTTATTAAGTGGTTTGTATATTGGATAGGTTACAAATAAAACAAAAAAGGTAAGATTTTTACATCTTACCTCAGGATTATAACGCAACATTTTTTAATTTCTTAAAAAACGCAGTATTACTTTGGTCGATTATTGATACGTGCAATATACTTATCGATGCTACTACCCTGAATTGATTTAGGATATTCGCTTTTAATTTTTTCATACATCGCAATGGCTTCGTTTGCATTCCCTTGTTTTTCCATTAGCATTCCTGCTTTTAACAAGTAGTATGGCGTGGTGACTTCATTTGTTGCCTTTGCGGATGCTTGCTTATAATACCCTAATGCTTTATCCATTTCGTTTAATTCAGAATGGGCATCACCTAACAGTCCAAGAGTTGTGGAAGGTGTAACACTACCTGCTGGACTGAAGTCTTCTAGGTATTCAATAGCTTTTGCATATTGTCCTAAATTGAGATAACAAACACCTGCATAGTAATTGGCAAGATTGCCAGCGCTTGTGCTGCCATAATCATCAATGATATCTAACAATCCAGGATATTCACCACCTGGACTAGTTAAAGCTAAAGCAAATGAATCTCGAAGCATTTGATTTTCTGCGCCATAAAGTTGTGCAGAAGCTTCTTTTTCTTGAGGGGCTTTAATTAGGTTCTTATATACATACCAACCACCAAATAAGAATACAAAACCAAACATTGCTCCTAAAATGAGCATTTGGTTCCGCTGGTAATATTCTTTTGCCTGTTCTTGCTTTTCCGCCAGGTCAATCAATAATTCCTCTTCTTGCTGCTTTTTTTTATTTCTTTTTGCCATTTCATTCAAAATTTGCGCAAAGTTACTGAAACTTTTATTGACTGTATAGTTTTTTTTATAAAAAGGTTTGAACGATGTTGAGATTTGGCTATTCGGTACCTTCTTTCCAGAAAAAAGTTTTGTAAATTCCCATCATTGCAAAATATACCAAAGTGAATATAGCAATGGATTTCCAGACCATATGCCCGTCAGGATAAGTGTATAACAAGGCGAAATTAGACACCAGGAATGAGATCACGATTCCTACAGTCAATAAGTACAATTGCTTGGTCCGACTTGGATATAAAAACTTGATGGGAACAAAGTGTAACACACAGAAGAAAATCAGCAACCAGAAATTTCCCCATTGTCCGAAGCCAAATACAAAGATTGAATAGTAGGCAACTAAGTTCCACATAACAGGAAAGCCAACAAAGTGATTGTCGCTGGAAACCATGCCTTTTTTACCATAGTAGAATACAGACGTCAGCAGTACCACTGCAGTAATTCCAGTCCTGATCCATTCATCATTAGGCAATAGGTATTGACCATCAATATGATAAGCATACATGAAGTAGGCGGGTATCAGTGCATAGGTCGCAAAGTCAATGATATTGTCTACGGTTCCTCCTTCAAAGTGAGGCAGCACTTCTTTTACCCTAAACTTTCTAGCCATAGTACCATCAATACCATCAATAATAAGACTGACAATCAACCACCACATGGCCATTGTCCAGCGTTCTTCAGCAATGGCTACGATTGACAGGAATGCAACTATAACTCCAGAAGCCGTCAGGGCATGGACGCTCCATGCTAATAAACGCTCTGTAAGGGTGAATGTAGATTTTTGCATTTGCAAATATATAAAAGAGTTGAAAATTAATAAATAATCCGGGTTAAACAATAGTTCGAACGGATTGACCGGATAGACAGTTAACCGTGCAACCTTCAAATTATAACTTTGTTATTAGAAACATGGACCATTGTTTTACTACAAAGATTGAATCTACTCCGAAAAAGGATATTTTAGTTAAAATATTGAAAACGATGAGTTTAGGCAAAAGAGACTTTTCGGAGTGCGCTCAAGATTTATGTCTATATTTTTTATTATTTAATCGAATAAAGTTTTTAGGTTGAAAAATTTCTAATAAATAGCATCTATTATTCAATACTTACGAACAAACAACAACATTACATGAAACGTAATTTCTACTTTTTATTTATTTTACTAGGCTGGTTGATTCAAGGAAAAGCACAGCAGAATATTACACAATTATCAAATTTTGATTTTGCACAAGACGCTAATGATATTTGGGGATATGTAGCACCTGATTCCACGGAATACGCTCTAATTGGTCTAAGAAATGGTTTGGCTGTAGTCAATATCGCCAATCCAACTCAACCGTTTTTGCGTGATTTTATTCCAGGAGATAACTCTACTTGGAGAGACATCAAAACCGAAGGAGAGTTTGTCTACGTCATTGCAGATGAAGGAAATGATGGGTTGCTAGCCATTGATATGACCCTACATGATCAGGTGGTTGCCTTAGGGTTTCAGTATCATAAACCAGTGGTCACAATCAATGGAATTACTGATACCCTTCAAAGAGGACACAATATTTACATTGATGAAAATGGCATTTGCTACATGGCAGGTTCTAATTTGTACAATGGAGCAGTGGTGTTTTTTGATGTCAGAACTACGCCTGGCACTCCAAATCATATTGGACAAGGGCACAATGAATATGCACATGATGTTTTTGTAAGAGGCGATACTATGTATTCCTCAGATATCTATCAAGGTTATTTTTCTGTAGTAGATATTGCTGATAAGACTAATCCATTAATATTAGCGACTCAAAACACACCATTTCAGTTTACACATAATGCTTGGTTGTCTGATGACGGAAAAACGCTCTTTACTACGGATGAGCGTGGAGACGCACCAGTTGCCTCTTACGATATTTCAGACTTAAGCGACGTTAAGGAATTAGATGCCTTCCGTCCACCATCTACCTTAGGACAAGGGGTCATCCCACATAATGTACATGTGAAGGGAGACTATTTAGTTATTTCTCATTATTCTGATGGCATTATCGTTGTAGATGCCACCAATCCTGCCAATATGGTGCAAACTGGCCAGTACGACACTTATACATCGTTTGGAACTGGTTTTGAAGGTTGCTGGGGAGCCTATCCCTTCCTGCCTTCTGGCTTAATTCTCGCTTCAGATATCACGAGTGGATTGTATGTGCTAGATCCTACATACACTCGAGCTTCTTATTTGGAAGGATTGGTCACTGATGCTTCTAATGGAACTTCCCTTGATGATGTCAAGGTTTCTCCTCAAGGTTCAACTATAACGACCTTCTCAGATGCTTCAGGGAATTACAAAACTGGATTTGCGACCTCAGGTACTATTGATGTGGTTTTCTCTAAATCAACATATGAGTCCAGAACGGTAACTGTTACCTTAGTAAATGGGCAATTAACTACTGAAAATGTGCAATTGACGCCATTGGTGCCATTTACCATGACTGGTACTGTGATAGACGATGTTACCAATTCGCCAATCCCTAATGCAAAGGTGACTATTTACAATAATGATTTGGAGTACGATGCTACAACAGATGTTACTGGTACCTTTACAATGCCTACGTTTTATGAAGGCGATTTTACTGCTATTGCTGCACATTGGGGGCATAAAACGGTAGAGACGAATCAGTTTTTGAATAGTGTTAATAACTCGCTTCAGTTTAAACTAGTGGTAGGGTATGAAGATCACTTTGCTGTTGATTTGGGCTGGACGGTGAGTGGAACTGCTACAACTGGAATGTTTGTTAGAGATTTTCCTGTAGAAACACCTGGACCTTTCCCGTCTTCTGATGTGATTTTAGATATAGGAAGAAAAGCATTTGTAACAGGAACAGATCCAACACTATTTAACAACGTGAATGGGGGAAATACAGTCCTTACTTCTCCAGTATTTGATCTTAGTGGTTATACTGATCCGCATGTGCGATATTATTCTTACAGCGCGAGTGTTCACTTTGCAGACACTATTCCGTTTCCATTTCCTCAAGGAGATGATACCTTAAAAGTCATGTTGTCAAATGGCACAACTACAGTGACAATAGAAGAATTTCCTGGGTACTCGTTTCCTGCAAATTGGTACAACTCTAATATCAGAGTAGCGGATTTTCTGACGCCTACGAGCACGATGCAGATTATTTTTGAGACCTCAGATTATCCAAGTTCATTGGAAGACGTGACTGTTGCCGGAATAGATTATTTCCGAGTCACAGAAGAAGGGATTATTGGTAATGAGGATCTACCAAAAGAGCGGGTCGATTTTAAAGTCTTCCCAAATCCATTTTCAGAAGAGACGATACTTGCTTTACCGGATAACTTTGAGGCTAATGCCTTTAGTGTAGAAGTGTATAATGCGCTTGGTCAACTAATCGAGACACAGTTCATTACCGATAAGTTGGACGTAATAAGTGTTGGCGCTTCACTGGATGCTGGTATTTATTTCGTGAAGCTGGTAACTGATGACAAGGAGTGGGGGGCTGTGAGAGTGGTGAAAGCCAGATAACCTATTGCCATAACATCAGGAAAAGTGAGTTCTTTTAGAATGGATTTTTAGGGCGCAATTCCCGGCTATCCGTTCCTATAGCGTGTACCAATCAGCATTTCAGCATAGTCGCAGCTAGTCTACTCAGCCGTTGCTGCTCCTTGCTTCAAAAGCTGCTTGGCACACGCTATACCACTTCTATCCGGTGCGCTATCATTATATTTTGAGAAACAGGTAGTGTAGACTCCTGTACCGAGTCACGGCTATAGTTGAAGAAAGAGGCAAAAGGGTTAGGACTTTTAATTAAAAAAATCAGACTCTATGAATTTTGAACATTTGATATCAGGAAACATTGGATTAGTCCATTTGATATGCTCCATGCTAGCCTTGATCCTAGTGAAGAATTGTAAGTTCCTTCTGAATTATTCCTCAATGCAAAACCTCCTACGCCTGTATTGTGATGACCTGTAGACTCCCGATCACAGGCACGCGTTCCAATTGCAATAGAATAGTCACCTGCAGATTTATCCGTAAAGGTCCAGTTTCCAATACCAATTACATGACTGAAATTGGCAGGTACACCATCTCCATTAGCATTTGCTGCAAGGGCCGCGCGTCCCATTACAATATTGTATTGTCCAGTAACAAGGTTTCTAAGGGCTTGGGCACCAACTGCAACGTTTTGACTAGCAGTTGTAGTTAGTGTCATTGTGTTTAGCCCAATTGCGACATTTGTATTAGCTGCTGTCGCATTTCTAAGGGCATCATATCCCATAACCGTGTTAAATCCGCCAGTAGTGTTACTATATAAGGCATTCATGCCGACAGCAGTGTTTCTGTTGCCTAAATTGTTTCGTAAGGCACTAGTACCAATTGCGGTATTGTATTCACCTGTAATGTTTCTGTTGCCAGCGAAGTAGCCAATAAATGAATTAAAATTGTTGCTATGGTCATCATTCAAACCTGCATTAGGCCCTATGAATACGGAGTTTCCAGTATTTAAGAAGTTGATGGTCCCATATTGCTCTAATCGCCATTTGGGAATATTGTTCGCTCTAATTGTAATGGCTTGATTATCAGTTGTGCCTAGGAAATTAGTATTAGAATTTGTGCCTGAGTTGCCTAAAATGCCCCAATCTGGGCTGGCGATTGGAATCCAAGTTTAAGTTTATAGTCCATTATCTTTTAAATACTCAACACAATTGCAAGTGGTTGAGAATCTGAGCTCGCAGTAAGTCTTCCACATACCGTCCATATATTCGTTGATGCAGTTTTCTGAAGTATTATAAATCAACAATCCGTTTGCTGGAGCTGCAATAGCGTTACCTTGCGCAGTGGTCATTCTTGGAGGAAGCATTCCTTTTGTTGAGCTAAAAACATCAAGCACAGCGGAAGGATGCGCTGGAATTACCACATCAGCATCTGAGGCAACCTTGACCTGGCAAAAGCTAGTTGTTGTAGGTAAAAAGGCAAAACCGACAAGGGAGACGCTAAAAAGTAAGTGTTTCAGCGATTGAGATAATCCGAAAATCATGTGTATATAATTTTGGTTTCAATAAGTATACAGGGTAGGGAGGTGTTTTAAGATATATATAAAGCAATTTATATCCAAATTACTTACTATGCGATCTTCTATGGTTTTCTTGGTATAATCAGATAATGCTCACCGCGCTCCGAAATTCTGTACCCAAAAATCACCAACTTTGGCCGCTCCGATTTCTTTAAACTCGCGATTCATTATGTTTTTGCAGTGACTGGAGCTGGATTTCCAACTGGCAACCGCTGCTCTTACACTAGGGCGCCCCTTACTTACGTTTTCAGCAACAGCTTTATAGTTATACCCAGCTTTCATGACGCGGGTTGACACTTTTGAGCCATCACTCCCTGTATGACTGAGAGTACCCGTTCTTGCCATATCTGCAGCGTGTTTTTTTGACGAAGTTTCTAAGGAACTATTCCACTGAACTGGTGGGACTGGACCATATCTAGTGCCACCGCAACTGCAGCCAGCCGTTCTTATAGCGTTGACTTCTCGTAACATTTCTCCCCTTAAGTTGGTTATTGGGGCTGCAGTACTGCCTGACGAGCTACCTGAACTATTTGATGAGCCAGAAGGTCTAGAGGCCACAGTTCCTGAAGAACCGCCTCTAGGCGTGGCAAGGATTTGAGTCCAATACCCATTAACCTGAGCAATTCCAATTTCGGTAAAGGAAGGTTTCATGATGTCTTTACAATTCATTTTACTTCGTCTCCAGTTACTGACGACTTCATTAAACCTAGAGGAATAATTGGAGATGTTTTGAGCAGCATCTGCAAACTGATAGCCAGATCGTTTGATGTTGCCACCAATATCACCATGACTTAATTGCTTTTTGCTTGACATTTGCGAGGCGTTGGTCCGCGCGGCACTGGCTAACTGTGAGCTCCACCGTAAGGTAGGAACTGGAGGGTAAGTTTTTCCCCCACAAGTACAACCGTTTTTCCGTAAACTGTTGATTTGCGATAGCAACATTGATTGCGAAGTCCCTGTGGAACTGGAAGTCGCTGGTCTAGTAGTAGTTACAGGTTTTGAGGTTGATTTTGGGGCAGATTGGGTGGATGTGGGTTTCTTTGTACTTGTCTTTTTCTTAGTCGTAGTTTGTTTTTTCTTCTTTTCTGGTTTTTTCTCTTCTTTTTCCACTACAGTCTTTTCCTTTTGGTCCACTTTAGCAGTACTTTTTTTGTCTGATTTACAGGAAGAAAAAAATGAAATTCCCAACAAGAAAGTAAATAGGGTAATCAGGTAGTAACGATTGAACATGCGCATAAAATTATTGAATTAACAGGTGATGCTTATCTTTCAGAGCGATCCAGGCAGCGAATAGAAATATTCCAACACTTAAGTTAAACCCGGAAACAATAAGATAGTTACCAATAATTGGAACAAAAATATACAACAATATAAAAATAATAAAAGAAAATACTGGAATACACCAAATGATCCATTTAGGAAACAATGATTTTCCTTGTAGCACCCATCTTGAGAATACTGCAGAGGCAATGATTACTAGAATTATTATAAAGGAGCTTATAGGCTCAAAAAACACCCGACCTTTTTTAATCAGTGCCGTTGGATCTTCCACACTATCGATCAAAAGCCATATCATAGCTACTAATCCGTGATACAAAACACCTAGGATCAGTAAAAATGATAAAAAGAAGAATGCTCGATCCGGCACCTTTTCTCCAGCAGGCTTTAAGGCTTTTGTTACCCACCATAATCCTAGCAGATATAGAGGAATAGTGACAAGTCCAAGATAATGTCCAATTAGAAGTCGGTTATATGGGACGTCTTTTAGGTAGCGGTAATCCATCAAGTGATAACCACCATTCGGAGAGTATAAAATCATAATGTCAGCAATTGATGCAAAAACACTGGCAATAATACTTACCCACATCATTTGTTTAAAAGAGAATACTGACATAAAGTCGATTGAATTATAATTGATAAAAACACAACATTATTAATAATTAACCATTACAATTAATAATTATAAAATGGTTTCTTTATTTTGCGAACCTAAACAGTACAACAATAATGCGCCTTAAATTTACCATCCTTTGGGTAACAATTCTAATTTTTACCCTTCAAAATTGTGTCATGCAGCACCCACACGACTCTATTGCTCCTGGTATTTGGAGAGCCACCCTAAAACTAGAAGGCTCACCACTCAAAGAAGGATTTGTGCCCAAAGACCGATCTGAGACGGTAATTGATGAGATCACTGAAGGAGAGTTACCCTTTAACTTTGAAGTCAAGTACGAAGAAGATCAGAAAACAGTATACATTGAATTTATCAACGGAGAAGAACGAATCAGGGTAGACGACATCGTGATTGGCCGCAACAGAAGAACTGGAACAGACACACTGTCGATCAGATTTCCACACTATCAGTCCCGCATTGAAGCAATCTACGAGGAAAATGTGATGGAAGGCAAATGGATTGTAGACTCCAAGGAAAATTACAGCATCCCGTTTGTTGCCTTCTTTGGCAAAGACTATCGATTTTCTGCCTTACGGAAAACACCAGCTATTGATTTAAACGGTAAATGGGAAGTCCAATTCAGTCCAGACACTGAAGACGAATACCCTGCAATTGGCGAGTTCAAAGCAGAGGGTAATCACCTTACTGGAACGTTCTTAACAGAAACAGGAGATTTTAGATTTTTGGAAGGTACTGTTCAAGCCAATAAAGTCTATCTGTCTTGTTTTGATGGGGCACACGCATTCCTATACGAGGCAAAAATTTTGGAAGACAAGTCTATGATTGGAGCGTTCTGGTCTGGTAATCACTATAAAACGATGTGGAAAGCCACAAAAAATCCAAATGTTCAGTTGGCAGATCCTGATACAATGACATATCTCAAACCAGGAATTGAAACCTTCGATTTTAGCTTTCCCAATAAAGATGGTAAGCTAATCAGCCTAAAAGATGATCGGTATAAAGACAAGGTCAAATTGGTTCAGATTCTCGGTACTTGGTGCCCAAACTGTGCCGATGAAACTCAGTTTCTATCATCGTTTTATAATGAAATGAAAGGAGAAAAAGATGTAGAAATCATAGGATTAGCTTTTGAGAGATATAAGGAAACTGAAAAAGCTTTTAATGCAATTGAAAACTTTAAGAAGCGATTTAACGTAAACTACGAGGTGGTATTGGCAAATGGCAGTAGCTCCAAAAAAGAAGCTGGTGAAGTTTTACCTATGCTAAACAAAATAATTTCTTATCCAACATTGATATTTATTGATAAGAATGGTATAGTAAGACGTATTCACACCGGCTTTTCTGGCCCTGCCACAAGTAAATACGAAGGATTTAAAAAAGATTTTTCAGCTTTGATAAATGAGTTAAGAAACGAATAGATAAATTTCGTCTATTTTTTTATATTTACGGTCCAGTTATTTCAAATTGAGTAATTATACATTAAAAAACGAAGTTGATTCTTAAATCAATTTTTCATTAACTAATTGGTTAATAGATAATCTGTTATAATGCTAATTTACTTAAGTTTTGAAGTTGTACGCCTAAAAAATTTTATAGCATGAGTAAAGAACACATATTTCTGACCTATTGCTCAGAAAACAAGCCAGTTATCGATCAAATTGTATCAGATTTAGCACCTTATGGAATAACCGTTACACATGATCTTCGAAAGGAGGATGAAATGGATGTAATGCGACGCACAATGAAGGAAAAAGGAGATCCCATTTTCTTTTTTGTAAGTAATGATCTATTATGTTCCGATGAAGGTATGCACAAAATACAGTCCTTTCTTAAAGCTTCTAAGGACCAATTGAAACCCGTGATGATAGGGCAGTTGGCTGAAGACCAGGCTTATGTTGATTATTGGGAGCAAGAGTATAGTAATCTTAGAGCGAGAAAAGATAATGTTCCTCCTACAGAAAAAGATACCTATAACTGGCGTGTGTTTATCGTGCGTAAAATAAGAGATAATGCAGCTAAAATTGCTGCAGAGCTCAAGAAATTGAATTATATCCCCGTTGAAACCTTGCAAGCCTCTAACTATCACGAAGTGTTTAATGCACTTGGTATCGAGGTTCGTGTCGCACAGCCTGCTGAGCAAGTACTACATACAACGCAACCAGTAGCTACTGATGTACAAACACCTGAATTAGTAGAAGAAACGACCACCATAAAGGATGATATTATAAAAGTTGGTAGCGCTGCTGCAGTCGGAGGTATTGTTGGAAAAGCGCTGAATTCCGATGTAGAACAGCCTATCAAAATTTCTCAAATTTCAGAATCTGAAGTGCTTGAGATGCCTACTATCGAAACACCAGTAGTTGAAACACCAGTAGTTGAAACACCAGTAGTTGAAACACCAGTAGTTGAAACACCAGTAGTCGAAGCGCCAGTAGTCGAAGCGCCGGTAATTGAAGCGCCAGTAGTCGAAGCCCCAGTCCTCGAAACACCAGTGGTTGAAGCGCCAGTCCTCGAGACACCAGTAGTAGAAGCGCCAGAAGTAGAAGCACCAGTAGTTGAGACGCCAGTAGTTGAAACACCTGCGATAACCGAAACACCTTCGATTTTAGATAATATTTTTGATGATGAGGATGAAGACGAGGATGAAGATGATTTTACAATGGTAAAGGTAGGTGCTGACCGAGTAGCAGAAGGCGCCTCTCTGAACAAGGCCAGAGCAGGAAAACGACAGCGAAAAACCTCTAAGTGGAAAGGAAATACAGTATTGATCACGGGAGCCACATCAGGTATTGGCCTTGCGACTGCCAAGCGATTTGCCAAAAAAGGATTCGATCTTGTAATTACTGGTAGAAGAGAACACCGCTTGGAAGAAATCAAGCAAAATCTCGAGAAAAAATATGGTGTTACCGTGGAAATAATGGAATTTGATGTCCAAAATAAAGAAGAGGTAAACAATGCCATTAAAACATTAAAATCCAAGAAACTGTCTATCGATCTCCTCATCAATAATGCCGGATTAGCTAAAGGACTTGACCACTTCCATGAATCATCAATTGATCATTGGGAAACCATGATAGATACCAACTTGAAAGGGTTGTTGTATGTAACGCGTGCAATTGCACCTTTGATGGTGAAACGTGGTAAAGGACATATCATCAATATTGGTTCTGTAGCAGGCCGAGAAGTCTATGCGAAGGGTGCGGTGTACTGTGCCACTAAGCATGCAGTTGATGCCCTGACGAAGACAATGCGTATAGACTTGATGCCTCATGGTATTAAAGTAAGTTCTGTCTCTCCTGGACACGTAGAAACGGAGTTCTCAGTAGTTCGTTTTGATGGTGATAACAAGAAGGCAAATGCGATGTATGACGGTTTTGAGCCTCTTAAAGCGGATGATGTAGCGCGAACAGTGTTGTTCATTGCCACACAACCAGCAGGAGTCAACATCCAGGATGTATTGATGTTTAGCAGTGATCAGGCTTCTGCAACTTGTATCAATCGTAAAAAAGGTAAATAAATGCGGAATTTGGCGAAGGCACAGCTCTTAAAGGCTGTCCTAGTATTGTTGTTGGTTGGTTCCTTGACGCAATGTAAGCAACCGGCCGCTACTGATATAGCATATGCTGAGTTGCCCGCTTACCATGATCTTAAAGCGAAAGTACTGAATGCTGTGATTGAGATTCCAGCAGGTACCAGTAAGAAATACGAATACAAGTCTTCAAGTAACAGATTTGTTGTTGATCAGAAAGATGGCAAGAACCGAATTATCAATTACCTGCCATATCCTGGAAATTACGGATATATACCTGCTACTTTGATGGATAAGGAAAAAGGTGGTGATGGTGATGCATTGGATATACTTGTCTTGTGTGAACACTTGCCTCAAGGAACGGTAGTGCGCGTAAAACCAATCGCCATATTCCATATGAATGACAATGATGAGCGAGATTCTAAAGTGATCGCCGTTCCTGTCGATGAATCGCTTCGTTCCTTTAAAGTCGATGATTACAAAATGCTTAATGCTAAGTTTCTAAAAGCAAAAATTGGTATCGAATACTGGTTTACAAATTACAAAGGATCAGAAAATCAGATTACTGAAATTCACTGGCAAGACGAAGTCGCCGCTTATCGCGAAATCAACAAATGGCTGATCAATAAAATTGGAGTTGATTAATATTTAATGATTAGTGTTGAGTCTACTCCGAAAAGTACTATTTTGGTCAAAATCGAGGCTGAAAGAATTTTAGAGCCGCAGTTAACTCTTGT
>ENA-ORXR01001251-ORXR01001251.1-marine-metagenome-genome-assembly--contig:-NODE-1251-length-27599-cov-19.019403_pt1 | contig 27599 bp, 30 predicted proteins | sample MGYA00237866_ERZ511479 | MGnify/ENA metagenome assembly ERZ511479 | reverse complement strand
GGGGCAAGTTATTTATTTTCTTTCACTAAGTGAAACATATAAGAAAAAGAACAATTCAGACGGGTAGATTATTTTTTCCGTCTTCCCTTAATCAATTTTCACAATACTCAAAAACACCACCCGAACTCCTTCAGTACATTCAAAATTGCATCAATTAAAAATAATATACAAACATGAATCATAAACTCATCTTACCCCTAATCCTCCTCTTTTGTGCAAACATAATTTTCGCACAACAAGCCGACCGTTGGCAGCAACGTGTCGAATATCAAATGGACATCAACGTAGATGTTGAAAACCACCAATACGACGGCAAACAAACACTGACCTACTATAACAACTCGCCCGATGAATTGAGTCGGGTGTTTTATCATTTGTTTTTTAATGCTTTTCAGCCGAATAGTATGATGGATGTTCGCTCGCGCACGATTGCGGATGCGGATAGTCGCGTAGGCAGTCGTATTTCCAAATTAAAAGATAATGAAATCGGTTACATTCGTGTAAGTTCGTTGACACAAGACGGCGAAGCGGTTGATTTTGAGGAAGTTGGGACAATACTCGAAGTCGATTTGGCAAAGCCGATTCCGCCCGGTGGCAAGACGACTTTTGTAATGGAATGGAAGGCACAAGTACCGCGTCAGGTACGCCGAAGCGGTTGGATGAGCAAGGAAGGCATCGAATTGTCGATGACGCAGTGGTATCCCAAAATGTGCGAATACGACTACATGGGCTGGCACGCCAACCCGTATGTCGGACGCGAATTTCACGCGCCCTGGGGCGATTTTGATGTCAAAATTACGATTGATAAAGACTACATTATCGGCGGTACGGGTTACTTGCAAAATCCCAACGAAATCGGTCACGGTTACGAAACCAACACCTCCTACAAAGCTCCCAAAGGAGAGACGTTGACTTGGCATTTTCTCGCGCCACAGGTACATGATTTTGCATGGGCAGCCGACCCGGATTACAAGCATTTGACGGCAAAAGTACCCGATGGTCCGACCTTACATTTCTTTTATCAGCCGGGCGAAAAAACGGACGAAAACTGGTCGAAATTACCTGATTATACCGTCCAAACATTTGAATATATCAGTGAAAACCACGGCAAATATCCTTACGACCAATACACCGTCATACAAGGCGGCGATGGCGGTATGGAGTACCCAATGACGACCCTAATTACGGGCGAACGTCCCTTAACGAGCCTCGTCGGGGTGACAGTGCATGAGGTGTTTCACACTTGGTATCAGATGTTGATGGCAAGCAATGAATCGCTCTACGCATGGATGGACGAGGGCTTTACGAGTTACTCTTCTAATCGCTTGATGCAGCTACTTTTTGACATCCCCGGCGACAATCAGGAGCGCAGCTATATGGGCTATTTTCGTATCGCGGAAAGCGGTATGGAAGAACCCATGAGTACGCACTCCGACCACTTCAAAACGAATGCCGCTTATGGTACAGCTTCGTACTCAAAAGGCGCGGTATTTATGCACCAGTTGAGCTACGTAATCGGACAGGACGCACTCGACAGAGGCTTGTTGGCGTACTACGATAAATGGAAATTTAAACACCCAAATCCAAACGACTTTATTCGTATAATGGAGAAGGAAAGCGGTTTGGAATTGGATTGGTATTTACAGCAATTTACGACCACGACCAACCAAATTGATTATGCGATTAATTCGGTTAAAAAAGACAAGAGAAATACCATCGTCGAACTCCAACGTATCGGCGATATGATGATGCCGATTGATGTATTGGTAGAAACTAAAAAAGGTGATAAAACGCTGTATCACATTCCTTTACGCATCATGCGCGGCGAAAAACCGCAGGAGGATAAAAGTATGGGCTACGAAGTCGTAGAGGATTGGGCGTGGACACATCCGACCTACGAATTGGTCTTGCCGGAAAGAATTAAAAAGGTCAAAAGTATAACGATAGACCCGACCAATCGCATGGCAGATGTTGACCGTGATAATAATACGTATGGCGTGTTGGAGAATGTTAAAGAACGACTAAAAGGAGGGAAGGAATAAAACGGCAACAAGCCTTAATTTGGATTTAAAATTTAAGTCGCATCAAGATAGCAAGCGTTTTGTAAAACGTCTGCTATCTTGATTGTAATGTACAAAAATATCGACTAATTTTAATGTTGGTGTCCATCCGGACCATGTACATGTCCGTGATCCAGTTCGGAAGGTGTTGCATCACGTACAGCAAGTATCTTTCCTGTAAAATGCAAATCTTTTCCCGCCATTGGAGCGTTAAAATCCAGTTTGACTTGTTCTCCGGTTACGGCTACAATTGTTGCTTGCATTCGATGCCCTTGTTCATCGTGCATCATAACAGGTTTGCCAAGTTGAAGTAAATCTTCATTCACCAATCCGTTTTCATCTGCAAAAGCATTTTTAACAACTTCAACCACCGCTTCTGGATTAAATTCACCATAAGCCTCAGCAGCTTTCAACAAAAAACTAAAATTACTTCCAGTCTCTAACTCCGAAAGGTTTGTTTCAAAAGAGGGTAACATCATACCCGCTCCATATATGAAACTCAAGGCATTTTGTTCATCAGCTACCTCTACGACATTGCCCAAAGCACTACCGTCACGCAATGTATAAGTCAATGATACGACCTTATTTTTTTCAATTGCCATAAATTATTATTTGAAAATGAGGCACGAAGGTACAAAATTTACGTGTGTGTAACAAATTGTATGAAATCGTTGGGCTACCCGTCATAAATTTGCCTACAATATGCGGATAATTATGTGCCAATCTACATAGAAATTGTTATTTATCCCTTACTTAAAAGGCTTCACTAAAAAAAGGAATTTTTTTGATTAAATTGCAATATTAAATTTTTGTATTTAATTGAACTTAAATAATATACAAAATTTATTTTTAATAAATTAAATTAAAAAAAATATTTATTTCAGTAGATACTTAAAACAAATTTCAATTTTATAGTGTTTCCAATAAAACTTACTGGCTTCTTGCATATTATCCATGTTAGTGAATAGAAATACGTATGCCACTTTGCCACGAGAAGAATCATTTTCACAAACGATCAGTCGGACAATGTATTCAGCCATTAAAACCGCTTCTACACTATCTTTACCGAAGGCAAATAGTAACGTTGGATAATTTTAAGCCCTAATTTTCGGTCTTTGATTTTTCCGTTAAACCATAATTGCAACTTGAAGCTGGCAGGAATAGGCGTGATAAAGAGAATACCACGCAATTCCAAGCCTTTAAACCAGTCAAAGCTAATAAATTCGCGGTTTCCGGCAACATGCAATTGCGGCATCGCAACATCAGACAAAGCCCACCAAGAGACTAATTTATCCCTTAAATTCAAACGCTGTTTACAATTACTATTTCCGGTTAGGTTGGTGATACTTACAGCTAATATATAAACACACATCAACAATAGCTGGCTCAATTTTTTCTCTGTGATAAGGGGTATTTGCTCCTGCAAATCCTTAAAATTTTCAAATTCTATCATGGCGAAAATGGTTTGGCGAATTTTTTCGCCTTATTTTTCGCCAATATCACTCCAGCTTTTTAAAGACTATCATATTAAAAAAAGTGATTGTTCAGTAGAATAGATAATACGTAATTTTTATATTTTTAAAATATAAAATATTGATAATGAATTAGTAATGAAGCATTTCTGCTCCTTACAAACTTTTACATTTTACATTTATTATTCCACATTTTACATTAAAAAATACACACAACAATGAAATTAGCTACTACACTTTCAATGCTATTTTGTGCTGCCTTAATGTATGCACAAGACCTTTCAACGGGCTTGCAAGTCGTCAACGATTTGACCGTTTACCCCATGCAGCCCAAAGCCAAACCTGCGTATTTGGATACCATCATCGACCCTTCATTTGGAACGATTATTCGACGGATTACCAATGCCAACTCAGGTTCGTTTATTGTGCCGATGTACAGCACCGTACAGGCTTGGAACGCCGATGAATCGCGGATGATTTTGTACGAATCAGGTGGCAGACATCAGTTGCTCGACGGCTTTTCCTATCAATTTATTCGCTATCTGGACGACATCAATCCTGACGATTTGGAGCAAATATTTTGGGACTTCGACAACCCTCAAATATTGTATTATCTCGAATCGGGCAGTGATGATTTTATACAATATAATGTCGCCACAATGAACAAGCAAGTCCTTGTAAATCTGGATGATATAACGACCAATTGTGATGGAAGCATCAGTATGGGTAATGATGTTCAAATGATGTCTTGGGATTCGGATGTGTTTAGTTTTAGATGTAATAATGACCGCGCTTATACCTATCGAATTTCGACGGGGCAGTTGACAGAATTTAGCTTGATAAATGATGATGTGAGCTACGTTGCGCCTATGCCCGGCGCGAGTGGTGATTTGTTTTTTCATAGAAAAAGTATATACGATGCCGCAGGTAATTTTCATGTTGGACTCAATAAAAGTAGCGGCTCAGAACACGCCTGTCTTGGTAGAATGGCGAATGGCGACGATGGCTATTTTGCGATAGCTTTTGCACAAGGTCCTGACGGCGGATGTATCGGTGACATCATCGGACATAATATGCTGACAGGCGAATGTTTTCCTTTGATTAGTCAGTCGCAGGGCTACGAATATCCGCAATCGGGTACGCACATATCCGCACTCACACATAAGAACACGCAAGGCGGTTGGGTGGCAGCTTCGATGATGGGTTATGACCGCGATGGACAATCCTTGCTCGACCAAGAACTTGTGGTCGCAAGAGCCGATGCACAGGGCAATGTAACGGTCTGCCGAGTCGGGCATCACCGCAGCGATGAAGATGATTTTGATTATTGGGGTGAACCGCATGTGTCGATTAGTCCGACGGGTACGCGATTGGTTTTTGGCTCGGATTGGAGTGGCACAGAAGACGGGCAATCGGTGGATAGCTATGTTGTGGAACTGCCTACTTATCAACAAATTAACCTATCCGTAGCACTCACCAATTTCACTGCAACAGAAAATAATCGTGCCGTCCATCTGAAATGGACAAGCACTACCGAGACCAATAATGACTATTTTGTAGTAGAACATTCGACTGATGGAACGCAATTTAAAACACTGGGCAGGCTACAAGGCGCAGGCACAACAAACATCCTGCAAAGTTATCAATTTACCGATGCTACGCCAGCTTATGGCGTGAATTATTATCGTTTAAAACAAGTGGATTTTGATGGAAAAATGACGTATAGTCAAATTATTTCTATTAACATACAACATATTGATAATGAAATATTTATACATCCTAATCCGCTTAAAAATATCACAAAAATTACCCTCAATAGTACAAAAAATGAAGTCGTAGTATTTAAGGTAACAGATACTTTTGGACGAGAAGTGGCAGCACCGTCTTTCACCCTTCAAAAGGGTATCAATACACTGGAATTGAACCTTGAGCAACTGCCTTCAGGGGTTTATTTTTTATGTGTAGGAAGCGAAGTTGTGAAGTTTGTTAAAATGAATTGAGCCATTGATATTTTATAAAAACCTTTGCCTGTTTTGAATTTTTGATTTGGGATGGGTGGAGGTTTTTTTGAGTCGTTTATTTATTATGTAGGGTAGCTTACTTGTTTATATTTTCTATTATTTTTTTCACTATCTCACTCGTTCCAATTATATCAACATTTAGAGGATTACTAGGATTAATTCCGTCAGCGTAATTATATAATTTCCCTTTGTAGTCGTCTCCTATTTTTTCTATAAATTCTGTTTGTTCTGTTGCGAGACCATTTTTCCAATCCTTACCATGAGTCTCAAGTTTTTCAAGTAGCTTATTAATATTGTGACCATACTTTTTCCCAAATCTATCTGTAGTTAGACCTTCAGTATCTAAATCAAATAATTTTGATTTTAATGTTAATTCTAAATAGTGTAAATATAGAAATACAGGTACATTACCCAATTCCATAGCATTTCCAGTTTTAGTTGAAACTGCCTTTAAAGATTCTGCACTACTAAGAAAAAAATGTGAGTAATAACTAAATAAATTCTCACCATCTCCAATTGGAAGTATTTGTTGAATTTCAAGTGGAATAGGCACTGATTCACCATTTTCGTTTGTTACGAATCTTACCTTTCCAGTTGAAGCTCCCTTTAAATCATCAATTTTCATCTGTTAATTATTTTTTTGCAAATATATATTTTTTTTCAAAAAATACTTCCAAAATCGATTATGAATATTTAGACATTGGTTTTGGCAAGTTTTTGACACTCAATAAACAAACATCCAAGTCATTCACCCAACACCACAAAAGGGTCTTCACTCAGCCCAAATGAGGTCAAATCCTTTGCAGCTTTTAAATTAGTAATAGCGATGTCCATCTTTTTACCTGCGATTTCCAGCGAGTGATTTTGGGCGATTTTCGCGCCTGTTTCTAAGGTTGTCCAGTCGTACCAAGTGGTGGGTGTGCCGCCGATGGGAATGATTTTTACCCACATTTTCCATGCTGTCGGTAAGCCATTTTCATCCAATATCCAGAGGTACGAATCACCGGGTGTCACACCGCCGGATACGTAGGTAATCAGTAGGGCTTCCTTGCCGTCGTCAAGTTTGACGAGTCGCCTTTCCGTGCCTTTATCAAATACTTTTGCAGGCGCATTGAGCCAGAAAGAATCATTGGCAAAAAACTCCCAAGCCGTTTTGACCAGTTCATCTGCTTTTTCGCCTTCGAGTCGTTTGCCGTTTTCAAACGCCACACCTGTCAAGCTATCCAGCACCACATAGACTTCATTTTCTGCCCACTTGACTTGCACCCAATTGCGCGTTTTATCCCACAGAAAATCATGTTCGCTGCGACCGTGAAATGTCCACTGCACTACACCCGTCGAATCCCATGCGGGCTTGTTGATGGCTTTCAGCATCTTTTCTGCCAAAGCGTCGGCTGCCGCGCCTTGTTCTCCTTTGGGCATTCGCTCACTGAACGCGAAGCGCAAGACAATCAGCCCCACGATAATAATGGCGGCAAGTACGCCCAAGATTTTTAGTATTTTTTTCATATTTTTTTTAGTGTGATAGATAATGGTTGTGTCTCCCACGTAAAGATACAAAAAAACTTAATTCAAAAGCCTGTGATGGTTGCAAAACAAGTTGAAGTATTGAACAATAAAGAAGGCGTGGAGTTGATTCGGAATTGAATGGATGAAGCAATTTAAGAATACGTTTAAAAAATAATAAATTTATATTAAATATTTATTAAAAGTAGATAGTTATTGTGTTGTTTAGACCTGTATTCACGAAATGGAATATAGCAAACGATTAGACGAAAAATTTGATGATAATGAAGTCGTTTTTCTATATGTATCGCTCGACAAAAAACGAGAACGCTGGCTTGATGGAAAACGCATTGATAGCACACGACATTTATACGCAAGAGGTGGTTTTGATTCTGACATTGCAAAGGCTTACGGTATCCAAGCTCTACCTGCTTATTTCCTAATTGACCAAAACGGTAAAATCGTACAAAGCCCTGCCCAACGCCCAATCAAAGCTCAAGCCGCCGAAGATATTGAGGCTTTGTTGACGAATTATCGATGATTTTAGTTTATCAGTTTATGGAGTTTATAAAGTTTATAAACAGAGTTTTGCCGTAGGCAAAAACTAACAAATTATATAAACTCAATGAACTTTATAAACTCTTTAGAAATGGGTGCAGGACAAATTTTTAATTTTATTTTGAAATGCCACTGTACTGACGACTTTAGCCGTCAAGTGGCTCGGTACTTTCCCGCGACGGCTAAAGTCGTCGGTACGAGGCAGATTAAAAATTTGTCCTGCACCCTTAGAAATAGAGTGTACGCTACTTTTACATGAAAAATTAAACATGCCAAAAATCTACCCATAAATTTCCTTCCGACTTGCTCTTAGCGTATTCATCAGTAGAGCAGTCACGGTCATTGGTCCTACACCACCCGGAACGGGTGTGATATAGCTGCATTTGGGCGCAACGCCCTCAAAATCAACATCTCCGACCAAGCGATAACCCCGTTTTCGGCTTGCATCGTCGATGCGATTGATACCTACATCAATGACTACTGCACCTTCTTTGACCATATCGGCGGTGATAAAATTCGCACGTCCGATAGCAGCGATAATGATGTCCGCTCGGCGCGTTTCGGCAGCAAGGTCACGAGTGCGACTGTGGGTAAGCGTGACCGTGCAATTACCTACTTTTGCTTTTCGCGAAAGCAAAACACTCATCGGTGTTCCGACGATATTGCTACGTCCGACTACTACGCAGTGTTTGCCACTCGTCTCTATATTATAGCGTTCCAACATCTGCATAATACCAAAAGGCGTAGCAGGCAGATAAGCCGACAAACCCTGCGCCATACGCCCGAAATTGATGGGATGGAAACCGTCCACATCTTTGGCTGGTCGAATGGCAAGGGTGACATCTTCTTCATTGATGTGTTTGGGGAGTGGAAGTTGTACGATAAAACCGTCAACGCTTTCATCTTGATTAAGGTCATTGATGATACCGAGTAGTGCTTCCTCACTAATGTCCGCCTCGCGCCGAATGAGCGTGGATTGAAAACCACATTGTTCGCAAGAACGAACTTTATTTCGCACATAAGCGGCACTCGCCGGGTCATCGCCTATGAGTACAGCAGCAAGATGGGGTATTTTACCGCCTTGCGCTTTTATTTGACGCACTTCTTCGGCGATTTCGGTTTTGATGGTCTCCGCGAGTGCTTTTCCGTCTATTAATTTCATGTATTATTTTTTCCAACTCCTCTAATCAAAGCCCAACCTGTCAAGATGAACATGTACACCCCATAAATAAAGCCCATCGGGGCAAAGCTGTCAAAATTGAGCGTCTCCTGAACGGCTACCATAAAAAAGCAGATAAGAAAAGCAACACTAAATACTAATCCAACCAGTAACATAGTTCTCATAAGTCATAAATTTTTGATAAAGATATTCTTGTAAAAACAAAATCCCAAGAGAAAACGTCTTGCTGAACTGGTTTCAGCATCTCCCCGACAATGAAAATCAATTTTAAATAGAAGCTACTGTCCAAAATCACGCTTTGTGGTTCGGGAGATTCCGAAATGAATTCGGAATGACATTACTTTTTTAGATTTTATTCGGCTTCATTTTTATAAGAAAACCCTTCGAATTTGATTGGTGAAATTATATACCTTCCAAAGATACAAAATAATGTAAAGCAAACATAGTGTGTATAACAAATTGAACAAACATACTCTCAACGCCGATAGGTGTGTCTCATTTAGTAGCCCCAAGTTTCAACTTCGGGCTACCAAATAGAATGTGTCTATGGCACTACGAGTCAAAAAGTGCAATGCTCTACAAGGTTTTCTCCATTTTATAATGCTTGACAGTGACTTCGGTAAAAGCGCGTCCTTTCTTTTTGTATTTTAATTTCAGATAAAAAGGAATGGCTGTATCGCGTGCATGAAGCACCATCTTTTTGAATCCTCGCGCTTTGGAAATCGCCTCACTGTCGGCAACCAAGAGTTGCCCGACTCCTTTCCGTTGACAGTCTTCTCTGACAGCCACTTGCTGCATTTTAATCTCTCCATCATCCAATGGCATAAGTATCAAACAACCAAGCAATTCGTGCCGATCATTATAACAGGCAAGGTGCATCATGCTGTATTCTTCCGCCAAATATTCTGGCGTAAATTCTAATTCGAGTGGTTTTCTGAGGATATCATCTCTCAATCTAACCGTATCATCATAAGCAGGAGTACCAAATTCTATAAGTAGTGTAAACATAGTTGAATGTGTTGATGTGTTAAAGTGTTGATGTATTGAAGTGTTGATGTATTGAAGTGTTGATGTATTGAAGTGTTGATGTATTGAAATGTTTGTTCTTTTCCCGTCTGCCGTTTGTCGTCCACCGTCCACCGTATTCCCTTGGCTTTCTACAATTTTAAAAAAGTGTCCGAAAAATACGAAGAATCGTATAGATAAAGCCCATACCTTTGTAATGAAATTTGATTATAACACTTAAATGGGACATCATGAAACAAATTACGCACTCTATAAACACAGCGTCCCTGTAACCCCGCAAGTAAAAAAGCATAAATAACTAAGTAGGAGGATTCGTCCTCCTACTTTAAATAAAACAAAATATGAGTACATCCAAATTATAAGGAACGCGGGATAAATAAGTTTATCTATTTTGGGTAGGTTATTTTGTGCTTAGTTTTCGTCTTGAAAGCGGGCGTTTATCGGGATAAATAACTGATTTTAAGGCGGAAAATAAGTGCAAAAGAAGCAGCCAAATGGTAAAGTTATTTTTGCCGCGTTTTTAAAGAGCAATTAGATTACAAAATTGCATAACATGGTTAATATAAATCTCGAGAGTATTATCATTTATGCCGATGCAGAACCTACACTCAAAGACATGTTCAATCCCAGGATAGATTTCTATGCAATAGCCATTGCTTGGGATTGTAGTGGACAAGTACATAAGGTTTACGGCAACTTACCTTTACAACTTTCGTATAATGATACACGAAGGTATGAAGGGGATGCTATACCATTATTAACCGATTACGACGCTTCAAGTGGACTGAATTTATCTATATTTGCTTATTATTATGATAATGATAGACTAAAACATAAAAAAAATCTTAGAGATATAAAAAGTGGTATCGACAAAATTTTTTCGGAAAGCAATGGACAAATAACAGATTATTCAGAAAGAAATATAAAAAAATATAGACAACAAACATCAAAAAGCATCAAAAATTGTATTAAGCAATTATCAAAAAAAGCAGCGATAAACGTGGTTAGTATTTTTGAAGACACCTTGGATATGAGTGATGTAAAATGTGATGAAAATATATCAATTATTAATCATTATCGAAAAATGGGTGGGATTAAATTATCCGTTAAAAGATGACACATTTATATTTTAACCACGAACCACATAAAACCCATCAGAACATAATTTTGTAGATTATTGTTACACCCTAAAATAACAATCGCAATTTTATCACACACTATGGAGCATACTATTAGACTTATCTCAATATTTTGTATTGTGACATGCCTTCATATTCAATGTGCGGGAATCAAAGATACTACTATAGAGATGCCAAACAAACCTGTTGAAATCAAAAACCCCAATGCTGTATCTTCTGCTCACGGACGTATTGAGCGAGTATTATTGGCTCTTCCAAAATATGATGAAGACACACAACATGTGTGGGACTTGTTGGCTGATTTGAGCAGAAAGCTGCCTCATTATACCAAATTAGAATTGCTGGTTTACGATAATGAAGCAACACAAAAGGCAGTTGAAAATACCTTAAAACAAGAAGTAGTTGATTACTTTTTTTATGATGAAAATATAGGCGACAAACAGCACTTAACAGAATTGCGAAACACCAAAAGATGCTGCATTATCAAAAATCCGAATTACCACAATTTTTCGATTTGGGTACAAGATCCTTTTCTCGTCGTAGCAGATGAAGAATACAATAGTAGTGGATTGATACTCATCGAACCAGAAGAAGGTTTGAAGGGGACAGATGATGATGAAATTGCAGATCATTTTGAAAAATTAGATATTTATCGTGCTGAAAATGCGCCGCTTTCGTTTCATGGTGGCAATGTACTGGTCGCAGATGATTTTATTTTGGTCGGTGCCAATCATTTTAATTCGACTAAAAAGATAGTTGCCAAAGAGTTGAAACGTGTTGAAGATTGCAAAACCTTGGACGAGCGCACACGCAATCATTTTGCCCGATACCTTGGTCGAGATATGAAGATTATTCCGGTAGGAAATACCAAATATCATCATTGCAAAATAGACGGTGAAATACAAAAGGGTAGGGGAGTGGTGAAAGAACCTTTTACTCATATTGACATGTACATTTCGCCGGCAGGCAGAGATGAAAACGGACAATATCAGCTTGTGATTGGAGACCCCATAGCTATGAATGTTGATGATGAGTCGGCAGTTCAGTCATTAAAGGGATTGATGGAGCCGGTCATAGAAAATCTGACCTCGCAAGGCTTCAAAATTATTAGAAATCCCATGCCTTTGAATAATGTATCAGGCAATTCGTATTATTGTTATTATAATAATTCGCTTATAGAAATAGATGAGAACAGTAAGCGAATCTGGATGCCGACTTTTGGTCATGGCGATTGGAAAGAGAGCCTTCGACGATACGATATTCAAAATAGAGAAATATGGCGCGACTTGGGTTTTGAGGTCATTGAATTGATGGATTTTCATCCCTTTGTACGCCAAAAAGCAGGTGTCAGATGTGTCACCAAGTTCATGGGGAGATTCAATATATACGATATTCATTCAGAGTGAGAATTCCTAATTTAAACATGCTCTTAAACCGTAAATTTTTAACATTATGAGGAAGTATTTAATTAACGGTCAAGATAGTTGTAAAGTAAGTCTTGACAATAACTGTGAGCACATTATTATTCACAAAAACGGCGGCAAAATCAATGAAGTAAACTTTAAAGAAAGAGGCATTTCACTTACCGTGAAAGCTAATGAGCTACAAGTCAAAGAGTCGGCTCCATCAACGAATGGCAGAGTAAAAATCAACGCTACGAAAGGTGTTAATTTAAGTGTTGAATTATTTGATTTTCCGGGTGGATATTCTGAGAATGCTCTTGTAGTGGGAATAGATGATATGCGTACTGGTCGTAGTATCAATGCTTTTTCTCTGGATGATTGCCTTATCAACATTCATAAAGAAGGCGATTACATCGTCATCGAAAAAGGCGAAGTCGTAAGTTAGACAAAAGATTAAGTTAGTAGTATAATTTGGGTTTAGGGCGGTTGCATTTTGCACTGCCCTTCTTGCTTTGAGTGTAGATAAATTACTCGAATAAAGTAGGTGTTTGTACATCTGATGGGCTAAGTTTTCGCTTACCTTTCCACTGGCAAAAGACACAGGACAAGGTGTTGTGATACTGGCGGAGTTTTATACAGCAATTTCTTATCTGAAATACTGCCGTTAGGCATGACCAATTTGGTAACCCCTTGGGGAGAGGAAGAAATTTTCATAAAAAGTCTTTTGCAAAAATGAATGAAAAATAAATTTGCTTTACGTACTTTTACGTGGTCATACTTAAAACAAAATACTATGGATAAACCAACAATTGCAGGCAAAGCCCCCATTCAAGTAGAACTCAAGGCAGGTGAGACCTACGCATGGTGTTCTTGCGGAAAATCCGCGAATCAGCCTTTCTGTGACGGTGCTCACAAAGGCACTTCTTTTACACCAAAAGTATTTAAGGCAGAAGAGGACAAGACAGCCTATATGTGTACATGTAAACACACAGATAACCCGGGAATGTGCGATGGTTCGCACAAAAAGCTTTGATGTGATATGCCGGAAAATACTAAGAATTTCGGGGCTTATATGGATAAAACCCTGAAAATCATCAAATGGAATTACCTTAGAGCTTTTAAAAAACTTGAGGTGGATTTTACTGCCGAGCAGTGGGTGATTTTGGATGAACTTTACCGAAAAGGAGGCATCTCGCAAACCGAACTCGCCAATAGTAGTTTCAAGGACGCGCCTACCGTTTCCCGCATTATTGATTTATTGAGCAAAAAGAAACTTGTTCAGCGCGAACGCTTTGACAACGACCGTAGGCGTTACCAAGTCTTTTTGACAGAAAAAGGCAAGGCGGATTACGAAAAAGCACTACCCGCCGTACACAAATTGAGGGAGCAAGGTTGGCAGCAATTGTCCGATAAAGATTACGAGACGTATTTGCGAATTATGAATCAAATTTTTAAAAATTTTGAATAATAATCCATCATTCACACCTGAAAATATAGCTCAACTTGCCGAAACCCATTACAACTTAAAAGGAGAACTCGATGCTCTGCCGGGAGAAGCTGATCTCAATTATCGACTCGCCACAGCAAGCGGAAAGTACATCTTAAAAATCGCTTCATCCGACACCAATTTGGAGCGTCTCCAAATGCAGAATGATGTCCTCTTACACGTCCGCAAACACGTACCCGATGTACCCACACAAGATGTTCTGCCCAATGTAGAAGGCAATTCCCTCACCAACATTCAAGATGCCGATGGAAAGACTCGTTACTTGCGAATACTCTCATATTTACCCGGCAGTTTATGGGCAAATATCCGTCCACACACACCCGCGCTTTTAGAGCATTTTGGAGAAAGCCTTGGCTTTTTATGTAAAGGCTTAAATGGATATGACCATCCTGCGGCTCACTTTGATTTTAAATGGAACTCTTCGCAAGCAAATACATGGGTGATTCCTCGTATAAATACGATTAAAAATCCAACACAACGCAAAATAATTGACCGTTTTCTAAACTTATTTGACACAAAATTTTTACCTCAAAAAAATCAACTGCGACAAGGCATTCATCACAATGATGCAAATGATTATAATGTCTTGGTAAACGCTGACAAACAGGAAGTTACAGGCATTATTGATTTTGGCGATTTAGCCTATACACACACCGTGAATGAAGTGGCAATTGCAATAGCTTACGCTGCCATGCACAAGCCCGACCCTTTGACGGCATCATCGGATGTAGTGCGCGGTTTTCATCGAATTTTTCCGCTTCAAGAAGCAGAATTAGAGGTCTTATTTACAATGATAGGAGCGCGCTTGATGATTAGTGTTGTCAATTCTGCTATCAATAAAACGAAAAAACCTGACAATGCGTACTTACAAATCAGTGAACGTCCGGCTTGGGATATATTAGAAAAATTACACGACATTCATCCCGAATTTGCTCATTACAAATTTCGTCATGCCTGTGATTTAGAACCTTACCCAAAGAAGCAAATTTTCATAGATTGGGCAGCCAATCAAAGCCCTGCCAAAATCGTAGATATTGATTTACAAAATGCGCTGTTACACATTCACGATTTCACAGTAGGAAGTTTGGAATTGGGCAATAACAGTGAGTTTGAAAATGTCGATATTTTTACGAAAAATACTTTTCACACGATAGCTCGTGCCGACGCGTTGGCAGGTATCGGACGGTATCTGGAAACGCGCCCTTTTTATACGACCGATTCCTTTGTCTCTCATCGAAATCAAGGACCGGAGTGGCGCACAGTGCATCTTGGTCTCGACGTTTTTATGGATGCGGAATCTGTCATTTACACGCCTTGTGACGGAACAGTATATTCTCTTCAAAATAATGATGAAACGGGCGATTACGGACCTACCGTTATGCTTGAGCATAAAATAAATAATCAACTCACTTTCTGGACTTTATACGGGCATTTAACACAAGATTCTATTGAAAATTTGACAATAGGACAAGAAGTGAACAAAGGCGAAGCATTATGTAAAATGGGCAATTGTCCAATCAATGGGAATTGGCCCCCACATTTACATTTTCAAGTGATATTGGACATATTTGACCACAAAGGAAATTATCCGGGCGTCGCTTATTTTTCCGAAAAAGAAATCTGGGCAAGCATCTGTCCCAATCCTAATTTATTGTTGCAAATCCCCGTTAAAACAAACATTAAATATCAAGAAAAGCCCCAACAAAATATCCTACAATCCAGACAAAAACACCTTGCAAAAAACCTGAGCATTTCCTACCAAAAACCACTTCATATTGTACGCGGTTATGGTCAATATCTTTACGATATAAAAGGCAGACGCTATCTCGATACCGTGAATAATGTCGCGCATGTCGGACACGAACATCCGCGCGTAGTCGAAGCTGCCAGACGACAAATCGGAGTACTCAATACCAACACTCGCTACCTCCACGAAAACCTTGTTCGCTATGCCGAAGAACTCGCAGCGACCTTTCCCGCTCCTTTGGATACTTGCTTTTTTGTCAATTCCGGCAGCGAAGCCAACGAACTCGCCCTACGCATTGTCAAGACTGCCACAGGAAGAAAAGACATGATAGCTCTCCAAGTCGGCTATCACGGCAGCACGAATGCTTGTGTCAATGTCAGTTCGTATAAATTTGATAGAAAAGGTGGTAAAGGTGCGCCCACGCATACGCATTGTGTGCCTATACCTGACACATATAAAGGCATATATCGTGACACCGAAAATGCTGGTATTTTATATGCTAATCATGTCAAAGAAATCGTACAAAAAACAGACATAGCAGCATTTATCGCCGAACCGATTATGAGCTGTGGTGGACAAATTCCTCTGCCCGAAGGCTATCTGAAAGCAGCCTGTAAAGCCGTGCGCGAGGCGGGTGGTTTGTGCATTGCAGATGAAGTACAACATGGTTTCGGTAGGGTAGGGGATGCCTTCTGGGGCTTTGAATTACAGGGAGTTATACCGGATATTGTAACGATGGGAAAACCAATTGGCAATGGACATCCGATGGGTGCGGTAATTACTACGCGCGCTTTGGCGGATGAATTTGCCAATGGCATGGAGTTCTTTACGACTTTCGGTGGCAATCCCGTTTCGTGCGCTATTGGACGTGAAGTTTTGCAGATTGTAAAGGATGAAAATTTACAAGATAATGCTCGTAAAATAGGGACGTATTTGAAGTCCGGTTTGCGAAAATTGCAGTCACATTTTCCTATCATTGGAGATGTGCGTGGGCATGGTTTTTTCCTCGGTTTTGAATTGGTGAAAGACCCCGATAATAGAACGCCTGCACCCGACCAAACGACTTACCTTTCTAATCGAATGCGGACACTTGGTATTCTGACGAGTACAGACGGACCGGATCATAATGTCATTAAAATCAAACCGCCGATGGTATTCGATCGTTCTAATGCGGATTTTATGCTGGATATGTTGGAAAGAGTGTTGAATGAGGAGCCTATGAAGGTTTAAGGAACTTATTTTGCAAAGTATGCGTTTTGTTGACTTACCATTTAAAGTTACATAAAATGAAAACAAGAACCCTTTTTCGTCCAGTCAATCAACATGAATTGAAATTGATTGAAGCAACTGATTATCAAAAGTTTCCGCCGAGATTGCCGGAGCAACCTATTTTTTATCCGGTACTCAACGAAGCCTACGCCACGCAAATTACGAAGGAATGGAATGTGCCGACTTACGGTGAAGGATATGTTTTAAAATTTGAAGTTAGCGAGATATATTTCCAACAATTTGAAGTGAAAAATGTAGGTGCAGATATGCACGATGAAATCTGGGTATTGGCAGAAGACTTAGACGAATTTAATAATCAGATTATTGGTAAGATTGAAGTTATCGGTAAATATTTTCAACAATAGACTTATAACACATCAGACATTTTTAAAATGTCTGATGAAGTCGGATTAATGTCATTAAGTTAAGCGATTATTTTTAAATTTTAATAAAATAAAAATATATAAAATTAAATTTTGGTAGAAACGTAAAACGATTTTGTAAATCGTAATTCACGTTAGAATGTCGCTTATATGCGTGACGATTTGCAAAATCGTTTTACGTTTATTACGCATTTTAAATTAAAATGATATTTATGAAAATATGCTTAACTTAATGACATTGGAAGTCGGATATTATACATTAATTACACTTTATATTTTCAAACTCGCCCAATGTTCCAACCTGAATTTTCGTTAAATTTCATGCTAAAATAACGCAGTTCAGGCTGAAAGCCTGTTTTACCTTTTTAATGCTTTTTCTTCTCCTTACTCAATTTTTGAAAATCATCCAAGAAGTAATATCAGTACTTTTTTTTGTGTGGGGCAATATGCAAAGGAACTAGTGCAAGTGCCTCATGATAACGATATTCATCTCTCGAAGAAAACTGAATGACGCGATTGATATACAAGCGTAAATCATCGTTATTTTTAGTGACAATCAGTTTTTGATAGGGGGTTTGTTTAGAATAAATAATTTGATGGGTGTAAAAATTATCTTCCCAATGTTGGAGTAATTTGCCGGAATATACGCCCATTAAAATGAAAAAAACGATACAAAGTATGGTCGCAATTTCGAGCCATCGTTTTTTTACGACAGACAAATATTGTGTGAAAAAACGATAGACAATTAAGCCGAGAGCGATATTGATCAAATCAAATTTGATAAAACATTCTAACAGGTCATCATGGATGTATTTGGATAGAAAAGAGCCAACGCCCATCGCTGCCATATAGGCACCAATCGTCAGCGAAAATTGCTTGACGCTGTTGCCCAGAAAATAAGAGGAGGTCGTACTAATGAGTAATTCGTAAATCAACGAACACAGTCCGGCAATAAAAATAGCGGAAATGAAAACAATCTTTTCGGAAGAGGTTTTTTGACGTATTCATAAGAGCTTATTGTGGTTAATAATAATGCAAACATAAGAAGAATTGTATAAAAGGGGCTATAATTGGGGAATGGTGTGATTGAGAAATTGTATTATTTGATTATCAATTTCTCAATCACATTATATATATGACTTACTTATTTCCTTTGCGATAGTCGGCAAGAAATTTTTCCAAACCTACATCAGTCAATGGGTGATTGAGCAATCCAAGAATCGCTTTGAGCGGTGCGGTCACAACATCTGCGCCCAATTCGGCACAATTAACGATGTGTAGCGGACTACGGATAGAAGCCGCAAGTATTTCGGTTTCATAGCCGTAATTAGCATAAATTTCTACCAATTGCCCTATCAAAGCTGTTCCGTCCCAAGTAATATCGTCTATGCGCCCCATGAATGGTGAGACGTAAGAAGCACCGGCTTTGGCAGCGAGTATCGCCTGACCTGCGGAAAAAACTAAGGTGCAGTTTGTGCGGATGCCATTTTCGGAAAAATACTTTAAGGCTTTTATACCATCTTTTATCATAGGGACTTTCACGACGATATTATCATGCAATTCGGCAAGTGCTTCGCCCTCTCTGACGATGCCTTTAAAATCGGTCGCAATGACCTCTGCGCTGACATCTCCATCCACGATTTCACAAATGTCCACATAGCGTTTGAGGATATTGTTTTGTCCGGTTACGCCGTCTTTTGCCATAAGAGACGGATTGGTGGTTACACCATCCAAAATACCAAGTGAATTGGCTTCTTTGATTTCATTGAGGTTAGCAGTGTCGATAAAAAACTTCATATATAAATAAATAAATTTTTTAAATATTCAAAAAAAATGCAGGAGCTCATACCAGCCGCTACAACCTCCTACCCTTGCTTGCTTTCGCACCTGGGGGATTTAGAGGGAGCTGACCATACAAGTCCTGCGGGTGCAAATGTACAAACTTTTCTTGAAATAAAAAGCGAAAAAAATATTGTTAGAAAAAAATCCCTGGATCACCCGCGCCTTCGCGTGTAATTTTTGGTTCATTTCCCGTGCAATCTACTATGGTAGAAGGCGTTATGCCACATAATCCACCATCAATGACAATGTCCACATTTTTTTTATAATCTTCATAAATATCTTGTGGATCGCTTGGATATTCGATAATATCATCATTTGTTTTGAGCGAAGTGGTGAGAATAGGGTTGCCGAGTTCTTGTACAATCATCTGTACGATATTATTATCAGGAACCCGAACACCGATAGTTCGTTTATTATTTTTAAATAATTTTGGAACACTACTATTTGCCTTCAAGATAAAAGTATAAGGACCGGGCAGCACTTTTTTCATGGTTTTAAATAAGCGATTATCTAATTGTACGGCGTATTCGGAGAGTTGGCTGAGGTCTTTACACATAATCGCCAGATTAGATTTTTCGGGCTTGATGCCTTTTAATTGACAGACGCGCTCCATCGCTTTTTTGCTGTGTATATCACAACCAATGGCATAAACGGTATCGGTCGGATAAATGATGATGCCACCGCGTTTGAGGGAGTCCACAGCTTGATTGATTTTACGCATTTGAGGGTTGTCAGAATTGATGTTTAACAGCATGATGAAGATTTAAAGGAGCGAATGTAAGTAGTAAGTGCGGGGCTAAATTATGTATTTTTTTTCAAATTTAAGGGTAGGTGCTTACATTTGATTCAAAAACACTTTAAAACGATGCGGATAAAGTGCTTCCCATTCTTCGCGCAAAACGCCATAACCTACTGAATCATAGTATTTTCCATTAACAATTCTTGCTTTGCGAAAGGTCGCTTCAAGTTGATAGCCTATTTTTTCGGCAAGCCGTATCATACCGTGATTGCCTGACCATGAACGCAAATCTAAACGGACGATTTCTTCAAAGGAATCAAATAAATACTGATTCCATAAGCCAAGAGCTTCATAACCGATGCCTTTGCTCCAATGCGCGGGGTCGAAGATACAAAGCCCATTACACATCCAATTGGTTTCTTTACTTTCCCAATATCGACTAACCATTCCGATGAGTACATTAGTTTGACTATCAGCGATGATGAGCTGTTGTCTTGGTGTTTTGAAAGTTTGATTTTTTACGCGCTCCGTTAGTTTTTTCTTGTACTCATCCGAAATTTTCTCATCATTTGATTTGTAATAAGGAGCATCATAATTCATCCAATCGTGCCAGCCTGTATGCCATTTTTCATAAGGTGGAATATCGTCGAGTAGCCAGTCGCGGAGGAGGATTTGTTTGCCTTGTATTTGCATAAAGTAAATGGCTTCGTATTGACTGCTTTAGCTGTCAAGTAATTAATAAAAATATTTGTAAATTGCTGTTTTTGAATTTTTTTATAAAGGAAAATGTACTTGGTTGCTAAATCAGTCATTATGGAACCCGTGAAGAAATGTATCGAAACATACGAATTGAAAATAATATGTGTTGCACTTACTTATAATACAGACACTTTGGGAAGGACAGACAAGAATGTCTGTATTACGAAAACAGGGCTATGACAATAGTCATAGCCCTGTTCTGTCTTTCTGTTTTTTGAGGAAAAATTAGTGCATAACAAATTTGTAAGCACTAATAACATAATTTCCTTTGGCTGCTGTGAATATATACATACCTGTACCCATGATAGCAGCATCAATAGAGAAGTTATTAATACCTTCTACCAGATTTTGTGTACCTGTGCGTACTTTTCTACCTGCCAAATCATATACGAAGTAATCTATTTGTTCGGTAGCATCATTGATGATAGAGATGTTGATGTTATTAGCACTTGGATTAGGTCCAATGGAAAGAATACTAAAGCCAGATGAGTCATCACGTTGTACATCAATGACATCCGATTGGTCGATGTGACCTGAATAGTCTTCCATTTCTAATTGATAATAACTGAAACCTACGAGAGGTGATTCGTCACGAAAAACGTAATCGGTAGGAGATAGAGACGTACCCGCAGCATCAATGCTGCCTATTTCTGAAAAATTAATACCATCAGAAGAACGCATTAGAGAAAAGGAAAGACTATTGATTTCTGTAAGGGTTCTCCAATAAAGTAAGTTGGTGGTAATTTCAGGAGTTCCTTCGAACTCTTCAAGTTCTATGGGAAGCGTAGTGTTGACATAAGCCCGTTGTTCGACACAATTTGAGGTAACTTCTCTTACATAGGCTATCCCTTCGGCAGGTGCTTCTTTGATAAGATTACTTTGTTGCCATCCATTGCTTGGATCTATCGAATATTCAAGTGTACCCTGGCTGATACTTGAGTTGATAGTAATTTGATATGGCATATTAACATCAACTTCTTCGATGTACGGGACTTCCATGATCTCAAAGATTTGCTCTTCGTTACCAACAGCATAACAGTAATCAATGGGTTGGCGACAAGCTTCAGGAAGAAGTTGGGTGAGGCTTTTGAGGAGATCTATCTGCATCAAAAAGCCTGTTATGGAAAAAGAATTTTCAGTACCACCACTTGAAGCTTGTAAAATGGTTAATACATCGGATAGGTCATTAATATTTTGAGGGTCATCTATATCTGCTAATTGGAGTGTTTCACAAAAATCCTTAGCGATTTGTTCAGCATGAGCGCAACAGGAAGTACCAGAAGAGTTGTTGCTGAAGATTACGTTGACCAATTGACGAAAAGCATCAATATCATAAGCGAAAGGGCGAACGGCAAAACGCTGGTCATATCCCAAATTCATTTCCGTCGGAAAAAAGATGCCATCAGCATCTACGCCTACAATGGCATCTCCGAGTCCATCATCAGCCATTTGGTCTATATTAACGATGAAAAACTCTGTATTCGGCAAATTAGAGGATAGATTAATCTCAAGATCATCCGTAGAAACACCGTCACACAAAGATATAGGAGTAGGAGTGGATAATATATTAGGGCTAGTGCTACCGCAAGTGCTTTGTTGAGCATAAGCAGAAAACATTAGAGAAGTCGCAACCAGCAAGGATAATAGTTTCTTCATGATACTGTGATAGTGTGATACTGTGTTCGGTTTTGGAATACAATTAGTTCATCGTGTGTCTGACTTTGCTTGAGTATTTTATGATATTTAGTGTAAAATTAAATAAAAAATTGAAAATATGATTTTTTTATCATAATTCACTCCGTATTTAGACGTGATTTATGATAAATTGGTTGTATCAAAGTATAATAAATTTAAAAAAATAATCGTCACTCCATATTGATAATGTAGAATGACGATTATTTTTTATACTTTTAAATGTTTATCCGAGATACTAATATGCACTAAGTGAATCAATTAGACCCTGTATTTTGCGACCTATCTTGTACAAATTTTTGGTCATATTGCGCCTGATAGTCCTTCCATGACAAAGGGCTTGGCTTCACACTTTCTTCTACGATATAAGTAAGTACTTTGTGCATTTTGACTGGATTCAATGCACCTTGAATACGTTGCTCAACGACTATATCTTCCGTCAAAAATACATTCGTCGGATAAGAAAGTTTACCTTCCATAAGTGCGGCGGCAAATTGATGATAACCCCTATTTTGAAAAGGCATAAAGACATGCGTTGTGCCATCATGCGCCAAAGGCTCTTTTCGTTCGGCATTCAATTTTACAGGATAAAAATGTTCGTTAAGATAATTCGCCACTTGAGGGTCGCTGAAAGTTGTTCTATCCATAAACTTACACGGACCACACCAATCCGTATAAATATCAACGTATATTTTTTTCTTTTGTACAGCTTGGGCTGCCATAGCATCTTCCCAAGAGTACCAATTAACTTTAGCCTTTTGAGCGATTGATTCGGTAGCAAATAAGCCGATCAACACAATAGAGAAAAGGGAGCTGAATACAATATTTTTCATAAAAAAATTATAATGAATAAATGAATTAGTTTAACAACTAAATTCTTGATTTTTATGCTCTTATGCCAACAAATGAATTTTGAATGAGTGAATAACGTCGATAATATTCACTCATCCACTCATTCAAAATTCATTCATTTGTATATTCATGAATTATTTGATGATGAACCGGAGGTCGTTCTTGGTTTTGGACTGGCTTTTTTTACTTTTTTATTATTGATAGTGTTGATATTCATCAGGCTGCGATCAAATTTTTGCTCGTACTCTTTCCACGGCATTGGGTTTTCTTTATTCTTTTCCTCTGCAATATAAGTGAGTACTGCCAACATTTTGTCTGCATCCAGATAACCGGGTAATCGTTGGTCTATTTTGAAATCTTCTGTCAAAAACACAGTAGTTGGATAAGACAATTTATTATCCAACAAAGCGGCGGCAAGTTCGTGATAACCACGTCTTTGAAGCACTTTATATGCGAAAGTATGCCCTTTGAACAAAATATTCTCCTTTTGCTCGGCATCAAACTTTACGGGATAATAATGCTTGGCAAGATAAGCAGCTACTACAGGGTCATTAAAAGTGGTTTTATCCATGCGCTTGCACCAGCTACACCAAGAAGTATATATATCGACAAATATTTTCTTTTTTACCTTTGAATTAGCAACAACGGCTTCCTCCCAAGTGTACCACTTGACTTTGTTGGTTGCTTCTGTGGGAACATCGGCAGATCGGAACGCAAATGAACCCAGAATCAATGTAAAAATGAATAAACCAGGCAGTAAATTTCTCATTAGAATTATTTTTATTTGTGGAAATTGCAAAGCAATTTAGTGATACCTCAAATCTGGATTTTAGATATTGGATGAAAAGCAATTTTTATCCAAATTTAAAGTGGGGTAATCTATTGATTACCAGTAAATTAGTCTAATCTAAAAATGACTTGATTACTTGATTCACTTATATTTAAAATCCAACACTATCAAAGACAAATTTATATTACTTTTTGCAAACAATACATACGGTTATTTGTTAAGCCTTGTATTGTATAAGTCAAAATTGATACCAAAAGTACAAATTTATTACGGATGAAAAAAGTTGTTGTTGCAATAGGCGGTTCTAGCGGAGCAATTTACGCCAAAATCCTTTTGGATAAATTGGAAGCACTATCTACTCAAATTGATGCCGTAGGAGTCGTTATGAGTGACAATGCGCGCTATAATTGGTTACACGAACTCGGCAATGAAAACTACAAAAAATACACTTTTGATTTTTATGAAAAAATGGATTTTATGGCTCCTTTTGCCTCCGGTTCGGCACAATACGAAACCATGTTCGTCTGTCCCTGTTCGATGGGCGTACTGGGGCGCATTGCCACCGGAACATCCAATGATTTGACCACCCGTGCCGCCGATGTCATCCTCAAAGAACGCCGTCGCCTGATACTCGTTACTCGCGAAACACCACTCAGCCTCATTCATATCAACAATATGAAAGCCGTTACCGAAGCCGGAGGCATCATTTGTCCGGCAGTGCCTTCATTTTACAGTCGTCCTACAAATATCAAAGAACTCGCTGCAACAGTCATTGACCGCATACTCGACCTTGCCGGATTTGACATTCAGACGTATAGATGGAACGAAGAAAACGAAGAATAGTTGGTTAAAAAACAGCTATTCAAAGCTAAACTTATGTTAAAAAAACGAATCATACCTTGCCTTGACATCAAAGATGGCAGAACCGTCAAAGGAATCAACTTCGTAGAATTGCGAGATGCAGGCGACCCGATAGAATTAGCAAAGAAATACGTCGAACAAGGCGCAGATGAACTCATTTTTTTGGATATTACCGCTACCATAGAACGACGAAAAACCCTCACCGACCTCGTCGAACGCATAGCTGCCGAGATTAATATTCCTTTCACCGTTGGCGGCGGGATTAGTACATTAAATGATGTTACCAATCTCATAAAAGCCGGAGCAGACAAAGTCAGCATCAACTCTTCAGCAGTCAAAAATCCGCAACTCATCAGCGAAATTGCGCGTGAATTTGGCAGTCAATGCGTCGTACTCGCGATTGATACCAAATACGAAAACGGCACATGGAAAGTCTTTATTCACGGTGGCAAAAAGGAGACTCCTCTTAAAGCGGTTGACTGGGCTATACAAGCGGAGGTTTTGGGTGCTGGCGAAATACTTTTGACCTCTATGAATAATGATGGTACAAAAGCAGGTTTTGCCTTGGACATTACGGCTGAGATAAGCCGTGCGGTCAATATTCCCATCATCGCATCCGGTGGGGCAGGAGAGATGCTGCACTTCCAAACCTTATTCGAGCAGACAGACGCAAGCGCAGGACTCGCAGCGAGTATTTTTCATTACGGAGAAATCGCTATACCGGATTTAAAACAATATTTAAACAATAAAAACATAGCTGTACGATGTCAATAGATTTTGAAAAAGGAGATGGATTAGTGCCTGTTATTATACAGGATAACAATACTTTACAAGTACTGATGTTAGGTTATATGAATGAAGAAGCCTATAAAAAAACACAGAAAGAAGGACGGGTTACTTTTTTCAGCAGAAGTAAAAATCGCTTATGGACAAAAGGCGAAACTTCCGGCAATTATTTAACAGTAAAAGACATTCAAATCGACTGCGACAATGATACCATTCTAATCAAAGCACTGCCCAAAGGACCAACCTGTCACACAGGCACAACTTCCTGTTTCAAAGAAGAAACTTCAAAGGGTTTTTTATACGAATTAGAACAAACAATACACACTCGCATTGATGAAAATTCAGAAGATTCCTATACCAATAAATTGTATCGAAGAGGTATAAACAAGGTCGCTCAAAAAGTCGGCGAAGAAGCCGTAGAACTCGTCATCGAAGCCAAAGATGATAATGCTGATCTATTCAAAAATGAAGCTGCCGACCTCTGTTATCATTTGTTAATTTTACTCAAAGCTAAAGGCTTTAAGTTAGAGGATATAGAAGCGGTTTTAGAAGCGCGGTCTAAAAAATAAGACTAATATTTTTCCTTTTTTATCTTTGATAATCAATTGATTACAAATCTTTTAAAACGTCAAGTAGAGTGTTGGTTTGAAGAAAGAAAAAATTAAAAATATGGCAAATGTAACCCTACAAAATAACTTCTGTATAATATCAAATTCGTGTTTTTGGCATAGATTTAGATAAGACCTAAATTCTTATCATTCATCCGACCATATTAATGCTTTTGTATAAGGGCATTGCCATTTTTTTAATTAAACAATTTTTATGAACAACTCAAAGTTAGTTTTTATGACGCTGCTGTTAGCAGCACTTAGTTTTTCTACGCTTCAAGCGCAGATAGGAATTGGAGTGAGAGCTGGTATCAACCTCGCATCAACAGTTCTTGAAGGTGACCAACAGGACATCGAAAGCATCAAAAATGCCACTATTTTGGGACCTACAGTCGGGCTATATCTGCCACTTAGAATTACAGATGACTTCGCCATTCAACCGGAGGTTTCTTTCATTCAAAAAGGAGGTGTTAGAACCTATGAAAAGCCAGCAATCGGGCGTTCTGTTGAAGAAAAAACTCGTATGAACTACCTCGAAATACCTGTTCTTGCGAAATATTACTTCGGTAATGAAACACGCTTTTTCGTCGAAGCCGGACCTTTTGCGGGTATCGCATTGAGTGGTAAGAAAAAGTTTGTTGTAGAAGACCCTTCACTTGAAGGACCTTTGGAAAGTTCTGCGGATATTTCATTCGACAACAAAAACAGCGATGAATACGCAAAAAGAGTGGACTACGGCGCAAATATCGGTGTCGGTGCAGTATTTGGAAAAGTATTGGTCAATCTTCGTTATGGACTTGGTATAAATAACTTGCTTGACGACGATGCAGATAATAGTAACGACACAACTCCTGTCATGAAAACAAGAGGTGTTACTATTGCAGCAGGTTTCGAGTTTTAAGATACATTCTGTCGAAAGATGTCTCTAAACCGACATTGGATTTATTTTTTGAATAAAATTTTTCTTTCTAAATCGTTGATAGTTAATTGATTATAGGTTGTGTTGATTTATCTTAACAAAATTAATCTTGCACAAGTCAATAATTAAATTTAGCTTTGCAGTAGAAATAATAATAAAAATGAAAAATTGTACTGTATATATTTGTTGTTGCTGTTGTTGTATGAATCATTCATAAAACATCAAAACGCTTATGTACATATTCAAAATATAATACAAATTTAAAAAGCCTTTCTGATGTAAAAATCGGAAAGGCTTTTTTCGTAACGCGAGCTTCCAGCTCGAAGTAATTAAGAGAAAATGAAATATCAATTTACAATATGTTGTTGCTGCTGCTGTTGTTGTCAAAATGACATCAGAAGGCAGAGCCATGTTGTGAATTAATTTTTTTATCAATAAAAATATTCAAAACGCCTTCTTGATGTAAAATTCAAGAAGGCG
>ENA-ORXR01001250-ORXR01001250.1-marine-metagenome-genome-assembly--contig:-NODE-1250-length-27608-cov-11.967745_pt1 | contig 27608 bp, 24 predicted proteins | sample MGYA00237866_ERZ511479 | MGnify/ENA metagenome assembly ERZ511479 | reverse complement strand
CGCCTACGTTTCTTGCCTTGATCCATTTTGAACAATTCTAAATCCTTTTCCGTCATCTAAAAATAGAAATGGTATAACAGCGATTATTATTTCGTTTTTAACAGCTCTTTAAAATTAGTATAAAATTCACTTAACTTCCTTTTGGGAACAAAAAAAATATCGCATTTATTTATATCTGTATTGACACTTATAGAATTTAAAGCTCAAAGTTTACAAGAGTTACTTTTCATCTACTCTAAAAGATTAGATATCCTATTTCTCTTAGCTTATTTTCGATTTCCTCTTGACGTTTAGTCCTCTATTCTAGACAATAAATACACTAGGAGCATACCAAATAAAAATGCCCCAACAACCAGTAACGTTCTCGGAGAACTATAATACTCAGCTGGTAATACATTATGTTCTTGTATTACTTTGAAGTGTTCGCTAGTCTGGTAGGAACTCAGGTCTTTTATAGGGATCTGTATGCCTCCTTCTTTTTTGAGCAACATAGTGGGATGTCTCCATGGCCAGATTTTATTTAGCGATCCTAACATGAATCCTGATAATATGGCGAAGGTAGGATCTGGAAATCTCTTAAAAATATATGATAATACTCTACTAAATATAAGCAAGCCTGTCAGGCATCCTAATGCAAATACCGTAATTATTATAAAAGTTTCACTATCAAAGTCCGTCAATAGCTTCCGCAGTCCAGGTACAATTACGGTGTACATACCCAGTAACAGTAAGATAAAACTTCCCGAAATCCCCGGTAATATTAATGCTGATATAGCTATCGTTCCACAAAAGAAAACGAAAATAAAATTCGTATTTCCGACTCCTGGATTGATCGTAGTAATTGCATATGCAAACAATGTACCCATTATAAAAAGTACAATTTCTAGCCACTTTATCTTACTAATTCTTCTAAATACATATACAACAGAGGCCAAAATAAGTCCAAAGAAAAATCCCCACAATGGTTCGGGAAATAAGTCTAAGAGATAGCTTATTCCCACAACACCAATCCCTATTCCAAGAAGCATTCCACCTAGAAGAAATACTAGGAAATTTCCATTAATCGCTTTCCACAGTCCTTGTACTCCATCCTCCTTAAAAACTCCTATTAGAGATAAGTTAAAAGCGGTAATAGTGCCTATCAGTTCTTTGTATATACCTGTTATCAAAGCTATTGTTCCGCCAGATACACCTGGTACAACCTCCGCCATCCCCATCGCCATTCCCTTCAGTACAAGTGAAATAGGATTTGCTTTATCAGTTTTTTCTACCTTAATGTTCTCTTCCATATATTGCTCCTCTTCTAAATGAGGCATCTAATTCTTCAGATTTTTTTTCGTCTTTTTCTGTCCATTCAGCAATTCCGATAACGGATATGTCAGGCCTACCCGCATCTATCCATGCAGACATCCAGACCGATCCTAATGACTGCACAGACGCCCGCATCCTATCTTCTACCATTCCTCCCATCTCTCTCTGATATAGCTCTGCAAACTCAGGGCACTGCGTTCGGATTGTTTTTTCTAATCTTTCGTCAAAACAGAACTGTCTATCTTCGGGTACAGTAAGCGTTAATCTTTTCTCTATCGATAATACACTATCCAGTAGCGCATGACTATCATTAACCACCTTCCATATGTAGCTATCTACATCTCCTATATATTCTGCGTCACCAACAAAAAAATCATAAGTTTCATCAGCAAATAACTCTGGTATTCTACTTTCCCAAAAAGCATGAATGCCTAACTGATTTGTAAGTTGTCCATTATAATTTTCTGTGGTGTGCAATGGAACATGGGCATCCCCAATATAATGGCCGATCTCCGCTGCATACCGTAGTATTCTATTCTGATCTCTTGTCTTGAAAGCACCTACTAATCGCCTGTAATAGTCAGGTAGAAAATAAGGCAATATACCATATCCACTAAAAACATCTTCAATGATAAGCTTATCCGCATTTTCTAGCTCGACAATTTTCATAGGGGCTAATAGACCTAGTTCTTTTTTATCTAAGCTCACTTCCTCATCATATCGCTTCTGTTCTATTACCTCATCATACAAACGGTTAAGCTGAGGACTATTATGAATGTGCTCTGCATAGAACAGACTATCATAACTTACTGTATCAACACCATTTATCACATAACATCTTGCATACTTCCAGAAGGCTTGAGAAAACTCCCTAGGTACACCTTTGACACCTTCCTTTCCCCAATGATCTATATCTATATAGTGACGTATTGCTTCTTCCTTAATAGCGTAACGTCGCTTATCCGGGTCCACCGCATGTTCTGTAATAAACTCAATGTTTGATTTAAAAAAAGGAATCATTTCAATAGGCAATGTGAATACTGCCATCCTATTTATCTTTCTATGTCCATAGAAGCCCCATACCGTTTCCTCGTCATGGTCTCCACAACCTACAGTCTGATATTGCTGCTCTAAAGTTGTTCTCTCTGCATTCTCTTCTCCATTATGTAAAACAAATCCCATACCTACTAGCATGACTAGCGTTAGGACGAATACGTATTTAATATAATCTATCCTTAGCATCACTGATAGAAATAATCATAGGTTCGTAAATATTTCAACAAAAGACGTTGTTGTAATAAGTAGAAATCACCCCAACTGGACTGACCATAGAAACGTTCTACCTTCTTTAATGATTCTAATTCTACTTCGTTAATATTAGGGTTCACAACTTGTAGCAAAGGATATAACTTCATACTTTTTTTACCCCCGTTCTCATACTCTAGATAGATGGTTGCAAAAGGTATCAGTTTATTAATTGAGTCTTTTCTAGGATTAAGATTTTCCAGATACTCCGCTCCTAGGCTTTTAAAATTCTGCATATAAGTCTCTGCCAGATTTTGGTTTAGTTCAGTTGTAAATTTTGGTACACCCTCAAAGAAGGGATTGACCGTAAACTTGCCATCTTTCTTTTCTATTTTGAAAGATAAGTTTTTCTGCTTTGGATACTCCATTGCCGCATAGACAATATTTTCCGGATTCTCCTCAAATACCATTTTACTCCTCCATGACATAGGTTTCTTTAAGAATTTCTCTCTCAGTAGGATATCTTGCCCTGGATACTCTAGAACGTATGGCTGATCAGCACCAGCCATGAGAAAGTATGTTGCTCTTCCATCAGGAGTATTTCCCCCTACGTAAAAAGTTCGGATAAGTTCATCACTCGTATTATACACTTCTACTTTAGTTCCTATTTTAGCTATCTCATTGATAATATTTTTTGTAGCTGCCTTAGGCGGTATATACTTAATCCGTGCATTCTTAAAAAAACCTAGCAGATCGCTTATAATTATATCATTCGTCTTGTACTTTCCCTCTATTAGCCAGACATTATTTTCTTTAGTCAATGTGACTGGCTCGTTGTTTTTCTGAGCTATAAATATCTTTCCGATCTTGTCTATTTCCTCTATCTTGAAAGCTCTATCAGAAACATCTATAGTATTCTCATCTGACAACTTGTTCCTTAACACTAGAACAGCAAGTATAGATAGACCTATAAGTAACAATAATAATAACCATGTTTTTTTCATATACTCTTATTGACTGTACTTTCTCTTTCTCAGAAAATTAAATGTAAATCCAAATACTAATAACAACAATAGAGGTAAACCAATATTTAGCAACCTATAAAAAACACTATCTTTATTTGCTTTTATAGTATTCAGTAAGCTCAGCTTTACCTCTTTAGATCTAGAATCCAGAAGTCCATAATCATCTACCATATAATCTATAGCGTTAATTATAAAGTCTTGGTTTCCTTTATATACTTTCTCTTCCCACTTATTATATCCCATTGGACTGATCTGATTTCTGTCCGCATTGTAAAGGTTTTTTATAAAATCCCCATCAGTAACAAATAGCTGTTTTGTATCAGGACTTAGCTCTACAAAATCAGCATCTATCTGCGCAAGTGTTGTCAACATATTTTCTGATACTCTATTCTTATATAGTGACTCGAATTTGCCCTCTACTAGCAAAGCTACCTCTTGTTGTCCTTTATCGTATTTTTTAGGATCAGGCTCATATCTTAATATTTCAAAATTGAGCCGCATAGGATATCCCTGGAACCTAGAGTATGGAGAAGACTTCAGTAGAAAAGTTTTCCTTAAGGGTAATTTTGTTTTAACCGTGTCTAAGGTACTCGGAAAAAACATATTGATTCTATCTATATTTTTTACAACAGGATGCACAGAACTAGATGCAATCAGAGGATGATAGAACCAGTTAAACATCTCTAGCTGTGGCTTATCTCCTTGTTGCCCTACTACTTGTGGAATCTTAGAAGATTCTAAGTCCAGTATAAGATTATCCTTTATCCTTACACCATAATTAAAAAACATATCATCCAGATCAAGTCCCAATACTCGAGGGACATAAAACTGATTTCTGGCTATGCTGTCAAGGCTAATATCATACTGATCTATAAGCCAGATAACATTACCACCATTCATAATATACTGGTCTATGATAAACTGTGATCTCTGACTTATGGCTACCTGCGGCTTTGCTACGACTAAGACATCTACTTCCTTACTAATCTGAAAAAGACTATCTATATTTAATCTTCCCGTATCATAATGTCGCTTAAGTACTCCTTCTAAAGCAGCCGTCTGAGAAACATCCAGTTCTCCGTGACCAGCTGTGAACACAATATTAGGTTTATTCTTATTCCATACCTTATATAAGGCATCTGTAAATTTATATTCTAGTAGACTAACCGAATTGTTAAGAATCAATTCATTCGGCACACCTAATTGCTGTTGCTCTAACAGATTCACAACCGCAGTTCTCTTAGCAAATTTAACAATAGCATAAGGGTAGATATATTTTTCCACGGTTTCCTTGCCATCCTCTATTCTAATACTCGTAGGCGTTATGCCCATATTCTTCAGCGATACTCTTTGTGTGTTCACTTCAGCTATTGTTCCTTCATTGGGATCTAGAAACTCATACTGTATATTACTATTTCGATCCTCAAATTCTCTTAGTATGTCCTCGGTAGAAATCTTAAGCCTCTTAAACCCTGCAGCCAGATCACCTTCTAGTAGTACTTGTATATATACATTATCATCTATATCATCGACGAGATCTAAGGTAGAATCTGATAGGGTGAATCGTTTGTCTTGTGTTAGATCTATGTGTGTGTAAAAAAACTGAGCCAATACATTGACAATTATCAATATGCCTAAGACAATAATTATCTGTACTATAGATTGTGCGAAATATTTCTTACTCATGCCCACTTTCTTTTACTAAGTGAAACAAAAGTGAGATATATAAAAAAGCTAATGACAGTCAAGAAGTATACAAGATCTCTTGAGTCTATTTTTCCCTTACTCATAGAAATATAATGATCATCTATTCCTATACTTCTAACGATCAGATCTGTCTTACCAAAAAATAAAGGTAGACCACTTAGGTAGGACCAAGCTAGATACATAAAGAAACATAAGAACACGGCTAGTATAAAAGCCACGATCTGATTAGCACTCAATGAGGATGCAAATATTCCTATAGCCACAAATATTGCCGCCAGAAAAAATAGTCCCACATATGAACCTATTATAGCTCCTACATCTAGATTTCCGACCGGACTACCTAGGCTGTATACTGAATAAAAATATATCAACGTAGGCAACAAAGCAAATAATACTAGGCTTAAACAGGCAAAGTATTTGGCTAAGATAATCTGAGCATCTGTTACTGGCTTAGTGACTAAAAACTCAAAAGTTCCATGCTGCTTTTCTTCAGCGAAACTTCTCATCGTGATGGCAGGAATCAGAAACATAAATATAAATGGAGCTAGGCTAAATAACTGATCCATATTAGCATATCGCCCATTCAGTATACTTGTCTCTGTAAATACCCACATGAATAGTCCGATTATAATCAAGAATATCCCAATCGTCAGGTAGGCGATGAGAGAACTAAAAAAGCCATTCATTTCTTTCTTATAAATACTCCACATTAGTTTTTAGTATTTGTAAGTTTCTTGAATACATCCTCTATCCCTTGTTCCTCTTGTTGCATAGAAAGTAACTTGTCTCCAGACTGCACTACCATGTCAAAAATCTGAGGCCTTATATCTAAATCTTTATTACTGTAAATCTTAATTTTTTTGTTTCCTATTTTTTTAATATCCTGAACACCTTTTATTTTCTCAAAGTGTACAACATCTAGACCTTGCAGTAACTCTATGGTTACAATAGCCTGATCTGATGGTGCCGAGACAAATGCTGTTGTAGCTTTATCAGCAACAATCTCTCCTTTGTTGATCACTACCACTCTATCGCAGATAGCTTCTACCTCTTGCATTATATGAGTAGAAAGAATAACTGTTTTTTCCGCGCCTAATTTCTGAATGAGATTTCTTACTTCTGCTAATTGGTTAGGATCTAGACCAGATGTAGGCTCATCTAGAATCAGTACTTCTGGATCATGTATAATGGCTTGAGCTATGCCCACTCTCTGTTTATACCCCTTTGATAATTGACCTATCTTCTTAGATTGCTCCTGTTCTAGACCTACTAGATCTATAACTTCCTCTACCCTATTTTTCTTATCTCTTATCTTGTGTATCTCTGATACAAATTGCAGATATTCTCTTATATACATGTCAAAATAAAGAGGATTATTTTCAGGAAGATAGCCCAATCTATTTTTTACTTCTTGCGGATTTTTTTTGACATCATAACCGCATACCATAGCTGTTCCTTCATCAGACTGCAGGAAGCATGACAGTATCTTCATAGAAGTACTTTTTCCCGCTCCATTGGGCCCTAGCAAAGCGATAATTTCTCCTTTTTTCGCTGAGAAGCTTACATTATTTAGCGCTTTCTGTTCACCGTAAACCTTGGTAATATTTTCTAATAGCAATGACACTTATATATCTATATTTTTAGGTAGCTCAATATAATTAACTATTTCCTCAATACTCAAGGCATCGGCTACATTATAAGCCCCAATTGTCGTTCTTCTTAACTGACTGAGATAGCCTCCTACTCTTAATGACTGTCCTATGTCATGGGCAAGTGATCTGATGTAGGTCCCTTTTCCACAGTGAATCTCTAATGTAACATAAGGCAAGTCCACTTTTTCTAGACTAAGGGAGAATATTTCCACATCTCTCGGATCAGGCTTCACTTCTATACCTTTTCTGGCTAATTTATATAGTGCCTGACCATTCTTCTTTATTGCGGAGAATATAGGCGGATACTGTGATATCTTCCCCCTGTAAGTAGGTAAGACTTCTTCTATCTGATCTTTGGTAATATGATCTGTAGATTGTAAATTTTCTTCTTCCAGTTCTGCATCATAGCTAGCAGTAGTTGCACCTAACTTGATCGTTCCCGTGTATTTTTTATCCTCCACAGTTAGCTGTGTTAGTTGCTTTGTATATTTTCCACAACAGATGAGTAATAGACCTGTTGCTAATGGATCTAGGGTACCAGAATGACCTACTTTTATCTTTTTGATACCTAGCCTATGTTTTAGCTTAAATCTAAGTTTGTTCACTACGTCAAAAGAGGTCCAGCCCACTGGCTTATCCACCAAAAACATAGCTCCTGCAAGAAAATCATGATCTTCAGGTAGATTACTTTTTGTTATAATATGTTCCATCTTATCGTAAACTGTATATGATAGCTATTATTGCAACAGCAAAGCAATAGTAAGAAAAGTACTTCAACTGGCTACGCTTCACAATAGATATCATCAGTGTACAAGCAGCTAAACCTGTAAAAAATGCACAAGCGAACCCAATAACAAGCGGAAGATATGAGCTTCCGTAGGACTGAAAGGAACCATCTAATAGATCCTTGGCCATTTTTCCAAAAATAAGCGGAACAACCATCAAGAAAGAAAACCTAGCCGACTTCTCTCTATCTACGCCTAGTAATACCGCAGTAGATATTGTAGCACCAGATCTAGAAATACCAGGTAATATAGCTATAGCCTGAGCAATGCCAACAATAATGGCTTCCTTGAATCCTACAGATTTAGTTGTGTGCTTAGCTCGATCTGCAACAAACAGAATTAATCCGGTTACGATAAGCATACAGCCAACAAGAAGAAGATTTCTACTGAAAAACGATTCTATCAGATCATCAAAGAAAACACCTATGAAAGCCGCAGGTATCATAGATACAATGATCTTTGCTATAAACGATCTCTGCTCATCTCCTACTTTTGCAATCGCTCTAGTGATGATTTCCCATATATCCTTCCAAAAGATGACTATAGTACTCAGCGCTGTAGCGGCATGCAGGCTAACAGTCATCAGCATACTTTGCTCGTCCAGACTATCGTCTTGTAATATCACTTTACCTATCTCTAGGTGACCACTGCTACTTACGGGTAAAAACTCTGTGAGACCCTGAATGACGCCTAGGATTATCGCCTCTATTATTTCACTCATCTATGGAGTAACTATCTCTTAAAGATCGCATACACACCTACTCCTATACCGGCTAAAATAACGATAGGGGCAATAACGGTGCGTGTTGTGCTGTATATAAGAGATTCATCCCAGGTACCAGGATCAGGCATATCACCTCCTAGCATTAAGATCATACCTAGGACAATAAGTCCAATACTGGCTAGAATAAACGTGTAATTCCCCTTATTAAAAATAAGTTGTGAAGGGTCTATTGACGTTGTCATTGCAGATTTAGCATTGCCAGACCTAGCAGAAACAGTAGGTTTTAGTTTCTCTTTCTTAGTAGTAACGACAACTTTTTTATTGGATTTAGATTTTTTTGACATGTATATAATATTTTATTTCTCATCCTAGAGATTGTAAAACTCAGCGGAGAGCGTATTTATTTTAGGTAGTGGTAATATGAAAAACTGTATTAAGCTCTTACAAATGTATCTATAATTCATTTTTACCTGTAGTTCTTATCCTTTAATTATATAAATCATACAATTGTTTAGACAAATATTTGTTGATTAATCGACGACTACTCAAGCGCAAAAATAGAATTCCTACCGAAAGTACGATAATTATCGTAATTACCAGCCAGTGCCATTGCAAGATAGAACCAAAGAAGGAATCTCCATATTTTATGATAAGGAAAATAAATGCTATCAGAAGTGATGATATGATACCTGATATAACGCCCAGTTTCGTAGCTTCTTTTATATAAGGCTTTCTTATAAAATCATCTTCTGCACCTACTAGCTCCATCGTCTTTATCTCGAACCGGTCCGCATACAACTTTAGGTTCAGTGTACTAAAGATAATTACAAGTGCTAAAAGACCAAAGAGTATAGCTAGTCCCAGCACAACCCATCCTACCTTAAACAAGTTAGATTTCAGCTGATCATATAGCACGCTCTGACTGTAAATATTCCGTATTCCTTTCTTTCCTTGTAGCTCCTTTTCTATAGCTGTAATCGCATCTGACTGCTGATGAAATAAGTTAAATATAACCACATCTCTAAATGGATTACTATCGACACTGAACAAGGAAGTGTCCATTTCTATCTCCATAATATCTGTCGCCTCGCTTTTTTCTATAAAAGTGATGGATTCCGGGATAATTTCTGCTCTATTTTCTAACAATTCACGAACTGAAGCTAGATCTTGCTTGTTGTACACATCGTTAAACTCTATCACGTGTTTTACCTTTTCTTTCAGAATCTGCGTAATATTGTTTGCATGTAAAAAGAGCAAGAAGTACAAACCTGCAAAGAAAAGTACGATACTTGTAGAAAGTAGAACGTAGTACTGATTGCCTTTTTTATTATTATTTGTCAATATATTTTCTATTATGAGTGTAAAAATAACAAATAGTTATATAACTAAAATTTATATATGTGTCTTCTTTTTATTATGTGCTAATTCGTCTGTGATAATAGGACAAATTGTATTGCCCAACGCATCGTTTGAAGAGGAACCAGCAGATGCTACGACACCTATGGGATGGCTGCCATGTGCTGATTTTACCACACCAGATATTCTTCCAGGATTCTGGGGCGTATATACTGATGCCAATGAAGGTGACACCTATGTCGGCCTGATAACTAGAGATAACGGCACTTTCGAAAGTATTAGCACAAGATGCTCAGGAGACCTTAAGGCTAACAATTGTTATCGCTTCGCACTAGATCTAGCTCATTCTAAGACCTATTCTGGATTCAATAAGGTGATTCGCCTTAAAATCTGGATAGGTGAAGAAAAATGCGATAAGGATCAACTTATATTTTTCTCAGAAAAAATCAGTCATAAGGATTGGAAACAATATAAAGTAGAGTTTACTCCAGAGGAAGATGCCAGATATATACACATAGAGGCTTTTCATGATGATGGCAGCTTCTCGCACAAAGGGAACATCTTAGTGGATAATATCAGTCCTATAGTAATATGTTCTGGCGCCTAGTTCTTTAGCTCATCTATATCTAATGCGACTCTCATTAGATTTTGAACCTCCTCTGGCTATTTTTACAACTTAATGATCTAATGATTTCAAGCTTAAGAAAATTTATTAATTTGCAGCTAAGCGCGACCAATTATAGCTTAAGCGGTCTCTAGCAGTCATTAAAAGCAAACAAAACAATCAATTATTGAGTTTATACAAAAATTATTTCACTAAAAAATTTCCAATGAAAAAATTAATATTTACAATATTTATAGCATTAACATTTGGTTACAGTGGTTTCGGACAGACACAGTTTGGAGGGGGCATATCGTTCGTATCTTCGTCTAATTCTGCCATAGGAGTAGGTCTTAAAACAGCCTTTGATGTTACTGAGTCCCTCAGAGCAGCACCTAGTTTTCATTATTACTTCGAGGAAGGAACATTTTTCTCTATAGACGCGGATATACAATTCAAACTAGCAACGATAGGCGACAATACCCTTATCTTTCCTTTTGCAGGACTTAATTTTGCCAAAACAGAAGGTCTTGATGCTGAACTAGGTATAAATCTCGGAGTACATGCAAATTTTCCTGTATCAGACTTCCTCAATGTCTATTTGGAACCTAAGTTTGTATTACTAAGCGATCTAGATGGATTTGCTATAGCTGCTGGTATCTTCTTTTAGAATTTACTACGAAAACAGATATAATATAAGACCTCTTTTGCGATGTAGAAGGGGTCTTTTTAGATTTTTGGATTTTTGGTTTTGTTGTTTTGTGGTTTTGTGAATTTGTGAATTTGTGAATTTGTGAATTTGTGGATTTGTGGATTTGTGGATTTGTGGATTTGTGAATTTGTGAATTTGTGAATTTGTGAATTTGAGGATTTGAGGATATAAGGATTTGTTGAGGTTCTTTTAAATTGACAATTGAGTGAAATTAATGAAAAAATGCTTTGAGTAAAGTGCCTAAGTTTGATTATGATATATTTCTATATATTTAAGATTAAGCAACTACCTTTGTAAAAATGATAAGATGAGTGTTCTTAGAAATATATTTTTAGGTATTATACTTTGGAGTATTCTGCCATTGACATCATGTAAAAACAAGACTGCTGCCAATAATAAAATTATAATGAGTAATAAGATAGACATACAAGGACATAGAGGATGTAGAGGATTATTCCCAGAAAACACGATTCCTGCATTCGAACATGCGCTAGAATTAGGTGTCACAACATTAGAGTTAGATGTTGTGGTTTCTAAGGATAAAAAATTGATCATTTCTCATGAGCCATTTTTCAATCATGAAATATCGAAGACACCAGATGGAGCAGCCATAAGCAAAAAAGAAGAACGGGATCATAAAACTTACCTGCTAGATTATTCTGAAATACAAAACTATGATGTAGGAACTACTTTCTTTGGAAAGTTTCCTGAGCAGAAAAAAATAAAAGTGTATAAACCGAGCTTAGAAGATATGGTGAAGCACATAGAAGCAAAAGCTAGTTATCTAGGTCGAGAAAAAATCTCATACAATATAGAACTGAAGCGGAAACCAGAATGGGATAATAGCTTCTTACCTCCTGTAGATGAGTTTGTAGATATTACACTCAAAACATTATATGATCTGGGTATTCAGAAGAAAACTTCACTACAATGTTTCGATATAGAGTGTCTACAAATCATGCATAGAGAGGATCCTTCTATACCACTAGCATATCTGATAGAAAATAGAAATAGCGTAGAAGTAAATATGGAATTACTAGGGTTTATACCTGCTATTTACAGTCCATATTATAAATTTGTCAATAAAGAACTTGTAGATTATTGTAAGCAGCATAGCATAAAACTGATACCTTGGACAACTAATGAACTTTCCGACATACAGTCAATGATAGAACTTAAAGTAGATGGTATTATCAGTGACTATCCAAATAGAGTTATAGAAGAAATCAACAAACGTGGCTAAACTAAAACTAGACCTTCATGATATCTACAACAAAGGCTGGCTCATAGATAAGGCGCTAGAAGAAATCATAGAAGAGGCAATAGATAAGAAAATAAAAACGGTGGAAATTATCCCTGGAAAAGGTAGTGGCCAGCTTAAGAAAAAAGTACTCCGGTTTCTAGATCAGAAAAGGATCAAGCAGAAATATCACAGACTAGATAAGGATAGTAAAAATTTTGGTAGACTTTTCATATACTTTAAACATAAGTAAAGTATGTATCTGGTACGTCCTTACACACCTCCCTTTCCATTTACGATTGCTAAGCTAAATACGGTATACCCTTATTTTTTTAGACGTGTAGATACGAAGATGACGCGCGAAAGACTAAGCCTACTGGATGGAGATTTTTTAGATGTAGACTGGATGCTTAAGCCGGAAAAAACTAGCTCTAAAATCGCAGTCTTATGCCATGGTCTAGAAGGTAGTACCTCCTCTAAGTATATCCAAAAAATAAGCGAGCATCTTCATAACATAGGTTTTGATATTCTTGCTATAAATTATAGAGGATGTAGTGGAGAAATCAATAAGGCAAAACGTATTTATCATAGTGGCGCAACGGATGACCTGGCAGAAGTTCTAGAACAAAAAACAAAAGATTATCATGAGGTATATCTCGTAGGTTTCAGTCTAGGTGGAAATCTAGTACTCAAATATGCAGGAGATCCCAAACAAAAAAAAATACCCAATCTGAAAAAAGTGGCAGCAGTATCTGTCCCCTTAGACCTAAGAGCCTGCTCCTTAGAATTACGATCTCCCGCCAATGAGGTTTTCTCTAATAGATTTTTAAAAGACCTGAGCGAAAAAGCTAGACAGAAGAACAAACAGTATCCAGGTCTTGTAGATCTGGATGCACTTGAGAGTATAAAACACGTTTGGGATTTCGATGATAAAATCACAGCACCCATACATGGATTCAAGGATGCAGAGGATTATTATGCGCAGTGTAATAGCAAGCAATTTATTACAAGCCTTAATTACCCTACACTCATTATTAATGCGCGCGATGATTCCTTCCTTTCCGAAAGTTCTTACCCGACAGAACTTGCGGCGAGCAATAAGTTCGTCATATTCCAAGCTCCAAAGTATGGAGGCCATGTGGGCTTTGTACAATGGAGAAAAGATATCTACTGGCATGAAGAAGAGATCCTTCACTTTTTTACGAAGCATGACGTATGATGGTTATAGATATTATCGACTTACATCCTAGCCCAGATGAAGCGCAATCAATAAGTGATGCTCTAGAAAACTTAGGTTTTCAGATACGCCAATACCCTATTATTGATGCTTTAGATTTTAGAAATTATCTAGAAGGTACGAGTAGGCAGATAGGATTTACAGATTATATTATTATCTGCGGAACGGGCAATGCAGATGGATTTGTTTTACCTCTATCTAATTCAAAAGAAAATTCTCTAGATAAAACAAGGGTAATATTTACTGCGGTGCAAGTAGAAACCTGTGGGGTGTTGCATAAAGAATGTATATTCACGACCGCTTCTATCAATCCTACAGAACAAATGGAGGAGGCTTTTTTAGAAGCAAATGCATCTAGATATATAGGTCCTTTCGATGAGGCGAATCGTGCAAGATCAGTTGATTTTATTGAACAATTTTTCTTGTTGCTTTCTAGCTCTAGGTATTCTGTAGAGGAGGCGCTGGAGGTGGCAGAGGGAAAGGTCTGACCAAGGAGTTTTAGGATTAGTGGGATTTTCTTTTGTCTGAATCACGGACTTGCCTGCTGAAGCTTTAGCGCAAGTAGGTAACGGATTACGGGATCTCACGGATTCTTTTTTTATGTAATGCCTGAATTAGGATTTTTATGATTTGGGGAGATTATTGGTGTCGGGAAAATACTCTCTGGTAGATCTATAGAGGACGAATAGTAGTATCTACTAGTTTAAGGCAAAACTATTATCTGACGATAAACTTACGCCTAGCTTTGTTCATTTTTTTCATTGAAAAAAGAACGAACTAAAAAAAATCTAGTCACAATAAATGCATAAACGAGCATGGGTATGGTGGTAGAACAATCGTTATAATAAAAGCAAAAATGTCAAGTATAAATTATCAATTGTCAATTAATTTCCGCGTCAGGGGTAGTAGATAATGGCTGGAGTGGAACGGAAGTCATGTGCGTAGCACCGAAACGAATGTGGAGTATCGGATGGCCCGCCTGCGCTAAGGCTTTGGCGGGCAGGCCCTTTTGTGATGAGGTGTTTTGGGTGGGTGTTTGTGTGCTTAGGCAGAAGTTGGCTAGGGCATTTGTGAGGGAATGGGAGCGCTGCAGGGACGCCCAAATCATTATATAGATCCGCATCGGTAATAAATGTGAAATATAGGGTGATACCTTCGTTATTATACTCGTCTAAAGGCTATATTCTAGAATAAAACTATAATTTTGCATACTTATGAAAAAGATTACAAAATATACTATTCTGCTTGTTGTTGCCCTCACGGTTATGATGGCTTGTAAGTCAGAAAGTGAGAAAAATTACACGGAAGATATTACTGAAGTATACCAAGTAAATAACGAGAATGGTGAGTCCGTACGGGGTCCTATGACCTTCTCAGAATCCGATCTGATCGATCCTGAGGGTAGAATTGTTCAGCATAATTTCTATAATGCAGATGGTAGTTTCAAGGGGAAAGAAATATTCGATCTGGATCCAAAGTCCGATAAGGTGCTGGGTTCTAAATATTATGATGGTCTTGACTCTCTGCTTAGCTATTACAAGTTTGTATATAAGGATGCTAAGTTGCTTAGGAAAATAGCCTTCGATGCATCAAATGATGATATGCTCCGTATAGAATCATTTGAGTATGATGAAAAAGGACGTAAGCGAATCAAGGATGTCAAATCTAGTGATGATGTGACGCAGAGAAGATATGTGTATACCTATGACCAAGATGGTAATGAAAATATGGTGACCATAATTAATCCTGCGGGCGAGATTATATTCAAAGAAAATTATCAAGTCACGCAGGTAAATGAAAAGCTAGAATGGAGGGAACGCTGGGGACTTATAGATAATAAACCTAGCAGTTACACGCTGAAAAGTATAAGAATTTTAAAAAGAAAAATATAGTCGGGAATGGATTTTAATCACAAGGAAATAGAGGCTAAGTGGAAGTCGGACTGGAAAACAAAACAGATCTATAAGATCACAGAAGATCCAAACAAGGAAAAATATTATGTGCTAGACATGTTCCCTTATCCTTCTGGTGCTGGTCTGCATGTAGGTCATCCCCTGGGATATATTGCTTCAGATATTTTTTCTCGATATAAGCGTTTGATGGGTTATAATGTGTTGCACCCTATGGGTTTTGATGCGTTCGGATTACCAGCAGAGGAATACGCTATACAGACGGGTATCCATCCGGCCATTTCTACCTCTCAGAATATTGTGCGGTACAAAGAGCAGTTTGGAGATTTAGGTTTATCTTTTGACTGGGACAGACAGGTGAGTACTTGTGATCCGCAATACTATAAGTGGACACAATGGATCTTTGCAGAAATATTCGAACATTACTATGATATAGATCTAGATAAAGCTGTGGCTATTTCCGAATTGAGAAAGACTTTTGCAGCTGAGGGCAATACTAAGATCCATGCTGAAACTGATCATGAATCTACTTTCTCTGCTGACGACTGGAATAAGATGTCGACACTAGAGCAAGAAACGATCATTATGGATTATAGACTAGCTTATAAGAAAATAGGTTATGTCAACTGGTGTGAAGGACTCGGAACTGTACTGGCAAATGATCAGGTAAAAGATGGTATATCAGAAAGAGGTGGTCATCCTGTGGAACAAAAAGCGATGAGCCAGTGGTATCTTAGAATCACCGCTTACGCTGAGCGACTGCTTCAAGATATGACACATATAGACTGGTCTGATGCGCTGAAAACAATGCAGCGCAACTGGATAGGAAAATCGGAAGGAGCGAGTGTGCGTTTTGATATAGAAAACAGTGATGAAAAAATAGAGGTATTTACGACAAGACCTGATACCATTTTTGGAGCTACTTATATGGTGCTTGCACCTAAGCACGAATTAGTAAGCCAGCTCGTTACAGAAGAAAATAAACAGGCCGTAGAGGAGTACGTTTCTTATGTCAATGGCAAAAGTGAGTTAGAGAGAATATCTGAGAAAAAAGTTACAGGTGTACCTTTAGGTGCTTATGCTATCAATCCATTTAGCAATAAGAGAATTCCTATATGGATAGGAGAATATGTACTGAAGGATTATGGTACAGGCGCGATCATGGCAGTACCTAGTGATGATGAAAGAGATCATGCTTTTGCAACGAAATTCGGATTAGAAATTATAAATGTCGTAGATAAGTCGGCTCATGAAGGTGCAGGTAGGAATGATAAGATAGGTACGATGATCAACTCCGAATTCCTAGACGGCATGTCTGTGAAGAAGGCTATAAAAGCCATGTTCCATAAGGTAGCGGAAATGGGTATAGGTCAAAAAGAAATCAACTATAGACTGCGTGATGCAAACTTCTCTAGACAAAGATACTGGGGCGAACCTTTTCCAGTTGTCTATACAGAAGATGGCATCGCTCAGGTGCTTCCCGTATCGGAACTACCACTTGTGCTTCCTGATACAGAAGACTTTAAGCCAGGAAAAGGAGGACAGTCTCCCCTATCTAGGCTGACGGAATGGAATACCCTTCCTGATGGCAGAACAAGAGAGACAGATGTCATGCCTGCTGTAGCGGGATCTTCATGGTATTTCCTCAGATATATGGATCCTAATAATGACAAGGAATTTGCCAGTCAGGATAACATAAATTATTGGAAAGATGTAGACCTTTATATAGGAGGTGCAGAGCACGCAGTTGCTCACTTATTATACGCACGGTTCTGGCATAAGTTCTTGTACGATACAGGCAGAGTTCCTACCAATGAGCCCTTCAAAAAGCTTATCAATCAGGGTATGATACAGGGGGTTATAGAATTTGTCTATATGCTCCGTGAGAAAGTAGATGGTGTAAGTAAATTCTACTGCGCAGGATTAGCCGAAAAAATGGAGGATCTAGATTTTGTAAAAATTCCTACACATATAGATTTTGTTGTCGATTATGGAAGCGATAATTCTTATCTTGACAAGCATAGCATAGATCAGTTTCTGGCATGGAGACCAGAATACGAAGGTGCAATATTTGAGTGTAGCAAAGGTACTTACCAAAATGGGAAATTTACGGCTAAGGGTAAAGAAACCAACTCTGAACTAGTCACTCATTCTGAGGTGGGTAAGATGTCAAAATCAAAATTTAATGTCATCAATCCTGATGATGTTGTCGGCAAGTACGGCGCTGATTGTTTCAGGATGTACGAGATGTTCCTAGGACCTATAGAACAGTCTAAGCCATGGGATATAAATGGTATCGATGGTGTGTCAAAGTTTATTAGAAAATTCTGGAACTTGTTTCATAATGAAGAAGGTGTCTTTTCTGTATCAGAGGAAGAAGCGACTAAAGAAGAGTTAAAACTATTACATACTACAATAAAAAAACTACATTACGATATTCCTAACTTTTCTTTTAATACATCGGTAAGTCAATTTATGGTTTGCACCAATGAACTGAAGAAACTTGGAAGCAACAAAAGAGCTATCCTAGATCCATTGGTTCGTTTACTTGCACCATTTGCTCCTTTCCTTACGGAAGAGCTATGGCATAAGTTAGGGCATGACACAAGTGTACACCTCAGTAGCTACCCTATCCATGATGAACAATATCTCAAGGAATCCGAAGTGATGATGCCACTGAGTATCAATGGTAAGAAAAGATCTGAGATTATGGTCGATGTCAATCTGGATAAAGAATCTATTGAGAAACTAGCACTAGCTGACGAGACCATAATGAAATGGACTGAAGGCAAGCAAGTTGTAAAGGTGATTGTGGTGCCGAAAAGGATGGTGAATGTTGTTGTAAAAGGCTGATATAATGCTATATAATTGGAGAAGTATCTAAGCAAGTTCGTTGAGTTGTGAAATTCGTTTTCTTTATTAAAGCGATTTATCAGTGTACATATCCTACTTAAATTTTTAGTACGCTAGTAACCAATAGTGATAGATTGTAACCATTAAAAATTACTAAATAGATCATTTTAATATGCATCAAACCCATCAAGTTTGATTGCTGCTCTTCGCATCAGATCGCTCGGATTATTTTGCATACAGAACATCTTACTTCATTTCTCGTCGCCTCGCCTGTTGGGCTTACATTACTTTCTTGAAAAAGAAACGAAATAAATAATTCAAGGCTTTATTCATTTCTTAACGGACATCCAATTGTATCTCCTATAATATTTAAGATTAAAATTGAAACTTCTAAATTTTATAAGCCTACTGATTAGATGCTCTAGTAGGTAAATTAATCCAATACTGAAAATAATTACGTAACTTAAAAGTCTAATTAATCATTTATGTTTAGATTAATGCTTTGCATATTTTGTCTGCTCTTTTTTCCTCAGAATTCTTTTGGACAATCTTGGGCTAAGAAATATTTTGAAGACCCTAGCGCGAGTGAGCGTATGACCTCCATCGTACAGACTTCTGATGGCAACTACGTTATTGCCGGAAATATTCTAAATTATACAAATGGAGGTGATTTGTTCTACTACAAGATAACGCCAAAAGGAGACATCATATGGCAGATTGATTTTCCTTCTAATGGCTATGGCATCGCAAAAGGGATTGCAAATAGGCCTGATGAGGGTTTCGTGATGATAGGTCAGAAAGGTAATTCTGGAATTATTTTCATGGAACTATTAGATACAGGTATATGGACCAAAGTGCTATATTTCAAAGAAGATAAAAGAAGTCTAGTAAGCGGTATAGAAATCCTTGACAATGGAGACTATCTGATCTACGGATTTTCTGATATTAACCCAGACAGTAATATCGAGGAATATGAAAAATTTCTATTGAGAATAGATTCTGATGGAGCCATAGTCTACGATAAGACACAGTCTATGTCTAGCATACAATATTTCCTAGATATAGCCGTATCATCCAACAATACAGTTTATACATCTTCCTTTCTACCTTCAGAGAATATTACTGATGAACCAGAGATCATTATAAGTAAGTGGAGTTTAGAATCAGGAGTCTTTCTTTGGGAAAAAAATCTAGGCAATGGTTTAGTTACAGATATGATTTTCTCAGAAGATCAGCAACACATCATTGCAGCGAATACTTTAGTTAATTCTGGATTTACAAATCAATGTAAAATATTAGATATAGATCTAGAAGGAAATATCGTAGAAGAATATATTGTACAGAGTACTTCTAATTGTGAGACTAAAAATATATTATCAATGGATAATAATCAGTTATTACTCTCGGCTCTAGAGTACAACGCAAATATAGAAGCTTTAGAAACAATTTTGTTTGTGCTAGATAGCAACAAGGAAGTTGTTTGTAAAAATTCATTCGAAACTGAAAAACAGACACTACCTGCAGATCTTTTGATTACTTCAGAAAATAAGACCGTAGTGCTAGCTAATGTAGCAGATATTGAAATATCGAAACAGTTCCCGCTAGTCATCTCACTAGATCTCCCTTGTGATACGCCTGACATTCTATCTGAGATTATAACTCCTGTATCTTACGAGTCAAAAATAGTTCTTAGTCCTAATCCATTTAGGGAAATACTAAACATAGAAGTCGATACTCCATCGGTCTCAGCAGAACTCTTTGGCCTATATGGAAACTATATTCAGAATATAAACCTATACAGTGGTCCGGTATATCTTGAACATCTTAGCGCAGGTATCTATTTCCTAAAGTTCTCTGCTACTGCAGGAGAGTATTCTATTAGGAAGATTATCAAAGTTGAGTAGGCCTTTGTAAGCTTTCATAGTCTATATTAAATTATAAAGTTCAAGATTCTGTAGAGATACTTATACCATTTCTATTTTTAGATGACGGAAAAGGATTTAGAATTGTTCAAAATGGATCAAGGCAAAAAACGTAGGCGAACCCATAGGTTCGGCGAGGCTTTTTAACGAAGAAACATGAAGAACAAAATAAATAATTACCGTCATTCTAAACTAGAATTGGTATTATACTTATTGATTAATTTATTCTTTCTATGGCATCATCGCAGTACAAGATAAATTCATCATCTTCTAATGTTTTTACTTTTTTCCCACTTACCTTCTCATATTCTTCTATAGTACCTACTGGAATAATTCCTTCGTTTACAAATCTCTCGTAATGAGGTAATATAATATCGTTTATAAGCCCAATTGCTTTTTTATCCTTTATTCCCAATATATTCATCTCAGGTGAAATCATATCTATTATTTCTATATCACTTTGAAGCACTAAAAGACCTGCACTGATTCCATATATCACACTTCCGTTGTTAGCTTTTCTTCTAAGTAGCACATCTGTTCCACTTTTCTTTATATGGTATAATAAGTGGTAAGGATTTCCACCATTGATAATTATAATATCACAAGATTCTAATTCTGAAGAAGCTTGAAATTCTATATCTATAAATTTCGCATCTATATCTAGCAGATTTAATCTATCCATTAGTTTCTGAGCATGAAAATTTTTCTCTTTATATTCAACAGAGGCTGTTGTAATTATGCATGCTTGATATCGACTCGCCAGAGGAAGTAATTTAGATAATGCATACCGCAACTTATCCTTTTCTAGAACGCTAGAAGAAAGTATCAGACGCATATAATTGTTCCTAGTGGTTTAAAGGAAAATATCCAGTCAAAATCTTAGATGGAAATACCAAGTGAACTGTAAGAGTTAGCATAAGTAAAGTTTAGAAGCTATATAATCCATCTCACTAAAATTAATCTATCTCATAATCTAAAGCATCCAATGTTGCGCTGATGGTTCCTAAAGCAGGACCAAACATGACACCTACAATTGGGATGAGCAAGATAGCTAGATACACAATACCATTACCCATTGCCATACCTTTATTCTCTTTTACGAACCCTACACTTTCCCTAACATTCATCCTACGTTCTAGGTAATAATCTATATTACCAAAACCAGCATAGAAGGCCTGAACCATAAATATACCTATCGCAGAAAAAATACTAAATAAGGGAAACAGCCCAATCAACATAAGCAGTATAGTCAGTAGTAGTTCTCTAGAAATATTTCTCAAGGCGATCCTAATTCCCCTTAACAAATCTCCTAGTGCCTTAGCTATTGAGAATTTTTCTGGCTCTATACCTGTATGTTTTTTTTCTATCTCTGCACTTATCAGACTCATAAGAGGAGCCTGAACAATAAGCATCACATATCTAAATATAAATGAAAAAGCGATGACAAAGCTAGCAGTAGAAATCCAACTTATAGCTGTCGCAAAATACTTTTTCCCGAAGCTTATTTTATAGAATGCATCTGCAAAATCTGTTACATAAGTACCTAGACCTTGTGCTGCAAAAAACAAGCCTATAGCAACAATAACCCCTAGAATGCCCGAAAGTATAAAATACTTAATTAAGCCGTATTCTCCTATCGCCGGCAAGGCGTCAAAATAAGCAGAGATGGCTTCTTTACCTTGTCTTATCATATTGTTGTCAATATAAAGGATAAGCATCTCATAAGCACACAATTATCTACGAACGGAATAGAAAAATAGATCGATCTTCTTATTTTAAGCTTTAGCCACAGGTGGCTTTTTACGCTTTGTCTTGAAATATTCCTTCAATTGCTTCTCTGTCATAAACCCAAAATCAACAAAAGTAGTCTTGACAAATTTCTTAAAATCTTGATAATCTCTACCTCTCTTGTCTGGATATTTTTTCTTGAGCTTCGTCACGTATTTCATGCTCATCTGCTTAATATCTTGGTTAAACTTCTGGTTAGAGAAGATTTCCATGTATTGAGCAAATATTTTGTTGATCTCGAAATATTCAGCGTAGTCCTCTTCTGGCAAATTACCGAGAAATGTTTGGAAATAACCTTTAATAGTTTCTCTTATACAAGCGTTTTCTGTAGACCTACCTGCATTCTGATAATAATATTCTCGTACTTTTTCTATACTATCATCGTGTACTACACCTTTCCCATGCACTGTATCGATTGTATTATAGTACTGCGTTATCTTATCATCTGTAGATCTAGAAAGACAAGCTGCTAATCTTTTTTCAGATTCTCCAGATACACCTTTTGTAGAAGTAGTCAGAAAATCTAACATATTTTTAAAGAACCAATCTGCAAATCCTGGCTTAGTTCTTAATTCATCAAATGCAGCAGTTACTTGTGGAACAATATCTTGAGAATAGTCTCTGGCAATAAGCATGAGTATATCTGCATACTTAGATTCAGATCTGAGTTCTTTGTTCTGTACTAACTCTAGTATCTCTGATGAAAAGCTAGAATTATCAAACCCTGCCTTAGCTCTATATCTAAGGAATCTATCCATAGAGTGAGCATTTAGATTTAACTCTGCCTTGGTTTTAGGAAAGTCTGTAGAGTTAAATACCAGTGACTCAAATTGCTTTCTATACTTGACAAGTCCTGTCCTTCTGGATGGCTCATGTCTATACTTATCTATCTTTTGAGACAGAAGATATGATCTTACTTTTTTGTTATCTACTTTCTCTAGCAAGTTAGAGATCCAGATATCACTACTGAGTGCAAATCCTATCTGTATCGACTGCCCTGCTCTATTTCTCACCTGATCAAAATTAGATGAATTCGCTATAGCTAATAAGATATCTTTGAAGTGATTCTGAGGCCTCGAATACTTTATAAGATCATTCACCTCTCCTCTAAGCACAGAATAACCTAGCACTTTAGGTAAGTATAATCCTTCGAATTCTGGATCTAGAAGATACTTCTCAAAAGATTCTAACTGCAATGGATTCTCTCTAGCTACCCTTTCGTATAACTCGTGTAGTGACGGTTCAAACTTTTCTTGAAACGCTTTGTATTGTTCATCTTCTTCCTCATCTAAATAAGTTTGTAATTCAGGAGAATTCTGAATACTTACTTTAATATCATCTAGTATAGTAGAATATCTAATGTCTAAAGGTTTCATAAAAATGAGTTTTGCTATTAATATTAGGAAACCTAGCGAGGATATTAGGCCTAACTAGGTTTCTTATTACAATCTTGTTTTTATCTTTCTAGGTATAGTTGTTCCAGAAAGATTCTAAAAAATATTAGTCTTATTTGCTTTCTTCTGTAGCGTCAGTCGCCGCATCTTTTATTTTCTCTACAACATCTGCTACTGCATCTTTTGCATCAGATGCCACTTCTTTCATTTTTTCTACCATCTCTGATGCTGCTTCTTTTGCACTGCTTGTTACCTCTTTTACTTGCTCTGCAGTTTCTGCTGCTGCTTCCGTTACTGGTGCTGGTGCTTCTGTTGCTTTCTCCTCAACTTTGGCTGCTTCTTCCGCTTTAGGTGCTGGTGCTTCTGTTGCTTTATCCTCAACTTTCGCTGTTTCTTCCACTGTAGGTGCTGGTGCTTCTGTTCCTTTCTCCTCAACTTTCGCTGCAGCTTCTGCCACAACTTCTGTTGCTACTGCCGCTGCTGCAACTGTTTCTGTTGCTTTATTATCACCTTCGGCTCCTTCTACAGCTGGTGTAGCATCTGCCCCATCTTCTCTAAAGGCTGCTGCCGTATCTTCGTCTACTTTTTTAGCCTGTTTAGGCTTAATCTCACCAGAAAGTGTTTTCCAGTAATTTTCTCTTTCTTTTCTAGTTTCCTCGAATCTCGCAGCTACTTTAGACTCCTTAGCATCTACAAATTCTTGGTATTTTTTCATGGCAAGCTCTTCTGTCATAGCACCTTTAGCTACACCTCTCATAAGATGTTTTCTGTAAAGTACACCTTTGAATTTAAGGATTGCTTTTGTGGTATCAGTAGGCTGTGCACCTCTGTTTAACCAATCAAATGCTCTATCTCTATCAAGATCTATAGTGGCAGGCTTTGTCATAGGATTATACATTCCTATTTTTTCTATAAACTTACCGTCCCTTGGAGCTCTTGCATCGGCTACCACGATGTGATAATAAGGATTCTTTGTTCGTCCTCTTCTCGCTAATCTAATTTTTACTGACATATTTTTATTAAAATTTACAATGGTTCAACCATATCCATCTAACTTGAACATCAAGTGACAGATTTTTAACGGGTGCAAAGTTATCATTATTTATTATATAAAACACCATTTAGCTTACAGAAAGTAAATAAGTAACGTATTGATAATCAATAGATATAGTTTATTTGACATAAATAATAAGAAGCTAATCGCATGAATCATGATAAAACGATGGCTTTTTATCTTGTATCTTTCTAGATCTATAAAGGTTTTTATACCTTAGAGCACACACAGAAAAGAAGGTGAAGAAAGCGGAAAAAAAGAAAAAACCTACCCCCTTAATGGTTCAGTACTTTGAACTGAAAGCTAGATATAGTGATGCTATCCTATTATTTAGAGTGGGCGATTTTTATGAGACCTTTGGCGAAGATGCGATCAAGGCTTCTAAAGCACTAGGTATTATCTTGACAAAAAGAAACAATGGAGGTTCTAAGATAGAACTGGCTGGTTTCCCCTACCATTCTTTAGACCTGTATCTTCCTCGGCTAGTGAAAGCAGGTTTTAGAGTAGCCATCTGTGAGCAATTAGAAAAACCGAGTAAAGAAAAGAAGATTGTAAAAAGAGGTGTCACCGATGTGGTTACCCCAGGTGTAACGCTCAATGACAAATTACTCAACCACAAGGAAAATAACTTTCTATGTAGCATACACATAGAGAAAAATAATTTCTACGGTATTTCTTTCCTAGATATCTCCACTGGAGAATTTTACGTGGCCGAAGGGAATGCAGAACTGATCAAAAAACTAGTCAATAGCTTCTCCCCTGCTGAGATCTTAATCTCTAAAGCAAAGAAGAATCTCTACCACGATCTTTTCCAAGATCAGTATTACTCTTATCAGTTAGACGAGTGGATCTACCAGACAGATTTTACAAGAGAAAAAATCCTTGCTCAGTTTGGTGTACTTACACTAAAGGGTTTCGGTATAGAAAAACTAGAAGCCGCTCAGATAGCTGCAGGTAGCATCTTACATTATCTAGAGTCGACAGAAAAAAATCATCTAGATCACATTACAAAAATTAATCGCATACAGGCTGAGGACTTTATGTGGCTAGATAGCTTTACGATAAAAAATCTAGAGCTTGTCTTTTCTCAGCACCATACAGGAAGTTCGCTCACTGATATTATAGATAGGACAACTACCCCTATGGGTGCAAGAATGCTAAAGCAATGGATACTGATGCCACTGCTTTCTGCTAACAAAATAAAAGCAAGACACAAGGCTGTAGGACATTTTAAAAGTCATCTAGAATTATCAGATGAAGTAGAAAGTTACCTGAAGAAAATAGGTGATCTAGAAAGAATGGTTTCTAAGATTGCTACAGGAAGAATCCACCCTAAAGAGGTTATTGCGCTTAGAAATGCGGCAGAGTGTTTTGCAGTAATAAAAGACTTATTGCAGCATACAGAAAATGAGGAACTCATATTGCTGGCAGATCAGATAAATCCCTCAGAGAAACTGATTCTGAAAATAAAAGATTCCTTACAGGAAGATCCACCTGTCAATGTACTGAAAGGTAACTGCATACAAGAAGGTTATAACGCAGAATTAGATGATCTTAGAAATACCATTAATAACAGTAAACAGTTATTGACAGATATACAGGTTGTAGAAGCGGAAAGAACGGGTATAGCAAATCTGAAAATAGGCTTTAATAATGTCTTCGGTTATTACCTAGAAGTTACAAACAAGTACAAAAACAAAGATCTAATCCCAGACAACTGGATACGTAAGCAAACCCTTACCAATGCGGAACGGTATATTACAGACGAACTAAAAAAACTAGAAACCAAAATACTTAATGCACAGGATCTTATCCAGAACCTGGAGAGCTCGCTCTATAATGAGATCGTTGTATTTCTTGCTGGCTATATGGAAAGCATCCAGCTCAATGCGCACCTTCTGGCTAAGATAGATTGTTTGCTTTCCTTTGGGAAGCTAGCATACAAGCATGACTACTGCGAGCCTGAAATAAATGATACTCTAGTTATTGACATAAAACAAGGCAGGCATCCTGTTATAGAGCAACAGATGAAGCTAGGTGATAACTATGTTCCTAACGATCTATTCCTCAGCAATGAAGACCAGCAGATCATTATGATCACAGGTCCTAACATGTCAGGGAAATCTGCCGTACTAAGACAGAGCGCATTGATTGTTTTGCTTGCACAGGCGGGGTCGTTTGTTCCTGCTAAGTCTGCAAGTATAGGTATCGTAGACAAGCTTTTCACTAGAGTAGGTGCATCGGATAATATATCTAGTGGAGAATCTACTTTCATGGTAGAAATGAATGAGACCTCTAATATCATGAATAATATTACGGATAGAAGTCTGATTCTCCTTGACGAAATAGGAAGAGGAACGAGTACCTATGACGGCATCTCTATAGCATGGTCTATAGCCGAATATTTACATGAAAACCCTGCTGCAAGACCTAAAACATTATTCGCTACCCACTACCACGAGCTGAACGAACTTGCCAACCAATATCCACGTATAAAAAACTATAATGTATCCACTAAGGAAACAGGTAATACAGTCATATTTTTAAGAAAGCTGGTGGCAGGTGGAAGCTTACATAGTTTTGGTATCCATGTCGCTAAACTTGCTGGTATGCCTAAGGAAATTTTGCGAAGAGCAGAGGAAATTTTAAAAGAACTAGAAAAAAAATCTGTTACCAATGGGTCTAAAGAACCGATAAGTATTCCCTCGCCACCATCACAACAATTCCAGCTACAAATGTTTAGCTATGATGATCCTAAACATAAGGAGATCGCTAATGCACTAGAGGTGCTTGATGTCAATGCCATGACGCCCGTAGAATGTATGCTAAAATTAGTGGAGCTGAAAGAGAAGATGAAAGAGGTATAGTTCTAACTCAGCAGTCTACTAATTGATTAAATTAGAAATACATATGATTGTTCTGAATTCCTAGTACTCTAATAAACTACGCTACGGAAAATATCTGGATAGCTATAGCACCCATCTTTTTAGTAATACCATTTCTATTTTTAGATGTCGGAAAAGGATTTAGAATTGTTCAAAATGGATCAAGACAAAAAACGTAGGCGAACCCATAGGTTCGGCGAGGCTTTT
>ENA-ORXR01001248-ORXR01001248.1-marine-metagenome-genome-assembly--contig:-NODE-1248-length-27651-cov-7.543338_pt1 | contig 27651 bp, 24 predicted proteins | sample MGYA00237866_ERZ511479 | MGnify/ENA metagenome assembly ERZ511479 | reverse complement strand
CGCAGCCTTCGATTCGGCGAAGCCGCTTTTCTATCCAACAATTCCTTCAAGACGACAGGTTGCCGAGTTTTTCAACATCCTGCTAGATGTAGCGCCTTTGCTTGAGCTATAGAATCGTGGAGGAGTCGAGACCTACTCTGATAGAAAGGGGCAATAGCGCAGTGGAGAGCGTCAATGATTGTCGGCTTTCCCTCATGATCAATCATCACGTTCCCCTTGTGAACGTTCTGAATTAATGAGACCAAGGCCTTCCGAGTCACGGGATATCCCTAGAGAACTAAGAGCGACTAATGGGATTTCCCATTCTCTGGCCCCTCGCTCAACATTGGCTGCCCAAACATCAGGCGAAACCGATTCGCCCGGTGGAGTGAGTTGAGATAGTTCCAAGATTCCGCGCGCTCTTCGTCTGTTAAGGGTAGCGCAAGTTGATCGCTGTTGCTCGATCGAGAATCCTTCTTGGATTCCGGAAAGGAGTCCCGTGCGAAAGTCGATGCAGAATTCGGTGTCTTGGGCTCGCTCATCCAATTGAAATTAATGCCTTCAAATTTCCTACATTTCAAGCAAAGCTACAACTCATCTCCTTGATACAGCCCGCGCCTTATTTGCTGAGAAGCTTTACGAACTTCTTTTTCGCCTCGGTCGAAACCATGGCGAGAATGTTGTTTCCGGGCTCAAGAACCGTTTCCGCATTCGGAACCTCTGCGTGCAACCCGTGGATATGGCCGACCAAAACGCTTCCGTGCGGCCATGAAATTTCCGAGACTTGTTTTCCAGCAATCGAAGATCCCTCTGCAACGTTTGCTTCAATCAACTCCGCGGTATCGAGGGTTCTTAACACATGGTGAGAATCCGATGTCACGAACCGCAGCAGGTGGCTGAGCGCAGCTTCCCGGGGACTAACGGCGCGATCGATCCCGACCTGTGGACTGTGATCACTAAAATGCTGAATCGCAGCAGCGTAGTCCGCCCGATGTAAAAGCGTGAGAGTGTGTGCCGCGCCAAGATCAGAGGCCTGAAGGCACGCCATCACGTTGTCAGCGTCATCAGCGAGGGTTGCGACAAAAAAGCTCGCATCGCCGACCTGCTCTTCCTTGAGCGACGAAAGATCGGTAGCATCCGCATGGATGATTGTAGCCTCCCGGCCAAACGCTTTCTTAAGATCCTCACAGCGGGCTTGATCCTTCTCAAAAATCCGGATCCGATTTGAACCTGCTTGAAGCACACGGGCTAATTCAGCTCCATATTGACCACCACCAAGGATAACGACGCTCGTCTCTCGAGGGCGGCCAATCCCCTTCCGAATCTCATGAGCAAAACTTCTGACATCTCGTGGGTTCCCGACAATCGTTACAACATCTCCTGGCTGAATACGATCATCCGGACCGGGAACAAGGTGCTCGGCCGCCCTCGAAATATAGGCGACCCGAAAGTGGTCAGGCAGCGCCAAATCCCTAAGATTCTGGCCGGCCGTTTTCGAGTGGTGTGAAACCTCGACTTGCTGGAGTTCAATTTTCCCTTGGGCCATCTCCTCAACGACCAACGATTCGGGATTTCTAATCGTCTTTGCCAGTTCAATCACCGCCAAACGCTCTGATGAGAACAAGTGGTCGATATTGAAAAGCTCCCGGCGATTGAGCATCAATTCATCCTTCTCAACCGAAGGATGGACACGACAGATCGTCTTCATAGCACCCAATTCTTTAGCAATCGCGCAACTCACCAAGTTGGTATTGTTACAAGAGGTGCAGGCAAGAAACAGCTCCGCTCGACCAACGCTCGCCTCCAAAAGAACTGAAGCTAAAGAGCCATCACCACAGATGACTTTGCCGTCTAAATGCTGCTCGACCTGACCAGCGAGTTCCTCATCGGATTCAATGACACGAATTTCGTGCCGTTTTTCAGACAAATGCGATGCGATGTGTCGACCAATTTCGCCGGCGCCGAGGATGACGATATTCATACACTCACCCCGCTGAGGAGGGGGCGTGGAAGCTACTTGGAAAGACAGCCTCCGTCAAACACCGCCCAACTCGGCAGGAACGTAGTCTCGAAAACCTTCGCTGAGGAGTTTCTCCGTGAGCATCTCCATGGGGAGACCGATGACATTTGTCTTCGAGCCGATGATCTTCTCGATAATGCACTCACCGTGATCCTGCGCAGCGTAACCACCAGCCTTGTCGAGTGGATTGATCTGCTGCAGATATTCGGCAATCTCCCCAGACGTCAGAGATTTGAAGACGACCTCGGTGATGTCGCAAAATTCGAGCGCGAAACCCTGCCCAAAAACCGCTAGAGAAACCCCGGTCGCGACCTGATGTGCGCGCCCAGAGAGCCGACCGATCATGGTAGCGGCTTGGTCAATATTCACCGGTTTACCCAGAGGTTCTCCATCGAGATAAACCAGGGTATCCGCTGCCAGCACGAGATCTGCAGGCCGTCGGCGAGCGACTTCGAGGCCCTTGATTACGGCATTTTGAGTGACGAGAACTTCGGGAGCGAGATTGGGGTCGTCCAATTCTTCGGCTCCTGATGGATCAACATCGAAGCGATACCCAGCCCCTCGGAGCAGATCGCTACGCCTTGGAGAGGCCGATGCTAAAACTAGCGTTAGAAGCGGCATGGGCTCCACTCAAACGGGCTTACTTGGCGCCGTCGATCAGATTCGGCAAAAGCTGTGCGACCTGTTCGCGCATTTCCTTGCCTGGCTTAAACTTCACAATAGCCCGAGCAGGAATCACCACTTCACTATCAGGCTTGTTGGGGTTCCGGCCAACTTTCGCCTTCGCCTCCCTTACCTGAAAGGCCCCGAAATTTCGGAGCACTACCTGATCACCCGATGCCAGACTTTCCGTGACGTTGTCCAGAGTCTGCTGGATAACATCGAAAACCTGTTGCTGCGTGAGACCAGTTTGATTGCTGATCTTAACGACTAGGTCTCTCTTTGTGACGGTGGCCATGGTTTTTTATAAGGTGAGTCTGTTGAGACGTCTCGGCAACTAACAGATAACGAAACTTGCGGAAAAAGTGCACTTTTACCACATACGAAACTAGCTTATCACTTGTTCGAACGTTTTAAAATGACGTTTGGAAACTTGCTCAAGGGAGTCTACGCCCCTCTGATTATTGAGGATGCGCCCAGTTTCAACCACCTGTTTAGAGGCGCCCTTGTGGAGAGTTAACCCGAGTTCCTGAGATTTTTGATCGATCCAATTGACGAACGCCTCTCGTGCCAAAATTGATGCGGCTGCGACTGCGGGATCAGACTCGGCTTTCGTCCTTTGGACAAGCTCGATTTCCTTACCCCGTTCCATCAAACTCGATTGAAGAACTCTTGGATTCGCGAACTGATCAGAAATTGCCTTTCGACATTCTGGTCGTCGAGCGCAGAGGTTCTCGATCGTTCGAGCGTGACCCCAAGCTAACAAGCGGTTGAGGTTGTTGAATTTCTTATAGAGTTCGTTGTAGCGAGGTGGAGCAATGAGGATCACCTCATAAGCAGCGCTTGGAATGCTGCGAATCGAGTCGGCTAGTTCGCGAATCCGGGCATCGCTGCCGATCTTCTTACTGTCCATCACTCCGGCCTTGCTGAGTTGTGAAGTGACTTCTTGATCGGTATAGAACCCGGCAATTACCAAAGGCCCAAAGAAATCACCTTTGCCGCTCTCATCGATTCCGAAATGGGGCTCGAATTGCTCTGGATGCACAATTTCCTCATAGCCAGTCTCAGCTTGGCCCAATATTTCCGGTTCGAGGATGAAGACGATGAAATCCTCGGTACCCTTGCCCTGCACAAGGATCTTCGGCCCTTTCTCATAGACGGAAATGTTGAGTTTGTCCTTCTTGGCAGCGAAAATCGTGTACGGGCGCTTAAGAAAATCGAAACCTCTCTCATCCAACAACGCTTTAAGCTTGTCAGTTTGAGATAAAGAAATGGGATGGGTATATGTGGTTCTCTCAGCCATTGAAGGTCAGACCTTACACGTAGAGCAAACATTATGCCTATCACTCGGAATACGCATTCGTTGAAAAATATCGATCCAGTCACAGCAAAAAGGGAATTCCGCAAAGCCATTCTTGAGTGGTTTGAAAACGTCGCCGAAGATTACCCGTGGCGCCGCACCCGAGACCCCTACGCCGTTTTCGTGTCGGAGCTAATGCTTCAACAGACTCAAGTCGCTACGGTTCTCAACAAACGCTACTTTGAAAATTGGATGGAGAGGTATCCTACCCCGACGGCTCTCCACAACGCGGATCTCGACGACGTGCTCTCGACCTGGGAGGGGTTGGGCTACTACCGCAGAGCCCGAAATCTGAAGCTAGCAGCCGAAGTCATCGTCGATCAGCACGGCGGCAAGTTCCCGATCGATTCTGATTCCATACGCGCTCTTCCCGGAGTCGGCGACTATACGGCAGGGGCTGTTGAGACCTTTGCTTTAGGACGATCAGTTCCGGTTGTTGATGCCAATATCGCCCGCGTCTTGGCTCGCCTCTTCGACTTTCAAGAGCGCATCGATCAAACTCAAGGCCGGCGACAACTTTGGCAATGGGCTGCCGAACTAGTTCCCCAAACAGACGCTGGGCAGTTTAACTCGGGCCTAATGGAACTCGGCCAAAAAATTTGCACGCCTCGAAGCCCAAATTGCCAAGCCTGCCCCGTTTCCAAATGGTGCCAAACTGCGAGCCCAGAATCACTGCCGATCAAGAAACGTCCAACAGCGACCGTCGAGACTTCGGAATGCGTCTACCTCTTCATCAAAAACGACGCCGTATTGCTACAGCGAGAAACCGGAACAAGGCGCAACGGCTTGAACAAACTGCCCTCCTCAGATGAAGCGACTCTTGGCTGGTCAGAGATCAGTGCCATCACCTACGCGATCACACGCTATCGGGTTCGACTAAGCGTTTTGGAAGCGCCGCCGGACCATCACCCAGATCTCAAAGACTCAACCTTGTTCTGGTGCCCGGTGGCAGAACTCAATTCTGTCGCGATGGGATCTCCTTACCGAAAGGTCTTGCGCCAGCACCTGCAGGAACCAACTTTGGATTCGTAATTTCCATGAGCGCTCAGACACCAACGACTCCACTACCCGATTCCCGCGGACACTTCGGAACCTACGGAGGAATGTTTGTTCCAGAGACCTTGATGGCCGCTCTGAACGAACTCACCGAGCACTATGAGGCGGCTTGCAAAGACAGCGCCTTCAGAGATGAACTCGATCACCTTCTCCGCGAGTATGTCGGACGCCCCACACCGCTGACTTTCGCTGACCGCTGGACGGAAAAGTTGGGAGGAGCCAAGATCTACCTCAAACGAGAAGATTTGCTGCACACTGGTGCTCACAAGATCAACAATGCCATCGGTCAGATCTTGCTGGCCAAACGTCTTGGTAAAAAACGCATTATCGCAGAAACCGGAGCTGGGCAACACGGAGTCGCCACCGCGACTGTCTGCGCCAAGTTTGGTATGGAATGCGTGGTTTACATGGGCGAAGTCGACATGGAGCGCCAAGCTTTAAACGTTGCCAGAATGCGACTTCTAGGAGCTCGTGTAGAGGGTGTTACCGCTGGTCAACGGACACTGAAGGAAGCCGTTAACGAGGCGATGAGAGACTGGGTGACCAATGTTCGAGACACCCACTACATCCTCGGGTCGGCATTGGGGTCTCACCCGTTTCCGATGATGGTCAGGGACTTTCACCGAGTGATCGGAGAAGAAGCCCGCGAGCAGATCCTTGAGCGGGAAGGGAAGCTACCTGATATGCTCGTCGCATGTGTCGGTGGAGGATCGAACTCGATTGGCTTGTTCCACCCCTTCCTCGCCGACGAAGCCGTACGGATGGTCGGCGTCGAAGCGGGAGGGGATGGTATTTTACCCGAGCGCCATGCCGCGAGATTCCAGGGTGGAAAACTCGGAGTTCTCCAAGGCACAAAGACTTGGTTACTGGCTGATGAGGATGGCCAAATCAACCTCACCCACTCCGTGTCAGCCGGACTCGACTACGCTGCAGTAGGCCCAGAGCACGCCTATCTAAAGGACATCGGCCGGACTGAATACGATTTTGCAACCGACGACGAAGCCTTAGATGCCTTCCAAGAACTCTGTCATACTGAAGGAATCATTCCGGCCTTGGAGACATCTCACGCGATGGCCTACGTCAAGAAAATCGCTCCGACGATGACTCCTGATCAGATCATTATCGTCAACTGCTCTGGCCGAGGTGATAAAGATGTCGCTCAGGCTGCTAAATTTTTGCTCGGCGAAGATGTGTTCGCTTAAAGCCATAGCCACTCTGGGTCGCCAACAACATCAGCCATGACAAGAAAGTTAGTCGTCGCCACATCCAATGCTCATAAAACGGGTGAAATTCGAGAATTTCTTGGTAGCGGCTGGGAGGTTGCGGATCTGTCTGGAACACCAAAGGAAGATCAACCGATCGAAGATGGTGACAGCTTCGAAGCCAACGCTCTGATCAAAGCTCGTGCGGCAGCGGCGGCCTTCCCTAACGCACTCGTTCTCTCTGACGACTCTGGCCTCGCAGTTGACGTTCTCGGGGGTGAGCCCGGAATACATTCAGCGCGCTACGCCGGTGAAGACGCAACTGATGCTGATAATCGACGACACCTTCTCCAGCAGCTAGGTGAGCGAGCCAGCGGTTCAGATTGGAAGGCTCGATTCCACTGTGTTCTGATCCTCGTCGACCCCAACCAGGAAAGCCCTTTTGTTTTCGATGGGACGGTTGAGGGACATATCCAACCCGCCGAACAGGGAGAAGGAGGTTTCGGGTATGACCCCCTGTTTGTTCCAGATAGTCATACAAAGACCTTTGCCGAACTCCCAAGTTCCCTGAAGAACGAGATTAGTCATCGGGCAAATGCTCTAAAGAAATTGAGCGCTCATCTAGACCTCCAGAACTCTGATGATCGAAGTTGAGGCTTGCCACTAGGGTGGGAAAAATGGTTTCTGTCGGTACTCATATTGCATGGATTACTCTGGAAATGACCTGAGATTGCCCGAAGGAGTTGCGCCAGTGCTGGGCGACTACCGCTTGGTGCGCTTTCTCGACGAATCTCCGAACATGCTGATGTATCACGCGGTTCAGCAATCCGTAGATCGCAATGTCGTACTACAACTTCTGAAGCCGGCTGAGGCGGGCGACACCGCAGTACGAACGGATTTTAAGAATTTAGCTCGGGCAAAAGCCAATCTCGTTCACCAAAGTATAGCACCTGTATTCGAACTCCTCCAAAGCGGCGAAGTTCTGTTTTATACAGGTGAGCTTCTCTCAGGCAGAAACCTCGATACCATTGCAAAAGAGGGAAACGAGCTAACCACCGAGCAAGTATTCCAAATCATGGTGACCATCAGTTCAGCGATGGTGCACATCAAATCCAACGGGATCGATCACCGCCCTCTTAAGGGTACAGACATCCATCTTGACTCCGGAGGTCAGGCGCATCTAGCCAATCTCGCTCTTCCAGCGGGAGCTCCGAACGCCTCGATGAACGAAGGTATTGGTATTCGAAAGTTCATCTTCAGTTTGGCAGGAGTCACCCCTCGGGGAATCGCCAGCGACCTTGTCGATGAGTTAAGAAAGCTGTCCGACGGTCGAGTACTAACTTGGGATGGCATTCTCAGAGAGAGCCGGCTTGCACGAACCAAGTTCAATATTGGCCAGGCGAATCAGCTCGTCGGCGCCCGAGCCATCGCAACAAGCTGGCTCAAGCGTGGCGCAAACTCCCGCATCCTAGTTCCCCTGTTGGCTCTCGGGGCGAGTTTAGTTCTTGTCGTCTTGGCGATCGGTTACGCTCTTAAAAGTGGTTCAAAAACAAAACGAGCCCCTAAAACAGACTATTCATCCCAGATCAACATCCCAACTAGCACCATCACCCGCGACGGCGAAGAAATCGAGGTCTCAGGATTTTCGATCGACCAACATGAAGTCACGATCGCTCGATATGCAGAATTTCTCGCAGATACGGAAGGTGTTACGAGCCACTATGATCACCCTGACCAACCAGCTTCAAAGTCAGGTCATCGTCCCGAACGCTGGGATGAACTCTATGAGGCCGCTAAGGAAAACAGCCGATTCAACGGCCAACTCGTAAGTCTAAACTGTCCCATCATTTTAGTCGACTGGTGGGACGCCTACGCGTTTGCGGCGTGGGAAGGAAGGCGCCTCCCCACCGGGATCGAGTGGCAGATTGCTGCGGGTGGACAGAACCAGCTCCGATTTCCTTGGGGAGATAAGGCGTCTAGGGCTAATGCGAATCTGGGCGATGACTACGACCCGAGGTCTGGCGGCGGTGAACTCGATGGGCACAATTTCTGGGCGCCGGTAGATGGTCACCCCTTAGATGCCAGCCCGTATGGCGTCTTGGGCATGGCCGGCAATGTCGAAGAATGGAGTGATACTTGGGCCAATCATCCCGAGTATCCAGATCGGTCTACCCCAACGGTTCGGGGCGGATCATTTGCGATTCCTCTGTCAGGTCAAATTCTGATTAGAGAGCGTCGAGCAGAGAGCCCAAGCGAAGCCACCCTTGCTCGGGGGTTTCGAACCGCTGGTGACGCCTCTTCGCCATAGGATCATCCATGCTACCTCGGGTCTAGAGCAGCCCAAAGGAATCCCAATCGGGTGACATCGAGCTTGTTGCACTCGCCTAAAGCCGATGCTAACGCTCGCCACGCTTCCATGAAAGCCTACGAGATTTTCCAAAACCTCCCGCTCGATCGCGGGATGCAGATCCTTTCCGACATTCGCGAATTGGAGCCCAATTCGTTCAAGGCGACGGTGCTCACTCTTGCCCGTGATCGCAAACTTCGACCGGTCTTCATTCAGAAAAAGCCCCGCGATCAACAAGCGGCTTGGTGCCTGAAAACACTCAAGCTGAGAACTGAAGACCACGTCGCTGAACACATCCTCCAAGTCTGGCTGATGAAAAAGCACCCAGATATCTTAGTCACCTTCCTCGACGCCGTCGGCATCGAGCATGATGGTGAAGGTATGATCGAAGGGGAACTCCCCGAGTCGATCGACCAAGCTATGGTCAAAGCCGGAGCGGACGCTATTTTCGACAAATACGATGATGCCGACGCCGCGCTCTATCTGCATGTATTCCAGCTACAAACTGAAGATGGCTGGCCAGAAATAGCTGACCTGATCGCCAACGACAAACGCGCTCAGATCAGCGCATAGCAACCTTAGGCCATCCACGGCGCGAGCCACTTTTCGGCCTCGTCGTAAGTCATGCCTTTTCGCTTCGCGTAGTCTTCGACCTGATCTTTCTGAAGATCGGAGATCATAAAGTAGTGGCTGTCCGGATGAGAGAAGTAGATCCCTGAGACCGCAGCACCTGGGTGCATAGCCATCGACTCTGTGAGCTCAACACCGGTCGCCTCTTCAGCTCCGAGGAGATCAAACAGGATTGGTTTCTCCGTGTGGTCGGGCTGCGAGGGGTAGCCCGGAGCGGGACGGATGCCTTGATAGATCTCTTTGATTAACTGCTCGTTGTTGAACTCGTTCGGGCGCTCGATGCCCCACGCGATTCTTGCACGGTGGTGCAGGAGTTCCGCAAAGGCCTCTGCAAAACGGTCTGCGACCGCCTTGGCCATAATCGCCTTGTAGGGGTCGTTGGCCTTCTCGAGTTCCTTAGCCCACTCGTCGGGGCCATGGATGCCGACGACGAATCCGCCGATGTGGTCAGTGATCGTGGAATCTGAAGTGGCACGACCGTCCCGGTCGTTGCTTTCGCCCTCCGGGGCTATGACCGGGACGGTCATGCCACGGTTCAACGGCGCGATGTAGTCAGCCAGAGCCTCATTGGGCTTATCGCCTGACTTTTCGATCTGCTGACGCAAGCTATGGAAACGGGTCGCTTCGGTGCTGCGGGTAGTGTCAGTCCAGACGACGATATCGTCAGGGTTGTCGCTGGCCTTGTTCGCGGGGAAGAAGCCGAAGATGCCTTTCGCGGTGAAGCGATTGTTGGCGATGATGTCTTCGATTAATTCAAGGGCTTCAGTGTAAAGCTTGGCGGCCTCGGCAGCGGCGGCTTCATCTTTTGTCTTTAGCCGCTCTTCGTCGGGAAGCCAGACACCACGCATCTCCCAACTATGGAAGAACGGCGTCCAGTCGATGTAGCGAACAAGCTCGCGTAGGCTCTGGTTCTCGATCACACGAGTTCCAGTGAACTCGGGCTGAGGTGGAGTGTAGTTGTCCCAGTCGAGCTGGCGGGCGTTGATGCGGGCGTCGGCGAGCGAGAGTGTCGGTTTCTTGGTCTCGCCGAATCCCTCTCGGTGCTTCTCGTGAAGGGCCTCGTTTTTGGCCACAAAGTCAGCCTTCCCATCCTCGGAGAGAAGGGTGGTGGTGACAGGTACAGAGCGGGACGCGTCGAGCACATGGACGAGTGGCCCGCTGTAGTGCGGGGCCATCTTGATCGCTGTGTGCTTGGCACTGGTAGTCGCGCCGCCAATGAGGAGTGGAACAGTGAAGCCCTGCTTCTCCATCTCCTTGGCCACGTGGATCATCTCATCAAGGCTCGGAGTAATCAGGCCTGACAATCCGATGATGTCAGCACCAATCTCCTTGGCCCTAGTCAAGATCTTGTCGCAGGGCACCATGACCCCCATGTCGATGACCTCAAAGCCATTGCAGGAGAGGACGACTCCTACGATGTTTTTGCCGATGTCATGAACGTCACCTTTGACGGTGGCGAGCAGGACGCGGCCGGCATTGAAGGATTTTTCTGCCTTAAGACGGGCCTCGGGTTCGGTGAGGTCGGGTTCGGAGGTCTTGAACTCTTCGATGGCAGCAACGATTTTCGCCTCCTTCTCGATCTCCATGAATGGCTCGAGATAAGCCACGCTTTGTTTCATAACGCGGGCCGATTTGACGACCTGCGGCAGGAACATTTTCCCGGCGCCGAAGAGGTCGCCAACAATCCCCATGCCATCCATGAGGGGACCTTCGATGACCTTGAGGGGCTTCTCGTATTTCTTGAGCGCCTCCTTTGTATCCTCGACAATGTAGGTGGTGATGCCGCGAAGAAGAGCGTGCTCGAGACGCTTCTCAACGCTGTCTTCGCGCCAGCTCAAATCGACCTCAATCTTCTTACCGCCCTTACCTTTAAACTGCTCAGCGAAATCGACGAGGGCCTCGGTAGAGTCGTTGTTGTCAGGAGTAGCGTTGAACAAGACGGCTTCGACTTTGGCGAGAAGTTCTTTGGGGATCTCGTCATAGACTTCAAGCATGCCGGCGTTGACGATGCCCATGTCCATCCCCGCCTTTGTCGCGTGGTAGAGGAAGGCTGAGTGCATGGCCTCGCGGACTGGATTGTTGCCGCGGAAGCTAAAGGAGATGTTGGAAACACCACCGGACACTTTGGCGCCAGGAAGGTTCTTCTTGATCCATTCCGTCGCCTTGATGAAGTCGACGGCGTAGTTGTTATGCTCCACCATGCCGGTGGCGACGGTGAGAATATTTGGGTCGAAGATGATGTCCTGCGGGTCGAGCCCGACCTCGTCGACGAGGATATCGTAGGCGCGTTTACAGATGCGGATTTTGTCCTCGTAGGTGGCGGCTTGGCCGTCTTCGTCGAAGGCCATGACGACACAGGCTGCTCCATATTTTTTCACGATGCGACCGTGCTCGCGGAACTTGTCCTCGCCCTCTTTGAGCGAAATCGAGTTCACGACTGCCTTCCCCTGGTGGAGTTTCAGGCCGGCTTCGACGACCTCGAACTTCGAGGAATCAATCATGATCGGCACCTTGGTCACATCGGGCTCGCCCTGAAGCAGGGTGAGGAAATGGGTCATGGCCTCGACCCCATCGATCAGGCCTTCGTCCATGCAAACGTCGATGACATTGGCACCGTTCTCAACCTGTTGGCGAGCGACCTCAATGGCGTCCTCGAACTTGTCGGCCTTGATCAGCTTGGCAAAGCGCGGAGAACCAGCGACGTTCGTCCGCTCGCCGACCATGAGGAAACCTTTATCCTCGGTGTGATTGTAGGCGTCCGAACCGGATAAGCGCATAGCCGCCTCAACCTGGGCTGGAACCCTCGGGGCGAAACGTTCGACCGACTTGGCGATAGCGGCGATATGCTCGGGGGTGTTTCCGCAGCAGCCGCCAGCGAAGTTAACCAGACCGGCCTCGGCGAATTCACCGACCTTCTCGAACATGTCGTCCGGGCCGTAAGGGAAGCCGGTCTCGGAGAGCGCATCGGGCATTCCCGCATTCGGGTAGCAGGAGACAAAGGTCTCGGCCTTGTTCGAGAGATCCTCGAGATGTGGACGCATCAGCTCGGGGCCGAGCGAGCAGTTCATCCCAATGGCCAGCGGATCAACATGCTTGGTCGCATTGATAAAGGCCTCGACCTTAAGCGCGGAGGTCATGGTCTCGCCACCCTGGCCGACGGCGGCGGAGATGATGATCGGCAGCTTGTAGCCGTCCTCAACGAAGACCTCTTGGATGGCGACCAGCGCAGCCTTGGCATTCAAGGCGTCGAAGATGGTCTCGACGAAGAGGATGTCGACCCCGCCCTCGACGAGGGAACGAACCTGGCGTGCGTAGTCGTCCTTCACCTGATCGAAGGTGGCGACGCGAAAGGCCGGGTCGTTGGCGTCGGCGATGTTTGTCAGGCCAATGGTCATGGGCCCGATGGCACCCGCGACGTAGCGCTTCCGCCCGGTCTCCTCACCGATGCGATCGCACCACTCGCGGCAGAGTTGGGCGCCCTTAACATTGATCTCATGAACGACCTCGGAAAGCTGCTGATTAGCGAAGACTTGGCTGTCGAAGAACTCGGCGTCTTTTTTGCCGCCCGTCTTGCGTGGGTCAGGGACGAAAAACTCCGACTGGGCGATCGAGGTGCCAGAGAAAGTATTGGTCTCGATGATATCCGATCCAGCTTCAAGGAAGCGCTTGTGGATGTCGCCGATGACCTTGGGCTGGGTCAGGCTGAGGATGTCGCCATTGTTGAGAATGTCCTCCTCATTGTCTTTAAACCGCTCACCGCGAGCAGCGGACTCATCCAATCCGTAAGTACGGATTGTGGTGCCCATCGCGCCGTCGAGGACGAGGATGCGCTTTTCGAGTTCCTTACGGAGTTCGTTGGTGGCGTCTGGCTGTGGCATGGTTCGGGAGAAAAATACCGCCGAACCAGAGACTTTCAAAGAACAAATTTACGCATCAAGATATGTTGATGCGTTTTGTTGGTCGATCTACCGAGTCCCTTCTTCCTTGAGCAGATTGATGAACTCTCGCATGGCCTGTGTCGTCGTGCTGGCGCGGCGGCGAAGCACTCCCAATGGCCGCCAAAAATCATCACCGCCTTCGATTCTGGCTGAAGAGATCCGACCGGATTTCACCTCACCTTGAATCGAACTCTCGGGCATGATCGACATTCCCTCCGTGACGATGAGTGCTCTCTTCACTGTTTCGACATTGTCGAACTCCAAATGCGTTTCAACACGAACACCCGAAGTCCTAAAAAGCCGGTCGATTGACCGCCGAGTCGGCTGATCTGGCTCGAAAGCGATCAACTCATGGGCAGCCAGATCCGACACTTTGATTCGCTTCCTTCCCGCCAGAGGATGAGTGGGAGCACAGGCCAAAACGAGGCGCTCCTTGGAAAACACCTCATTCATGATTCCCGGCTGCGTCGTTGGATAGGCAACCAATCCGAGGTCTGCACGGCCTTCTAACACTTCATCGTAAACCGCATTAGCATGCTTGTAGTCAACAACGAGATCGACTTCTGGAAACCTTTCGCGGAATAGTTCAACTCTGGGCGGTAGGTCGTGAAACCCAATGCTACCGATGGTGGCGATCCGGAGCTGTCCAGCAATTCGATCTTGCAGGGCGTTCAATTGATCGCCGATGCCATTGTAGACCTCCAGAGTTCGTCGGGCTGAGTCGTAGAAGATCTCGCCCTCAGGTGTCACTGCGAAATTTTTTTTTCCACGCTCGAAGAAGACAACCTCATACTTTGTCTCGAGGCTCCTGATCTGCTGGCTGACGGCGCTTTGCGTGATATCGTTGCGCTTCGCTGCTTCCGAGAAGCTTGAAGTTTCAACAAGGTCGCAAAATACTTGGAGGGTCTCGATCTGCATGAGATTCGTTTCGTCCGATTAGAAGAACTAATGTCACCTATCGCTGATAATTTGGCTCAAGCCAACGACAAAATCACCCAAGCAGCCGCCCGCAGTGGCCGCGCAACTAGTGATGTCGAACTACTCGCTGTTTCGAAGACCAAACCAATCGAATTGATCGAGGAAGCCGCTTCAGCCGGTCAGCAGATCTTTGGCGAGAATCGGGTTCAGGAATTGATCACTAAAGTCCCGGCGATGTCCGACGACCTTCAATGGCACCTGATCGGGCCTCTCCAACGCAACAAGATCCGGAAAGTCCTGCCACTCGTCGATGCCATCCACAGCGTTGATTCACTGCGTTTGGCAGAAGGCATTGATCGGGTCGCTAATGAGATCGAGATCGCCGATCCGATTCCGATCTACTTGCAGGTCAACATTGGACAAGACGACGCCAAATCGGGATTCGACGCACCCGAGTTAACAAATGGCGCGGTCGTCGAACAGATTCTCAGTCTGCCGAAGCTGCGTCTTGTTGGACTAATGACGGTGCCACCGATTGGCGATGGGACTGCCGAGTCCGCCCGCCCGCATTTCTCAGCACTTCGTGAACTAAGAGACCAGATCGAAACCGCTTCAGGAGTTCGCGTTCCCGGCCTGTCGATGGGAATGAGCGGAGACTTTGAAGTCGCAATCGAAGAAGGCGCGACCATCGTACGAGTCGGCTCGACGCTGTTCGGGTCCCGGAATTAGAACCGACTGAAAAAAAAATGCCCCTCCCGGCGAACCGAGAGGGGCAAAATCGAATCTATTCGCGACTTTAGTGGTCGTAGGCGCGCTCACCGTGCTCGACAAGGTCGAGACCCGTGTCCTCAGTCTCCTTATCGACACGCAGACCAGTGACGGCGCGACAGATGAAGATGATGATGATCGTAGCAACCGCCGACCAGATGCAGGTCACAGCGACGCCTTTGAACTGAGTCAGGAACTGGCTCATTGCCGTGATCTTCTCTCCGGCGTCGTTCTCTCCGAAACCCGTGCCACCAAAGGCTTCGGTTCCGAGGAAAGCGAGAAGCAACGTTCCCATGATACCGCCGACCCCGTGAACGGCGAAGACATCCAAGCTGTCATCGATCTTCATCATTCCTTTCACGACATCGCACATGAAGTAGCAAATCACACCAGCCAGTAGGCCGATGATGATTGCGCCCAACGGTCCGACGACGCCGGATGCGGGAGTGATTGATGCTAGACCAGCAATGGTGCCGGTAACGATTCCAACGAGACCTGTTTTTCCGGTGCGAATCTTCTCAACCACCATCCAAGTCAGGGATGCGACTGCGGCCGAGATGTGAGTGACCAGCATTGTCATGCCAGCGGCCTTACCAGCAACGAGCTGACTTCCGGCATTGAAGCCGAACCAGCCGACCCAGAGAAGAGCGGCTCCGAGCATCACCATTCCGGGATTGTGCGGAGGCATCAGCTTCTTGGGAAAACCGCCACGAGCGCCGAGGAACTTGGCGAGAATCAGTGCGGAAATACCAGCGGTGGCGTGAACGACAATACCACCAGCGAGGTCGAGAGTTCCGTTGTTGAACATCCAACCTGAACTAGACCAGACCCAGTGAACCGCTGGGGCGTAGACAAGAACCAGCCAGAGGGCCGTGAAAAGCATGACCGCAGAGAATTTCATCCGCTCAACAAAGGCACCGACAATCAGGCCTGGGGTGATGATCGCGAAGGTCATCTGGAACATGATGAAAACCGACTCCGGGATGGTTCCAGAAACACTGTTCACCGAGACGCCTTTGAGGAACATCTTACTGAAATCTCCAAACCAAGCATTGGTTCCCTCAAAGGCAAAGCTGTAAAGGAAGGCGACCCACATCACCGATGCCAAACAGGCGATCGCGAAGCAGTGCATTAGCACTGAAAGAACGTTTTTCGAACGAACAAGTCCGCCGTAGAACAGAGCGAGACCTGGCAATGTCATCATCAGGACAAGCACTGAGCACATGATGATCAGAGTGGTATCGGCCTTGTCGATTGGGAGATCAACTTCGGCGACAGCAACTTCGGCGACTTCAGCGACAGCTGGCGCATCAACTTCTGCCGAGGCAGGATCTTGTGCGTGGAGGAGAGGCCCCGCCAAAAGGCAAAGCACGGCGATCACAAAGCCCCAAGGGCTAAAGCGTTTTTTCATCGGTTGGTTATGTGTGTGTTGATGGAGTAAGCTGCCAAGGCAGATTACAACGCCTCAATGTGAGCAGGATTCATGCCACATAACGGGGACAATGAGCTGATTTCAGGTCAACAGAGACCGGGAGCTTCAAACCATGCCGCAGATTCGCCAGCGCCAGATCTACCAATCTGGGACCTCTGGCGGAGGCTCGGTGGGCAACGGTGCCCCTCGGCGCCTGGCTTTCCGAAACTGCTGGAGTGAAAGTCCGATCAAAAATGCCGGCACAAGGCAGCTGAGAAGGCAATCTCGCAAGCCAGCTCCATCAACGAGCAGTCCTAAAGGCAAAAGGAATGCCAGTAGTCCAAGACCAAAAAACACCGCCACCCGAGTCGGTATGGTGTTTTTTGCCATGGCCGCCTTCACTTCTGGCGGAAGTTCACCACCGGATTTCCGTTCGTGGGCGAACCGCCAAAACGAGGCGATCATCATAGCGATCGGAGCCGCTATACCGAGGACGGTCACGTCTCCGCCAGCGAGAACGGTTAGACCCGTGAAACCCAGCCAAGCCGAGCCGAAAAAGAACAAGCCGACGATCAGACCAGAAGCGATCTCAAATCGTTTTGGCGCGTATTGTTTCGGAGGCTCGTAGGGATCCAAGGCGACGGGTTGGGTGAAGTAGAAACCCTAAGACCATTCCTGTCGTTGTTCAGGGAAAACGTGGAAAGAAATGATCTGTACCCATTTACCTTTAGAGATCCCTAAACCTCAGGTCTTCTCACCCCAAAACCTTACTCAGCTGGTGCGATCGGAACCTCCGGACCACCTTCTTGCACGCGGCGCATTGCTTCGCGCTCAGCTTCGGTTTCGAGAACCTGACGTCGGAGATTCTTATTATTTCGCTTCGTCCACCAGAGAACGATGGGCGATGCAACGAAGATCGACGAGTAGGTTCCGATCAGCACACCGATGATGATCGTGAAGGCGAAGTCCTTGAGAACCGGGCCGCCAAAGATGTAGAGAGTAACGACCATGACGAGTGTGGTCATCGAGGTCAGCAAAGTCCGGTTGAGGGTAGAGCTGATCGCCTGATTCATGATTTTCTCAACATCGCCTTTCTGCGTCTTCAGCAACTCGCGAATCCTGTCGAACACCACAATGGTGTCGTTGATCGAGTAACCGGCAATTGTTAGGAAGGCGCCAACGAGCATCAGGGACACCTCTCGTCCGGTCAATGCGACCATTCCGAAGGTAATGATGATGTCGTGCACAAGAGCCACGAGCGCTCCAATCGCGAAAGCGAACTCGAATCGCAGAGTCACGTAAAGCATGATCCCAGCGAGACCGAGAACCAGCGCGAGAACTGATGAACGCGCCATCTCTGCACCGATTGAGGGTCCGACCGCCTCAATCTGCGCACTCATTGCTTTGTTTGGCAGATCCTTTTTCACCTCTTCAACAATTGCTGGCGCACGGTCGCTCTGACTTCGGACGACAAGGTAGCGCTCTCCAGACAAACTCGTTTGTGGCTGAACGCTGAATTCACCGACGTCCTCCATCGTCGTTTCATTGTTGTTGGTGATCTCGACCTGAAGACCGGTAATTGCGTCCCGAACTTCATCTGGGTCGACTTCCGTATCACCCAAAGAGTAAGTGATTTCATCACCACCCAAGAAGTCGATTCCGAATGCCTTATCTCGCTTCACCGCCACCACAATGATCGCCAGAGACAAAAGCGCGATCGACACATACATCGCCGCCCGCCTATGCGACAGGACGTTGTAGAGCTTGTCGCGAAGGATGCTGAGGAATTTGAAGGTTGTGATTCTACCGCCACCGTCTTCAGGAACCAACCAGCCGTAACAAACACGAGTCACGAGCAGGGCGGCGAACAAGGAAGCGAAGATACCGATGGTCAACGTCAGTGCGAAACCCTTGATCGTTCCGCTGGCGACGATGAACAAAATTAACGCGGTGATCAGTGTCGTCACGTTCGCATCGAAAATTGCCGAGAAGGCTTTGTCATAAGCCGCCTGAATCGCTGCCCAGAGCGACTTGCCGGACTTCATTTCTTCACGCAAGCGCTCGTAAATCAGAACGTTGGCGTCGATCGCGATTCCGATCGTCAACAGAATACCAGCAATTCCTGGCATCGTGAGAGTCAGTCCGAACATCGCCATGGTGCCGAACAGAAGAAGGATATTGAGAGCAAGTCCGAGGAGAGCAACGATTCCTGCTACACGATAGTAGAGAATCATGAAAATCAGGGTCGCGGCCAAACCGGCGATTCCTGCGAAAACACCCTGCTTAATGGTTGCCTCACCGTGAATCGCCGAAGTCGAAGTTTCGCGAATGATTTTCAGCGGGTTCGACAATGGGTTAGAAAGAGCGTTGGCCAACTCGCGGGCTTCCGCCTCTTTGAAATCACCCGAGATCTCTGCCGATCCACCATAGATCGCTTCATTTAGATTCGGCGCTGAAACGATCTCACCATCAATGATCGCCGCTAGGCGGTTGTTAACGTTAGCTTCGGTTAACTTACCGAAGCGTCGGGCTCCTTCGGAATTGAATCCGAGAATGATCGACCAGCCGCGTGGACTCAGATAGGTGTGGGCTTCTTTGACATATTTACCCTCGAGGTCGGGACGATTGCGGACAAGCATGGTGCCCTTTTCCGAGTCACGGAAATTCATCTCAACCCAGCCAGGTGCTACAGGGCCGCCATTTCGTATCTCGAACAGCTTGGATTCGCTCTGAGGATGAACGATGCGGAATTCGAGTTTCGCGACTTGCTCAATTTGCTTCCGAACGGCTGCGATCTCATCCTCGTCGATGCCTGGCATCTGGATAATCACACGATCCAGGCCTTGCTTGGTCTGGACAAGATCTTTGGTCTGATCAGCGTTGAGGCGGCGCTCCATGATGCCCATGACCTCATCGAGGGCCGTGGGTGAAATCGGTAGGGGCTTACCCTCCGCATCAGGGTTCGGCTGGATCTCGACAGTGAAGGAGCTTCCTCCTTGAAGATCGATACCGCGATTGATGCCTTGAGTCTTCCACGAGTAAACGCAGAAAACGGCCAGCAAGACGGTTAGAACTGTACCGATTAAGCGGCGTTTTTTAGGCAGTTCGGTAGCAAAGTACCAGACGAAAAGGCCGAGTAGGCCGATGCCGCAGAGGAAGATGTGGAGTGGTTCCATCTTGGATCCAGTAATGTGGATTGGGTCGAAAGAAAAAGGGGCTTCACATAGCCTCGGCGTCCACCCTTTGCAAGGGGACAACGAGCGGAGAACGAAGGATGAATATTAACTCGTTCGCATCTGTGTCGGTCAGAGCGTCTCCGAGAACTAAACTGAGGCCTGAAAGACGTGACGGTGAGATGGGTGCCGCTAACACTTGGTCGTCGACAACAACGGCTAGAGGACTGGCTTCGATGGTCGCTCGAAGTCCGTCTAGAGTGGCCTGAGCCTCTCTTCGAAATTGAATTTCTACAACTGGAGTCCCGTCCCCTGAAGGATGGTCGGCTCTGGAAATGGTCCCTATTTGACTCGGATTAATCAGGGCGCTCTCCGCCACGACATGACTCTGACCGTTCTGATCTCGGAGAATTCCCCAATCGGGCCCCGCTTCGTTTAAACCGCGAAGGTCACTTACCAAAGCTCGACTGTTAGGGTGGAGCGCACGAATTTGTAGCTGCCCCTGTTTTAGGAATGCCTGCCGGAGAAGGGATTCAGAATTTATTGGTGCCTTCCCATACTGAACCACTAGACGGTTTCCAGACTTCGGCGAAATCACGAGTTCGCTGAACCCCAAAGCTTCCATTCGAGCTCGGATGGAAGCTGCGACGTTGGCCGTGACCTCGCCGGTCAGCCGTTCGCCAGACTCGCCGAGAAGAGCCAAAACGATTCGGTTCTGGCCTGATTTCTGGGAATTCCCCGAACGGCCTGATTTTGTTTCAGATTGACCGCAGGCACTGAGCAAAGCAACGCCGACCGCGAGTAGAGCAACCATGGGGAGACGACGCGACCACGCCCTCCGCCATCGGCAGGGGATACTTGGAGGTCGTCTGAAGCCCATAGGAAGCCAGAGTTTGATCGGCCGCATTCGAAGAGCTACGACTTTTTCTTCGATTTTTCGGAAGAATCAGCCGCATCGTTAGCAATCTCTGAACTGTCGCCTTTGCCTCCACCCTTTTTCTCGACGCGAGCGATGCTCGACTTATCGAATTTGACCTTGGTGTTGTCAGCGATCTTTAGCGTAACGGTCGTTTCCTGAACCCCAGCGACACGTCCGTGCACTCCGCCGACGGTGACAGCGTTGTCTCCGGTAGCGACGCTACTAATCAATGCCTCGTGCTTTTTCCGCTTCTGCTGTGCGGGCCGAATCGACAGGAAGTAGAAAATGCCGATGAGCGGCAACATCATGAAGAGCAGATCGCTCATCCCTGGTTTGTCAGCGTTACCAGCGGCCTGCTGAGCGAGGAAGAAGAGTTCGTTGAAGTCAGTTGGATTCATTACGTGAAAGTGTTGTTGGATCGTTGAGCTGGCTATTTGCCTGAATGGTAGTCTGCGATCGTGGCATCGCGAAAGGCTGGAAAATTCCCGTCAATGATCGCCTGTCTGGCGTTGCGGAGTAGGGAAAGGTAAAAATGCAGATTGTGTAGTGAAATCAACCGCATCCCGAGAATTTCCTTAGCCTTCACTAAGTGGCGAATGTAGCCCCTCGAAAAGCCTTCGCAGAGTGGATGAGTATTGGTGTCGAGCGGAGAACTGTCGTGCTCGAACTGCTGGTTCTTCAAATTGATCGGACCACGGCTGGTGATTGCTGTGCCATGGCGAGCGAGACGAGTTGGCAGCACGCAGTCAAACATGTCGACTCCCCGCGATACCATTTCGAGGATTTGTGGCGGCGTCCCAAGTCCCATGGCGTAGCGGGGGCGATCCTCTGGTAAAAACGGGCACGCATTGTCGACCGCACGAATCATTTCCTCCTCGGGTTCGCCTACGCTGACTCCTCCTACTGCATATCCATCAAACCCGATGTCGACCAATTCCCGGGCTGACTTTTCTCGCAAGTCAGCCCAAATCGATCCCTGAACGATTCCGAAATGGAGTTGGCGACCCTTGTCACCGCCAGCCATCGGCTTGTTCGAATCAATCCAACTCCGACAGCGTCGGGCCCAACGGAGAGTTAGATCTAGGCTATCCTCAGCATAGCCCCTTTCACATGGATAAGGCGGACATTCGTCGAAGGCCATGGCGATATCCGATCCCAGCCCAGCCTGAATTTCCATCGACTCCTCGGGGCCGATGAACGCCTTTGAACCGTCGTGGTGACTCTGAAAATGAACTCCCTCTTCAGTAATCTGGCGTAGTTTAGCCAAGGAAAAAACTTGGTAGCCACCGCTATCGGTAAGGATCGGGCGCTCCCAGCGCGAAAACGCATGCAGCCCACCGAAGCCGTTGATCACGTCCATACCCGGGCGCAGAAACAGGTGGTAGGTATTGCCGAGAATGATTTGGGCATCGAGCGAGACCAGCTCGTCTGGGTGAACCGCTTTCACGGTGCCTTGAGTACCAACCGGCATGAACGTCGGCGTACAGATTTCGCCATGCGGGGTCTGTAGACGACCGGCTCGGGCCGAGCTTTCAGTATCTGTTTTCTCTAGGCTGAACATGGTCGAGAGATCGGTTCAGTAGGCCCAGCCGCCAACGTTGGAGCGTTTGGCAGTCGCCTCCAACGACCGAAGATGATCACGAAACGGAAAGAAAGCACGGCCATCGGGGTTGGGAACTGGATTCTCTTTACTACCGGGGCCCTTCGTGTGGATCCGTGCCAGCCCGGCCTTAATCAACGACTCAGCTAGATCCGATCCGTCCGAAAAACGAATGAAGCAATAGTGGCGGTCACCATTGTAAACATCCTCCCAGTTAGTCACCACATCGAATGGGCCGTCGTCCAACCGATCAAGAGTGAACTCTCGGGCCGCTTTGCCGATTTCGATGGCTTCATTTTCGGAGCAGCCAAAATAGCGAGCCTGGTCGCGGACACGATCAGGAAAATTCCGCGATTTTTCTGGGGTGTCGACGTAGTAGAGCCGCATTTCGTAGGTCTTTCCCCCATGGCGAATATGGAAGCTGTCTCCGTCATTTCCGCGATCACTGACAAGACTGGCATTCTCAAGGAGATCATATCCATGGGCTCCGTCGACGACCTCCTGAGGAGCGCCCGAGCCACCAAAGCCCAACCGCTCAAGCAGCGGCTTCGCTTCTTTCGCCAACCAAGCAATCCCTGCGAGGACTGCGACCAGAATCATCCTCATCAAGCGAGGGTTCATGCGCATACCACGTCCGCGACCGCCGCGTCCTCTGCCTTGATGTTGGAATCCCATTGCGTCTTTCGTTTAGTGTCTGCTTCGTCTTGGTCGTCAATCTGAAGAGCGCGAACCAACCATCGACCCCAGCTGACATCCAGTCGCATTTTTTTGAGTCCCTATTTGATGACTGCGAGTGATGCGATGGTGGTTACCCGGTGACGATTCATTTTTGATGAATATCGGTCGCATTCGTCCGCACCTTCTTCATGTTGCGCACGCGGAACGCACATAACCGCGCCCAACACGAATCCAGTCACAGTATCTCGATGATCAAGTTCACCAACCGCCTCACCAAAGACCACTTCATCAAGGCCATCGTTTGCTGCGTCGCTCTCGGACTTCTTACCACGACCGCTTCTGCCGAGTCGAAGAAGAAGACACAGACCGCCGCCAAGCCCAAGGCGTCACCGACCAGCTCGATTGTTCGGGTCAACGTTAGCAACCAGAGCCACAGCTCGCGGATGCCATGGCAGAAAAACGATCCGTCTGGAAAACGCGGCCTCGGAGCTGTGATCAGTGGCAACCGAATCTTAGTTACCGCCGAACTGGTTTCGAACGCGACATACATTGAACTGGAGATGCCAAGCACCGGTGCAAAGGCGCCAGCGACGGTCGAAGTCCTAGACTACGAATGCGACTTGGCAGTTCTTCGCCCCAACGACCCCAAGTTCCTCCAAGACATGATCGCCTTGGAGATCGCCGAACCTAGCAAACTGGGGGACACCTTGGAAGTCTGGCAACTCGAGTCCAACGGGACTGGCGTCAAAACTCCGGTCAAAATCACTCAAGTCGAAGTCGGGAGTTACTTCGCCCCCGGTCAGTCATTCCTTCTCTATCGCGCCTCTGGAAATGTCCAATACCGCGCAGGCACTTTCACGCTTCCTGTAATTCATGACGGAAAAATCGCCGGTCTCCTTCTTCGCTACAGCTCGAAAGATGAGGTTTCGACGATGCTTCCAACCCAGATTATGCACCACTTCATCTCCGATCTAAAAGACGGTCACTATGGAGGGTTCCCGACCTTGGGTGTCGGCTACACTCAAACCTTGGATGATCAATTGCGGGCCTATCTCAAACTCGACGAAGCTAGCGGCGTCTTTGTCTCATCAACAAGCCCCGGAGCCTCTGCTGCAGCTGGAGGCATCAAAGCTGGAGACGTCATTCTGAAAATTGACGGTCAGAAGATCGACAGCCGTGGCAACTACAACCACCCGTCCTATGGGTTGGTTAACATGAGCCACATCGTTCGCTCCCGTCACGTCGGCGAAACCATCGATGTCGATATTCTACGCGATGGAAAGAAGAAGACGGTCAAGGTTCCTCTGAAACGAAAAGCTCCTGAAGACTACGTCGTCGACCCTTACATCTACGACCGCGGCCACAAGTATCTGATTATGGGAGGCCTGCTATTCCAAGAGCTAAGCCGGCCCTATCTCGAATCTTACGGCAAAGAATGGGAGACTCGCGCGCCGTTTAGACTGCGCTATGCAATGAACCACCCGGAAGCCTATGAAGAGGATGGGCGCCGGAAGATTGTCTTCCTTGCCGGTGTTCTCCCAAGCGTCAGTGTTCAGGGATATGAGCGCCTCGGTGGTCTGATCATTGATAGCGTCAACGGCCAGAAAATCGGTGACATCAACGAGCTCGATTTGGCCTTCAACAAGCCGAAAGACGGTCTGCACGAAATCCGGTTCACGGACTTCCCGAAAGTGATCTGGCTCGACGACGAATTGGCCAAGCAGGACAACTTCCTGTTTATCCCACAACGCTACCGGATCCAGAATAGGATGCGCCTTGAATAGGGCCGTCTATTTTACCTTTCAGCCACCACCGGAGCTTGGGCACAAAAGGCGTAGGCAGTAGGCTTTAGCCGATATGTTCGCCGTAGGCGTCGGCATCCATCAGGGCTTCGACTTCGGAGCTGTCTGCAACTTCGATTCGGAAGATCCATCCGTTGTCTTGAGGCGACTCGTTGATCAGGGCCGGGCTATCATTAAGAGCTTCGTTGACCTCAACAATTTTGCCGCCGACCGGAGCGTAAATATCACTCGCTGCTTTGACTGATTCGACGACCGCCACAGGGTCTCCCTTAGCGACGTCACGCCCCACTTCGGGTAGTTCGACATAGACGACATCGCTCAGCTCAGCCTGTGCATGGTTAGTAATTCCAACCGAAGCTGGTTTCTCGGATGCCGAGATCCATTCGTGGCTGTCTTGGTAGCGGAGATTCGCAGGAATGCTCATATGGTAAGATGATCAGTTACGAGATTTTGACAAAGGGTTTCCGCACGATCTCTGCAGGAAAGGCTCGACCTCGAATTTCGATCTCGACCTTCGTTTCTCGCTTGGCGTGCTTTGTTGGTAAATAGGCCATACCAATTCCCGCCCCCAAGGTCGGCGACAAGCCAGCGCTGCACAGCTCTCCAATTGTTTCACCATCGAGGAGAACGGGATAGTGGGGACGAGGCGGAGGAGTCTTCCCAATCATTTGAATCCCGACCAGTCGCTCGCCCAGACCATTCGCTTTCTGAGCGGTCAAAATGTCATGACCAATAAAACCGGCCAGCTTGTCTAATTTACAGAAGAAGCCGAGACCCGCCTGAAGCGGAGTGCGTTCTTCACTGAGGTCGGAACCGTTGAGCGGAAAGCCCATCTCAAGCCGCAAGGTGTCCCGCGCTCCCAAGCCACAGGGCTGCCCCCCGGCGTCGATCACCGCCTGCAAAATGCGCGCATAGGATTCCCCAGCCGTCGGTGTAGGAAAGAAGAGTTCGTAGCCATCCTCACCGGTGTATCCGGTGCGGCAAACCACACGCGCTTCCCCAGATTCACCAGCAATGGCAATTCCATTGCGCTCAGGAAGCTCAGGAAACTGGAGGTCGTCTTGAATAGCCCGGTAAACCTCCTGGCTCTTTGGCCCCTGCACGGCAACCGCTGCCATTGCATCGCTAACATCAGAAATCGAAACGCTCCCGTCCCCCGGCAGGTGCCCAGCCAACCAAGCCAGATCTTGCTGGCGCCGAGAAGCATTGACGACAAGAAACAGAAGATCTGAAGCTACACGATAGACGATCAGATCATCAATCACCCCGCCACTTTCGTTAAGCATCAGGGAATACTGGCCTTCACCGTCTGCCAAAACGGCGAGATCATTCGTCAGAAGTCCATTGAGCCAAGTCACCGAGTCAGATCCGGAAACGTAAAATTGTCCCATGTGGGAAATATCGAAGACCCCAACGGCATCACGGACAGCGTTGTGCTCGGGAATAATTCCAGCGAATTGGACAGGCATCTCCCAACCCGCAAAGGGAACCAAACGCCCTCCCTGCTTCAAGTGAGCCTCTCGAAAGGGAGTCTGGAGCAAATCATCGGCCATTCGGCACCGTGCCGTTTCGCAGGGAAGGCGTCAATACACAGCTGGCAGAATCCGCCCGTACCTATCATGTGCCCTTGGCACCCTTAGTGATCGATGCTTTTGTCCCCCGATGTCGATCCTCGACAAAGCAGAAGCAAAATTCGGTCGGTTCGCAATCTCGAGTATCCTCAAGATCATCGCGGGATTTCAGATCCTCGTGTATGTGCTGCTCGCCTTCACCTCACTCGGAACATCGATCGGCGACTCCCCGTTCTACGGCTACCTCGTGCTCGACCGGGAAAGTCTGCTATCAGGCCAGATTTGGCGACTAGTGACCTTCATGTTTCTCCCGGCAGCGGAGAACCCGATCTGGTTGATGGTCTTTGCCTACTTTATTTACTTTATCGGTGAAGGACTCGAAGAAGCCTGGGGAGCATTTCGACTCAACGTGTTCGTCTTTCTCGGAATCGCCTTTGTTGCGATCGGGGTGGTCTTTCTAGGGGGCGTTCCAACCGGCCACTTCCTGTTTTCGACCTTCATCCTAGCTTTCGCCATGCTCTATCCCAATAAGGAGATCATGCTCATGTTCATCATTCCGATTAAGATGAAATGGGTTGGGCTACTAACTCTGGGGATGATGATGTTCGAATTCATCGACAAACCCCTACCCTTCAAGGTCACCATTTTCCTCTCGATGCTGGCCTTCCTCTTGTTCTTCGGCCCATCAGTCTTCCGAAACCTAAAAACGAAGAGCCAGAACGCCGAGCGACGGCGAAAATTCGAAGTCGGCCTTCCCGACGAGAACGAAGCCTTCTACACTTGCTCCGTCTGTGGAAAGACTGATCTCGATGATCCAGAGGAGAGTTTCAGAGTCGCCGCAGACGAACAGGAATATTGCAGTTCCTGCCGTTCGCTTGGAGACTCGTAGAAGACGACCCGTTAAAAGAACAATGGCGAAGACCGGTTAAGGTCTCCGCCATTGACATTGCTTAGGTTGGGAATCTGTAGCTCCTCAGTTTCCCGAAGTGCCGGTGCCGAATTCCAGAGATCTGGAGATCCGACACCGGCGGTCGGGGAGGGAGTGTTCAAAAATTAGTCGCAGACCGCTGGGCCTGAGTCGACCGGATCAAACCATGAGAGCGTTGATGCATATTGGCTAAACTCTGTCCCAAACGATCTGCGAATATGGGGAAAAGAAATTCTATCCACACCACCACCACTGCTCGACAGCCCTGAGGCTTTGATCGAATGGATTATTGTGATGGAGGAAGTAGTCATGTCTTGCTGTCTTGAGAAACACGCTCTCGGAAGACTTAGACAGGCCCGTCACCAATGAAGTCACAAACAGCCAAAAAATTTATCGAAAAGATTTTTCGACCCTGACTCAAGTCCACCCTCTAAAAACAAAGTGTCCAGATTTGCGTTTTAATATGGTAAAGAAATTCACGAGGAATTTTTCTCAGACCAAGGCACGAGAGGGAGCGAAGCTAGCTTCGTGAACGGGCAACGTAGGTAGGGGGAAAAAGATCCGTGATCTTCGCCTCCACGAGCACGGTCTTTCAGCGGATTGATCGTTCGGGACACTAACAGGGTGTTGAAAAAGGCGGTGACTCGTCGCGGAGCCTCATGTGATCGAGGGTTAGGCGCGAGGATCAAGT
>ENA-ORXR01001247-ORXR01001247.1-marine-metagenome-genome-assembly--contig:-NODE-1247-length-27665-cov-13.100587_pt1 | contig 27665 bp, 35 predicted proteins | sample MGYA00237866_ERZ511479 | MGnify/ENA metagenome assembly ERZ511479 | reverse complement strand
TCCCCCCTGGGCTTTGCCGTGATCCTCTCCTCCCGTTGGGGGAAGGCTGGGCTGTGGGTCGATTTCCGGGGCAGTTACTTCGACGGACCGAGCTGATCAAGAGGTCACTTCGGCTGGACGACGAACCAAAGTGGTGGTGCTGAAAACCGCTACAAGGTGCCACCTTCTCTTCTAGCCACACACCTGTGTGGCTAGAAGAGAAGGTGGCACCACGAACGTGTCCACCTCTCAATATCCTAGCTTCTCTCCTACCCAGCAGTCACGCAACCACCCACGAAACAAGAGGCAAAGTGAGTCGGTTGGGCGCGGCTGATGTGCCCGTTGGCCGGTGGTGTCTGTCTGTGTGAGTGGTCGTGCAGACTGCTACGCCGACTGGGTAGCAGCGGCGGGCACTTACAGGTGGCGGACGCTGAATAGGACGGCCTCTGTCCCATAGGCGGCTAGGAGGTGGGGTTCGCTGGCATTAATCTTTGCGTGACCGGTTCTACTGTCCGCCAACGGACCATCCCGCTTGGTCGCGAATCTCCCATCCTGGTTGGCGTTTTGTGGCCACTTGTCTTCTGGCAAGGGCTTTCTTGTGAAAGGGGTCTTCTGTGTCATCGTGGGCAGCAGTGCAGGTTCCAAAGCGAGAGTCATTCTTCCAAGTTCTCTGTGAACGACGCCGCTCGGTCAGGACGAGCTAGCGGCAGAGACGTGGTCCCTCGCTCAAAAAAGAGTTGCTGCTGTGATGCTTGTGTACTCGTCTCTTGTTGGCTGTACCCTCGCCCCAAGGAGCCTTGTTGCCTGCCGCGCATCTCGCCCTGCCTTTGAACCTCCTACTCCAGCCCCCCGCCATGTTCTCCCACACCGCCTTACTCGGCCCCCGTCGTATGGCGCCGTCGGAGATTGACGACGATGACGATGAGATTTTTGTGGCCAGAGCGTGCAGAGCATCCGTCTACATCGGCCCGCGGCTGTTTTCAGTCTCGTCCGACCGGCGAGGACGGGTGGCTCTCGCCGTGGGCGACGCCGAAACAAGCTCCGCGACTTCCGCTCGGGAATTCACAACATCATGCGCGACTACTTTGGCGTGCACGGGCTGCCGCCCATCTACGACGAAGCGGAATTTGAGCGCAGGTTCCGCATGCCACGGGTGCTGTTCCAGAGGATCTATGACAATGAAAAGGACGAAACGTTCTTCCAGCAGCGTATCAACGCAACGGGACAGCTGCAGGCACACCCCCTGCAAAAGATCGTCGGCGCGCTGCGGGTGCTCGCCTACGGCGAGACAGCAGACCGTGCTGACAAGTACGTCCGCATCTCGGGCTCCACCATCAGACGGGCCGTGGGACATCTCACGCGCTTCACTGTGCAGCGCTATCAGTCTACCTATCTGCGCAAGCCGACGATTGACGAGTTGAGGGTCATTTTGGCGCGCATCGAGGAGCGGGGCCTGCCTGGCTGCATCGGGTCCCTCGACTGCTCTCATTGGCAGTCGTCAGCATTCCCCAAGGGGCACGCGGGAGCGTACCAAGACCGCCACGGGACCCGCAGTATTGTGATGGAGACGATTTGTGACGAGGACCTTTACATTCATCACTTCTTTTTCGGTGCTCCCGGTTCCTTGAATGACTTGAATGTGTTGGATATTTCGCCTCTTTTTTCTGACGTGTGCGCGGGTGTCTGGCCTCCTGCTTGCCCATTCTCCATCAACGGCCGTCCCCGCACCATGCCCTACTACCTCGTGGACGGAATCTACCCGAAGTACCCCTTCTTTGTGGCTCCCTACCCCATCCCTGTGACGTCCGTGGAACAGGCATTCAATCGTCTACAAGAAGTGGTGCGCAAAGATGTTGAGCGCTTGTACGCTGTGATGACCGCGCGCTTTCACGTGGCGCTCCGCCCTGCCCGGGCCCTCTACATGGCGAACATCGCGACCACCGCCCGTGCAGTGGCGGTCATGCACAACATGATCACCGTCCTACGACGGAACAGCTACGTCTCGCGCCGGAGGTCGGCATTTTACTCTCATCAAAGTGATGACACGCCTGTCGATGGGGGTGGCCCTGTGGGTGTGGCACCGGCAGCCGATTCGGATGATGGAGGGGGCGCTGGCGGGGGTAACGGAGACGGCGACGGCGGGGGCGTCCACGGCGACGGTGGCGGACGACTCGGAGGACTAGGCACGGACAGCGCGCCTCCGACTGCCGGCGGGAGCGGAAGCGGATGCGATGGGCGTGGGATGCCGCCCGTCGGCGGTGGCGGTGACGACTTGGATGGAGAGGGCGCGGGCGGGGCCCCACTCGCTGGTGGCAGGGACGACGGGGGACGTAGTGTGGGGGTGTCACCACCTGCGACGGGCGGCCGTGCCGGTGGAGCTGATGCTGGTGGGGCGCCACCCGCCGTCAGCGGGCGCGGGGGTGGAGCTGGTGCGGGTGGGGGTCCGCCAGCTGCCGGCGAGGACGGCGACGGTGGTTCGGATGCGGGGCCACTAGCCTCCACCGGTAGCGGTGGAGGTACTGGGGGCATCCTGGGTCCGGTGCCGAGCAGCACCTTGCCTAGCGTGTCCGCCCTGGCGGACCCCTTTGCCGGCAGCTTTGGACATATGCTGGCGGCATGGGGTCGTGCGACTGACGCAGTGGAGTACCACTCTCTCCGCAGTGATCTGGCGGTCCATGTTTGGGAGGCACGGGAGGAGCTCTTTGCACCGTACGAGTAGATTAGCATCATTTCGTGACCATTTCAATACCTTTTGAACGTTTTCATCAGGAACATCGAACTCCGGAACCCGACTATTCCGGTCAAGATATCCCAAACCTCCGAAATGCTCCTCACACGAAAGTGTGTGACTTACTGGTTAGAGGACAGCCCTCGTCCCGGTGCTCTGCGGTGTGTTGCTGGTGCAAGAATCAGTACTGTGTCACGATGTGTTGAGGCGCCTCCGGCACGTCCCCCACGCTTCCCGTTTCGCATCCTCCCGCCTCATCGTACTGCTCCCTTCTTCCCACTCCCCCCACCTTCACGGCCAATTTCGATGCAAGACCACCCGTCGCTCCAGCCACGAAGACGGTCTTCGGGTGCGGTCGCCGCAGTCTCGGTGCCTCTGGCCAACGCGGCGGTCGCATGGGTAGCCCCTGCGTGATGAGGAGGCTGACCGGCGCCAATTTCGCGCATGGCGCGGGGTGACGGGCGTGTTGAGCAGAGGCGCCGTCGCCACCGCTGCACCGTCGGCTGACATTAGGGAGGCCGGCGAGTGGCAGGCAGCTCCCTTGACGCCACCCACGCGTCCGCGAGTGCCGCCGCGCTATGTGGCGTTGTGGGAGGTGACTGCGAGAGGGACGGTTACTGCGGGGACAGGTGGTGGACTCTGCGGCGGATACCAGGGCGGCCGTGCCTTTCGCATCGGCTACGTCCAAGGCACGTGCACAAGCGGGCGTCTTGCGTGCGGCCGCCATGCGCGATTTCCGCCTCTAATGCCGCCCCTTGGACATGAGGCTCTGTTGCTTTTTTGGGGGTTGGCCACCGTCGCTGACGCGGCGGCCGGCGAGTCAGGTTGTGTCAAGGCTCTCCGCCGTCGCGTCGCTGACACAGTAGGGCTGCGTTGGGCGCAGATACAGCGCATGTCCGAGCACCCTGTGTATATTGGAGGCGACATTCCATACTAGTACCTCGCCAACCCCCCCTCACCCCGCTAAGACCCCCCCTCCCCCGCCCGCGCTGAGTGTGTCCGATGACAGGCGGAGGTAAGGCTTGATGGCTGCCGGCATCAGCACCGCGGCCGCCGCCGCATCAACGACGGCGTCTGGCCCGCGGCGATGCGGTCGGTTCACATGGAAACTGTCAGACGGTGCTGTAGCACTCTGCTGTAATCGGTGCGCCCCCGCGCCAGTTGCCATGGTCCCGCGCGCATCGCCGACAGGTGGCCTGCGCCTTGCGTGCGCGGCCTTTGGCTGCGGCGTATTCCGCCGCCGGCCGCCGCCCACGACTTGCAATGGACTGTGGCTAGAGCAGTTGTGGTGGGCAGCGTTGACACTGCCCTGACTGTCGTGCCACTGAAAGGCCACAGACAAAGCGCCGCCGCGGTGGTCCGCAGCGTCGAGTACCTCTTCGTCCATTTTAGAGGGATGCTATAGGCAGGAGGCTACGGTAATGCGCGGCGGCGCCACAAAACAGCGCCACTGAGGGTGCGGGGGCGTCAGCACCGCCACTGTCGGCGTCTTGCGGCGGCGGTGGCCGGCAGCGGCTCGACAGGGGGACGCCGCGGCGGGGGCGCCTAGGGGGGCGGGTGTTCTGGCAGGCGACTGTGCTGCCGGTCGCCGTGGCCGCTCCAGAACACGGGCAGTCGCCGTTCCCCAGCCGCCGCGTCTCACCACTTCCGCCACACGGCGCAGCAACCGGTGATGTGAGCCGTCGCCGCGCTGCCGCCGCTGAGGATTCAACTGCGGCCCAGGGCTCTGCTGCGCGCTGCGGTGCGGAGGGTTGCCTCTGTGCGGCGCAGCTTCCATCTCAAGAGCCTGGTTGCCTGAGGCGCTGTCGGTGCATGAAGAGCGCGGTAGCGTGGTGGGGGCGGAGGGGCGTGGGCGGCGCCACTGTGACGACTGCTGTTTGCGGCGCTACGAGCGCCTGCGCACGGACGGATCTTTTCGTCTTCACAAAAAAAAATAAAAACCCAATAGGAGTCGGGACTGATGTCCCGATTTGATGCGACCCGATTTCACTGTCAAGTAACTTGAAGTACGCATTACGACCGACTCCGGCGCTGCGATTAGAAATGTGGTACCACGGTGTACAGAGCAACGGCTTTCTACCCCTTGACGCAAGCGTCACTGCACCACTTGCCGCAGCACGAAATTTAGGTCGTGGGCGAATCTCGGTTACGGAGCATAGCACACCAGTATAACAGTCCTCTCCTGAAGTACTTGCTCAGGCCACATTAATTCTCAACCGAAGCAGACGCAACGTTTGAAGCCGGGAGGATTGATAACCATTTATCGCATTCCCCTAATTCCGAACACAGGACCACTGTGTGGGGCATTTTCCCACTAGGCCAACCGCCTTTGATGTCGCTCGGACATACGTTGCAATCTACCAATGCGAGATTCGGCATGAGGTCGAGAGCTCGATTCCCATCATCACACGTTGAATATGGTAAGCTCCGAAACCGCCAGCCGCTTCGGCCTCCCGCCGACGGGCATCAACGCCACGGTTCTCTCCCTGCCGCACGCGGCAGCCACCGCCGCCGTCAGCTATTGCGCCCCCCCCCTCCACTGTCGCAGTTGACGTTGCCGCCGCGGGCGCGTCTACTGTAACCACCACTACTCCCGTCAAGGGATTCTCCGGTCAAGCGTGACGTCCACGCCAATGGTTGAGGTATGTATCTTCGGGGCCAACAAGCAGCGCGGATGGCGCCGACTGGGCGAAGGGAGGAAGCCGCGGTGTACATTGAAGGGAGGGCGTGCAGTACCCGTAACGCAGGTGGCCCCGAGGGGGCGAGGGAAGAGTGCCGCGTTTTGCGCTGGGCGGGGCGACGTGCCGTACGCGCAGCTGCATGCAGCTCTTCCACGCTCGTGCAGTGAAGCACCTGTGCAGACAGAACTAGGTGGATGGGAGAGTACGGCCAAGAGGCGCTGCAAGAGGTGGTAGCTGGGAGTGTGTGCCCCGGAGCAGCTCTTGACCGCGCGCTTGTGTGAAATTCGTCCGCTGGGGGCTCCACGGACGTGCAGTAATGTGAGCTCCACTGTATGAGCACATAGTGGGGCGACGGATGGGGTGCCCTCTGCCAGCGCATGATGTTAAGATTGTCTTGAGAAGGCAGGTAACGGTGTGGGAAACATATGACCGAGGCTGTGGTCCCTTGCATGATGGCGACTGCGGGAAAGGCTGCCAGGACCATCGGTCGAGTGCTATGGCTATCGTCATCCCAAGTCACGCAGGCGCCCATCGTATACAAAAAGGTCTGGCACAAGAGTACACCAGAGGGAAAAGTTTTCGAGAAGGACCACAGCTGTCAGCCATATCATGCAGTCATACATCTTGGATTCCGGCGGAGTGGTCGATTTCGGATCATATGCCGAGGACATGGCACTCAAGTCGGCTGAGTCAGGGACAGTGCGACTCCTCTTTGCGGCAGTCGCGCGCGCTGGACCCGCTCGGCGCTTGGAAGCCCTGGTCACGATTGCCGGGCTCCTTGTTGGGGGTGCGCGCAGGGCAGCAGGGCGCGTACTGCCTGCCGGGTTCGATCCATTGACTGCAGCACCAACCGCGAGCGCAGCAGCAATCCAGTCCACACCTCGACTTTTTCCTCCATGCCCGGCTACCGAAGCTTGTGCGGTGGCCACGCGCCCAGGGCCGCCTTGGGCTGCATCGTTGAGTGCATCGTCAGCGGAGGCACCGACAGCGGCACCGGCCGCTGGAGCGCTTCCGCAGTCCTCCGGGTTGTTTGTGCCCAGCGCGGGTGTCTCACGAACCGCTGACACGCGAGTGCCCTCGCTGACGTCCGTCAGGCCTGCACCTTCGTCGTCACCACCGCCATCGGTGGGGGCGCCGGCCCCACTCGGTGCACTCCCAGCCACCGCTTGCTAGACGCCCACAGGGCCATTCGCCATTGCCGCGCCAGCGCTGACGGCAGCGAGAGCGCCACCAGACCCGGGCGCAGGAGCATTGACGCTGTCGGGCGCTTTGCTAAGAGCCAAAGCTGCCCGCTCTCGCGCAAGCATCGTCTGTCCCAGCGTCATGCGGAATTGTGCTGCCTCCGGCGAATCACAATGTTTCGGATCAGAAAAGAAAGCCATCGCAATCCGATCTGCTTCGAGCTCACTTGCCGAACGAACTGCGTGTGCGCGACGGTCCGACGCGTCGGCAATGCGGTTGAGCGCGACCCCGACCTTGGCGTCCGTTGTGGCCGTGCTCGTCTCGGCCGCCCGTGCGTCGGCCAGATGGAGCTTGGCGGCCTCGACCCCGACCGGGCGCTCGGCAAAGCCCCCCCGCCGGTTTGGGCTGTAGCCCGCGGCCTCGTCAGCCGGCCCATCCCCGCCGGCGGCAATCTCTGCCGCCAGTGCGTCAGCGGCGGCGCTGAACTTGTCACTCTTGCGCAGCACCTTGTAAGGCTCAATCCATGGGCAGATGGGTCTCATCTTCGGCCGGCACTCGAGGAGGGCCTCGCCAACGCCTCACCACGAACAGCGCTGTACGTGGCCATACCGCAGAACATTGCCGCTGCCGTCTTGATCACGTGGTCGTCGGACAGGTTTCCCGTCGGCTGACTGCTTTTCACACGCTGGACGCACCCGGAAAGCTTGCTAACACCCTTTGAGACGCTGCGGCTCCATTCGTTCTTGGCAGCTTCGACCCTCCTGTCGGCCCAACGACCGGCCTCCGTCTCTACCGGCGCGTTCTTGACAAATTCCGCCCGCCACTTGCCCCAAAATAGGTTCTAGGACTGGTCCGTCCCGACAGCTGCGTCCTCGCTCATCAGTAGCCACGACTTGGACATCTGCAGGGGCTCCTCCGCGGACCACACGATCCCGCGACTCATTTTCCCGCCAGCTTTGTCAAACCCAGAAAGACCAAGAAAAAAAAATAGAATAAAACAGGGGTGAGTACGACACGGGTTGGTTAGCGTCTGTCAAAAGGGATCTTCAAGAAATATACTGATGTCGACCTGAATTGATCGATCAGAGCACCACGCCCTACACACCATGGACAGTCATGAACGCCTGACAGAGAAAGATAGTTCGCCCAGGCATACCTGGTAAACAGTGCCGCCGGAGCGAATGGTCAAGAAGATGATGCCTCGTGCTTAGTGCGCTGCAGTTGCACAGCTGAGAGGAAATCCTCGGCCGCGATAGTGACGGTCGACCGCGACCACGGAGGTGATGCTCGACCGCAACCACGGGGACAGAGTTCTTCAGGTAGCCGGAACAGGTCGGGGGGGAGCCGATGGTACTCGGGTGCCTGGGATGGTGCCTGAGACCGGCATTGGTGTGTCGGGTGCTGCTTCTTTTATAGCGCCTCTACCAAGGCTACTTTCTCCAAACACCTGCCGAGAGGTGCCGATTTAATGAGAAAGAACCGTCCCCAGCGCACTTCCTTTTGGACACCACTCTCACGTGCTGACGATAACATGTCCGACGGTCCTAAGACGAGAGACTAATCGGTGAAGGGGTGCGACTTGGCAACTGCCCACAAACTCGAATGAAAACACCAGCTCCAGGCGGCCAGGCGGTATGGCCATGTGCACACAAGAATCTCTCCCGACAATGTTATCATGACACGCACAAGGCACTCGATCAGGATGACGAGTGCACGTGTTCACTGTGTCAACAAAATCGTTCCCTGCGCCGGGCATGTTTCAGTCTTATTTTATACTTGAAAAGGGAAAACGATGAATATGATCGAATCACGTGGCTCGTTTCATTCAATGCGATTCATGAGCGCAAGACCAATCAGATGTCTCCCTCAGGATAGCCCGCGGCTATCTCGTTTCTATTCCTGCTCGAAATAGCTTTTGCCTTAGCCGAAAGCTATTTGAGACAGCGTATATCCGGTCGTAAGTCTTTTCCCATCAACAACTCTAATGTGTCCCGAGGCTCTCTTGAAATAGCTTTCTGCATTGTTGCAGTGACGTCGGCTATGCTATCCGTGCTAGTTGGGACACTTGGCACAACGTGTTGTCCACGTGGTGCACTATCGGAATAGCCTCTCATTGTTGGCAATGCTCTCAGACACGACATGAACATGCAGACAAGAAAAGCGCCCCGCATCCCACGCCTAGTCAAGGCCGCTCTTCTGGGTCTGAGCGTTACACTCCATCAATGAAAGCTGGGATGCAACGTGCTGAAATTCTAGTCTTGGAAAGGAAATTGGGTCGCCTGGGTCGCGACCCCGTTACGCACCCCTGTTAGTGGCTTGTCTCACGGGGGTCGCTGTCGCCGCTGCATCAGCAGCGGTCAGACGCGATCCGGGGCGGATCAGGTGTTTCCGGCGCCTCGTTTTGCAGGCGATTTGAGTGTTGCTTTCCTCTGCAAACGCTGCGGGGGCTGCCGTTCTTTTGAGGTGGGGCGCAGTATGCCATGACGATGAAGAGCGGAAGTACGTTCATCTACTGCTTGACGAATGCCGCAAGCCCCGGTTGAAGGGGGGGAGGGGGGATATACACGGCATTTGGCGCACACAGTGAAGAGCAGAGAGGGACTCATCTGTTTCCGGCGGACGCGTTTTCTCTTCCCGCCATCCTTGCCGCACTTCACTGTCGCGTGTGCGTCCTTTGCGTATTCATCTGTACAGGTCAACCACCATAGATGTACGTCAGGCCTTCAACGGACACGTATGGGCCTACAGATGCGTCCACTGTGACCGCCTATTACTTAAGCCGACAGCGAGCATGGCAGAGTGGCAGGAGTTGGCCAAATTGCAACCTCCTGGTTCTTCCCCCGCCATTTTCGAGTCTCTTCCGGTAATCAGATGCCGGCGGGGCGAGGAGGCAGGAGCCACGGACGACGCAACCCCCCCCTTTGGTCTCTGTGATTCATGCCATTGCCTGAGACAAAGAGAGTCGCGGCGCCAGAGGACTACCGAGACCCCTGCCCCCGCTACCCTTCCGTCCCCCATGACTTAGAAGTTTTGTGCCCAACCCGCGCTCGCAGTGTGCATGGCACCCAGCCCCATGGCTGCGGCCTCACTCCACTCTACCCCCCCTCTGGGTTTTGGCCACGTGACCACACTGGCAGGTGCTGCGTCCACGCCCCATCGCATCTCCAACTGCGGCCCTTAGAAGTTTCACCGCGTGGTCGAGGCGGGCTGTGAGGCTTGCCGTGCGTCGGCGATGGCCGCCCGCCTGGATTGTGCGCGAGAGGCCGCCACTCAGATACAACTTCTGAAGGAAAGCGACCGAGCTGCGACGCCCACTCCTCTCGGTACAGCAGCAGTGTCGCAGTAGCATCATGAAGACGCCTACCTCGGGCTGTTTGCCATTGGTTGTGATGCAACGCCTCTACCGCCGATGCCGGCGACCGAGCCGTGGGCAGTGCCTAGCTGCCAGCAATTTCTTGACGGCCTTGTTTCAGGGAACTATGACTCTGACGAGGATAAGTCGGTGCTGGAGGCAATTTCCAATGCAATCGTACTTCGTGGCGACCGCCAGCAGATCCGGCTGCGGCACAAGAACGGGCGGGTGCGCATCTACACTAAGCAGCTGTTGCCAAGGAAGTAGGTCGTCAAAACCATCCAGATCAACAAGCGCCGTGCCGCCGCGCGTCGGTTGCGCAGGACCGGGGGGCCTGGAGTGCTATCGGCGCAGCGCGGGCAGACGCGTCTCGCGCGTGGCCTCGTGCGTCGCTCTGTGGCCGAGCAGGTGGGCCTCATTACGGCTCTTTCCATGGGCCACATTCGTTTCAATCGTTGGCTCAGGGCCCTATGTGCGTCGCGCAGTGGCCTCGATAGCATGGCTACGCTGCGTGCTCATCGGCGGGAGTTGGCGTCCTTGCATGGCAAGCAGGTCGTGGTGACGGGCTCGGGCGCACATCTGGTCTCTCTCATTGCGGCAATCCAGGAGAGGGTATCTGCCTTGTGCGAGGCGGACCTGTTCGTAGAGAGACGCGCAAATGACCCCCTGGCTACGACCAACGCGTCGCCCTCCGAGGCTTGCGCGACTCCGGCGATGCCATTTCAAGGCTCGCCCCCGGAATCTGAGCCTGATGTGCGGATTACCCTTGGATGGGACGAGGGCGGCGACCCCGGGACGGTGAAAATTGTCGCCTCAGTTATCAACCAAGCTCACCCTAATAGCCCGTCGAACACCATCGTGGTCAGCATATGCCCGTGCGACGACGACAAGTTTGAAGAGTTGTCCGTCATGGTGGAGCCGCAACTGCCCCAGATGGACGCCCTATTACGTGATGGGGTCATGGTGCACAGCGCGCGCCGTCCGGTCCGGTTGCTTTAAGGGAGCGACTACGCGGCACAATGCTGCCTCGTCGGCCATCAGGGTGCAAGGGCAACCCAGCCTTTCCTGATGCGCAGGCGGACTCGGTGGCCAAGCGTCAGGCAGGCAGCGCTCGATGCCTTGTTTGGCACACTTCAAGACGTGTCGGGCAACAAGCACCTGCGAGAGCGCACGCAATTTGCGAACTGCATGGCGCTTGACGACGTTTCGCGGAGAAGCGGCGAATCTGGCGCGCCGGATAATCATTGCTCCGCAGCGCGGAGTCCTCTATTCGGGATCAACCCCCGCCAAACTGCTCGAATTCCGTTGCCCACTACGCAAAGAATTAATCACTGACTGTTGCGACTTGCGGTGGAGATCGTGATGGTGCACCGGAGCGCGACTGACGGGGCTGCGGCTGGTCAGCAGGCGGCCTCCGATTTTGCCCTGGAGCTGGCCGCATGACTTCACGAGAAGGTGCGCCTGCGCCCTACCTCGTACCTCGGCGGGCTGTTTGTTGGTCGAGATTGCCATACAACTGGCGACAGAAGCGCACTTGTGTGCGCCGCGCTGGTCTGCAAGGCTCGACAAAGCCATGTGGCTGCCTACGCGGAAGCCTGGCGGATCTGGAACCGGGTCCAAAGGACCCTGAACCGCGCCGCTATTATCCTCGCGGACGAGGTCTCGGCGTTTCGCGCGGATACGGCAGCCATGGTCATCCTGTTGAAAAGTAGCTTTGGATGGCTCTCTATCTGACCGAAACTGAGCATTTTGATGTTTCATGCTCCAGATTCTTTGGAGCGTTGGGGCAGCATCGACCTATAAGGGGAGCAGGCACTCGAGGCTTGGCATGGCCGCTACAACCAAGGTGCGGTTAAGTGCCAAGGCGCGAGAGAGCTGGAGCGCGCAGCGGCGTTTATGCGGTAGATGGCCCTAGAAAGGGAGGCTGGGCTGACGTTCTGGGGCGATACGCACCTAAGCGGACGCCCGAGGCGGCTGGGGCCCGTACTGCGAAAAAGATTGGCGACAAGCGCCGGCGGGAGAACAAGCCGCCAGTACCAGTGTGCGGAGCCGAGGCCGTCAAGGCAGCCAAGAAGCAGAAGAAGTGGGCCGCTGGGGTTTCAAAGGAGGCGGCTAGTACCGTGAGTGCGCACCTGGCACGCATCAGTGGGCACCATGCATGATTGGAATAAATGAGGCGTGTTTTGCAGCAACGAAAGTGCCCCCTTGTGTTACGAACAATTATGAGAGAGAGAGATTTTCACATGCGAAAACAGAGCCGGAGCTATGCCCGATTCCCTCCAGATCGCACGACAAGGCCAGACAATTCTGCATACAGAATCGTTCGGGGTGTCTGGGCGCGCCATACAATGCTACCAGCAGCTTCCTCCATGCCACCCAGAGTCACTCGAGTGCCCTCAGCCCGAACTCGTGGATAGATAGCCCTTCAGACCATTTTGGACACTTGGACGAGCACATGTACGCGTCATCGTCCTTGTGGCGGCTGCCAATGCTCCGAATGGCACAGGTAAGGCACATCAATACACAATGAGGCGAAGCGAACAGGTGAACCGTAAGACTGCACCACAGAAAAACCTATGCCCACCTTCCTCAAGCTTGTGCAACATGGCACGACACACGTGCGCGCAAACTCACACCTCTTCACACTTGTTTGTCCATCACAATGTGCACCAAGACACACGAAAGGTGTTGGGCGTTGCGCGCGGCTGGAGCCACGTTTTCAGAGGTTCCCCCTATCTCTATCTGGGTGAGTACGGGTAGGTGAGTCAAAATCTGCACGAAAAGACAGGTTTTGACCACTCGCGGTGCTTTTTTACTCGTGCACTTACACGTGCAGCAGTCGTACAGACACCCGCAGCTACCTTTTTCCTGTGTGCCACCCCTGTTGCGCGGTGCATATGCCAAAGTGGTCCTCGTTCAGAGCTATCAAACACACCCCCGAACGGTCCGAAGGAATCAAGACAGCCAGAGTTATCCACATCTCCCTGTCCAAGTCATCGTACACCCGGCTACATACATGGTGTGGGGCGTTGTGCACGGCTGGAGCCACGCTTTCAGAGGCTCCTCTCATGTCCATCTGGGTGCGTTCGGGTAGGTGAGTCATAATCTGCAGGAAAAAAGCAGGTTTTGAGTGCCTGCAGCGCTCTGGTGAGCCTGGGGTGTCAGTTGTCGTTGTTGTGTGTTCCAGGCCTAATGCGCTTTTCTGCTGTTGCTTGCATGCGTGGGTCACCTGGCTGGAAAAGAGATGCGTACTCCTTCATATTCTGCTGCATTCAGAGCGAAGCACGTTGGTACGGTCGCACTTCTGTCCGCGCGCCTCATAAGCACAGTTGCGGGGTGACCAGGGCCGTCCGGAGGCGGCTCGGGGCGGTCCCAAACTTGACAAGAAGCGCTCAAAACTATCATTTCAGTATGTGCCCCAGACAGTCAGGCAGAGCTGGTGTCCACGTCCACGTGGTGTTCCGTCGTGAAATGCGGGTGCCTGAGCCAAAAAATGTCCAGACAAGCCGACATCATTTAATGTGACCAATGGGCTCTCGTATGTGAATGAAGAGCCAAGCAGGCGCATCATATCGCTTGAACACCCAGCAGAGCACGCGCAACCGCTGTTAAGTAGACGTGATGCGGCGCCGTCTGCCCCGTGGTCTTAAAGCAGAGACCCTGACTGTTTACGATTCCCCCTTCCCATCCCCATCACGACGAAACGAATGACGTACGCCGCCACAGTACATGAGCCCTGCACACTATAGCACGCGCCTTTCGCAAAACTTAATGTGCAGGCGACTCCACACCCCAGCAGCTTCACCCGAAAGCTCTCGCCAAATAATGTGGGGAAGCACACGCGGCACGCACACTCTAGCGACTTCCAGTCGTCGCCGCGCAATTGCAGTGGATAGCAGAAACATGCCCACGTCGCGCAGTCGGCACCAAGCCTCGTGTGCTGCATCCGATGCAATTCCCGCCGACACGATGCGACGGTCGAAGGCCTCCTGCTTCACAATGCGCGCGTGCCTGGCACGTGCCACGGCATCTCTCTTCCCCTTCTTTTCCTCTGTAGTTAGCTCTCGAGCCAGCTTCTTCGCCGCCTTGGCCTCCTTCACCGCCTCTTTTTCCGCGGCAGCGTTTACCATCGCCGCCAGAATCTGGGGTGTCGTCACAACCGTACCCCTCGCTGCCGTAGACAGAGCGCCGTTGACTAGGACGGGTTGCGACATGTCCTTGTGGACAGAAGGGATCACCCTAGAGGTCAACCTCTCGTGTTCCACTTCCGCAACGACAACGTCAGCGCCCTTCCACCGTTGTGATTTCGTGATGACCGAGGGGTTGAGGGGCCGCATCCGCTCCTGGCGAAAGGCTGACACCAGCGCGTCCGTCGGGAGGGATCCGGAGGCGGCACGGCCAGTAAAGGAAGTCACGTCCGCCGTATTGAATGGCCGAGCACCATCCCCGCACGCCACAGAAGTCTCGCGGGCGCGGCGCCGCACGTTTGCCTGACACCACCCAAAAGAGCTTAGATTCTAGAGCGCCTGGAGGATGTGGGACATCTTTGACGGTTCTTTTACGACGTGCTCGTTGGCCTTCAGGAGAGTGAGAAGAACGGCTGGCGGAAGGTGTACCTTGGCACCGTCGGGGGAGAGGAGCTTTGGCTCATCTTCGAACTAGGTCTGCGCAACATTGGCAAACATTATAGCCCACACATCAAACATGCTTTTGTAAAAAATGGTGGGTACCGCCGGCACACAACCTCTTGCCGCCGTTTGCATCCGGTGCGGGCGCGTCTACCGCGGCGTTCTGTGTGTTCGCAGCTGGAGTTGTGGCGGCGCAATTCATCGTGGTCGAGGGCCAGGTACAAGGACCGGCCGTCCTCACCGAGACGAAGTAGGAAGGCAGCAAGACCGGCACGGCGCTTTTCTGCCATGCTGGAATTTCATGCTGAGCATCCCGACATCCCCACGAGTCCCTTTCCGACCCGACATGGCCGACATTGGGGCATGGATGTGCGTCTCGTCCGTATAATAAACCTGCCGGGGGGAATCAACGCGCAGGTCCCGGTACAGAAGCGTCAAGAGGGAAATCCGGTTGGTGACGACATCGGGTCTCGAGTTTCGTGCACGGCCCTCCTCAAACATGCCGACCCTGTACCGCCACAGCTCGGGTTGTCGCGAGAAGAAAAGCTTATCCCAGCTGCGGCCCGGAACCAGCGTGCCACCAGATGGCTCACGGGCGGCCGCCTGCCAGTACACAGAGAACTGGCCCAGTTAAGAGGCACACACGCGGCACAGATCTTCCTGGAACAAGCCCCGCGCAATCTTCTCGCTGGTGATCAAACACCTGGCCTAAAATGCCTTGTTCTCAGAGTTTAAGAGAGGAATAGGCCCACACCTCCTCTTCGTCCCTCTCGTGAGTACTTATTACATTTAACAGTTGTACGACAGGTTGTCTCAGATGGTAAAGTCTTTAACCGTCAGACCGCCAGACCGAAAGAGGCCTAGAGCTGCCTTCTTTCTCTCGTGGTATTCATCAGGACAGGCCTGCGGCCCAGGGCGTGCTCCACCCGGTCTTTCCGGACGGCTCAAAGGGGGCCAGAGGGAGAAGGGGGTGGCAGAATGGTTGTGGCGGGACAAAAGGACATAGTGCTCAGTGCGGGGGACGTGGGGATCTGCTTGAGCCTTGACTCAATCGGAAATTGGCCGCAGAGGAAGGTGCCACGGAGGGCAACGGGAGGCATGGGGGACCTTTGTGGGATGAAGAGGGTGCCGGATTGCCTTTATCGCGCTGAATGGGGCGTCCAGGCGGTGTATTCAGGACAATTGTTTCCTTCAGAAGCGTGCGCTTTTCTCGCCTCGGACGGCGCCGAGAATCCCATTGGGCTTTCTTGGCGCGCTCGTTGCACCACTGGCGAGATATTTAGTTGGCGTGTGCAACGGGGCGCCCCGCTGTACGCGTTCAATTCTCTACCGTTTTACAAAATCCCACAAAGAACGAGCGAGCGTGTTATTGGGTGCTGTCGAATTCAATTTTCGGTATCCACACTGTGGTTTCCCACACAAGCCGCGATTGTGAAAAACTGGTACACTTATGAAAACCTGGTGCCAGACGGATACATTGCAGCCGTGCTCTCAAGGTGCCCGCACGCCGACGGCGACCACAGCGTTCTCGTTGGTTAGTAACACCGAGTTGTCATGGTAACATGGCACGTGACGATCGATTTATTCGTTCGACCCGACCATGTCGATCACGGGAGATGAATTTCATCAGCAGAGACAGCAAAGCCTTTGTTCTTAATTGCGGTTTTCTTCATCTGAACTGTTGGGCGTCACTCCCTTGTCTCTGAACCTGTCCGCTGCTTGGCAATGGGGGCGGACGCGCGCGTCGCGGAACCCGCCCGTGCGGCCGCCGATGGCTCCATCACGGCGGCCGAAGACTCCCCCACGGCCGCCCCAGACCTCCCCGCAGCTGCCGTCGAGCGCCCCGTGGCCACCACCGACCACGCCACGGCCCCGCTGACCCTGCCGAAGCCACAGCGCACCCAAAGGCGGCGACGGCCGAGCCCACCACGGCCGCCACCGAGCTCTCCACGGCCACCGCCGGCCGTGTCTTGTCCACCGTCTGCAGCCCCGCGGCCACCGCAGACCCCCGAGCGACCACCGCCAATCCAGCTGCGGCCGCAACCGACCCCTCTGCGGCCACTGATGATCCCGCCGCGGACACATTCGGCATTCCGGCGGCTGCCGCCGACCCGCCCGACCTTGTGGCCTCGTCTCCTTCTGCACTGAGTTCCCAAGTGGAAAGAATGGCAGTCGCTTCTATGGCTAGTGTCGTGACCGTGCGGTGCATGGGTGGACACCGTGGATATGAGGATAGTGGGAGCGGATGGAACAGCTCGGGTGATTTGGGAAACAGGCCATGGCGAGTCAGAAAGAAGAAGTCCTACCGTTTCAGACGGACAAATATATAAGCATGCTCTTCTCTATCGCAACGGGAGCTCACTGTGGCACACAAAGCACTTGCACTCCTTCACGACACGCTCCTTCCAATCTTTATCACCAAAAGAGCGCGTACAAACTTAGGTAGATGCAGGAGTTCTCCATAGAGAATGCAAAGACATCTGTCAAGGCTTGTGCGGCTTGTTTCTAAAGCAAAAACGCTGGGGTCCAAAGGAGCTCCACTCCTTCGATGGACGGCTTGAGGTCGTGGAGCAGCGTCACAGGAAATTGAGAGCCCCACCACTTGGAAACAACAAGAATCCCACAATCATCCAGCTCTTCTAAAGCTCCAAGCTCAGCCTTGGCGGCGCTGAGGCCGTGGCGAGAGAACTTCAGCTTGTCCGCCAAGGCGGCCATCGTGCAGGAAGAAAAGAAAACTCCTGAGCCAGATTACGAGGGAAACAAAACAGTGCAGAGAAAATAGGCGGCATCGGCAGAGAGGGATATGGAAGGGCTGTGCCAGGCTGGTCTTCGCACCACGTTTCCATGCTTGCGCGTCTGTGTGCCCACAGAAAAAAGCGAAGCCGACGCGAGAAACTCCAACGCCGGCGGAATGCGGACAGCCACCACGCCACACCCTAAAAAAGTATCAGCGGACACAAAAGCCACGCCAGAGGTGGCGGTATCCACGGCGACCTCTTTGAATATGACGCATGTTTCGTGGAGAGAGACAGCGCCGCGCGCCGCGGCGCGTCGGAGAGATTCCAAATCCGCGGAGTTGAAAGACAGTGTACAGACTGCCTCGTCGCCGTCTCTTCCACTCCTCCCCACTTTCTGGGCGTACATCTCCACCGAGTCTGGTGCGGGCTTTTTTTAAAGTTGCATACAGGATAAGAGCTGAACGAGAGCTTCACGCAATGAACAAGGGTTAGCTTGGAAATGTTTTCGGTCATACATGGTGTACAACGTGGCACACACGACAACAAGAAGAAAGACATACGAGATGCACTCAGAAAGCGTACAATGTTCACAAACAGGCGCACGGGAGGACAGTTGATCCCAAGAACAAACGCAATCGTGGAGACAACAACACCCCGGCGCCTTTCCAGGAAAGCGGTCTTCGCCGCGTTGCTGTCGCCACGTCCGGCGTGACATGGGAGGATCGTGACACCGTCTGCCGCAGCGGATGTCGCTGCGATCAGCTGATGAAGAACTGAAACTGGGTATTCCACATTCTTTCGGAGGTGCACGTAGAAGATGGAGTTTCCGTCACTTCGCGCGGCAGCCTCGCGAAGAGTAAAAAAGCTCGACGTTGGCGAAAGGTACTTTCGGCCTCAATATGCCGCATAGGGGAGCTCTCGCTCGTCCATGAGATGAGAGAAGGCCGCCTTTCGACGTTGAGAGCCAGATTCGAGCGGAAAAGGGATTTTCTGACCACACGAGACGGCGGCATAGCAAACAATCGCAGAATATGATGCTCGTCAAAGAACTGAAATGCCGCTTTCATTGCGAGGCGTTGGACTGTTGGGGAACGAGCAGCACGTTGAGTTATTTCTGGGCGCCAGCAGGGCCAGGACAACCACGTATATGCCTCATCCGCAAGAAAGAAGCCAGCCCCGCCCTTCTCGAGCTCGCGATACAGCCCCATTTTGACTGAAATCTTCTCGGGGCAAACAGACAAGACTGTCAGAGATCGCTGTCGGAGTTAGGCAATAATCGTGTTGCGGACTTGCGGATTCGTCTCTCTCGAAAACGTCGCCGCCGACACCCCACGCGCGTGGAGGTAGTTGACGTGCTGGAGCCCCAAGGCCGTCAGAGGGCACACGACAACCGAAACGCTACCAAAGCGGCAACACAGCAAGACGGAAATCACGAAAAACATCAGCGTCTACTCTGTAGCTGTTCAAGTCGGCAGCAGAACAGAAAGAGCACTATTAGAACGCTGGTCCGCTTCGCTTGGCATTGCCACGTGATGCGCTTCAATGGCACAGAAGACAGGATAAATGTGCACATGACCTGCCTTCCCAGAGCCTGTCGCCATGTTGCACAGAAAGCTGGAAGCGGGCCCATGCCATTGTACAACCTGTTCTGTTCCCTCCAGCTGGCCTGCTCGAACGCTCCGCACGCCAAATCTGGTCCAAAACACGTCGTGCGCTGCGCATCGTGTGAGTCGGTAAGATGCCATGCTTCAGCACAATACCACGACACGCAGCTGGTCGAAGGCACGTACGCGGTACTTGACTACAGCAGTGATCTTCGGTTGCTTGGAAAGAGCAGGCACTGAAGAATTTCATAAATGACTGTTAATACCTCGGCAAGTACAGATCATGAGCAAAACCATGGCAGTCTACTTTTGATTTAAGCTTTTTCGCCATAGTTAGGTGTCAAGGCTCAAGCTGCCGACACCTCGAGAGGTAAGTGTTTCTCTTGGTGACCTTTCGTATCGCCTGGTTCGTTCCTCAGCCTGTCTCTGAAACTCTGGCCTCTAGGCTGAACATATGGAGACAGGTGTCTGCCATGCGCTCACAACAAGGTACGAGAATGCTTGGTACAGGCGCGCCGCCTCGTGTCACCTCCGGGGCATGAACAATACTGCTTCGCCGTTGTGCGCTTTGGTGGCGTCCTTCTGGGAGACTTCCTGCGGGAGGCACAGAGCCAGCGTTGGCTGTCCGATGGCAGCCTTCCTTCTTTTACCCCGCTGTCCTTTTCATTACGTTCATCTCCTGATCCCCTCTACCTCCAGGTCAATCTTTCCGTGGACAGCTGCCCCCGGCCCTAAGCCGTAAAAGACCATGGACAGCCATACTCTACCTTCGCGGACGATGTGGGCGGACTCTCCCCGTTCCGCAGGGGAAGAGCTACAAATCCATGGACGCCCCGTAGCGGGATCCGCATCCCAGACGCTCATCATTAAAATCGGATCGTCTCTACTCTTTAAGGAGCCTTCAAGCACGGGGGGCAGCGGCTTGTACGGCCGTCCAAAGAAAGGTGTCGAAAAGCAGGTCATGGAAGATCTATTGGAGACACTGACCGCAATGCACCTATCCCGCAGGCGTGACGTCACGATGGCACGCTGAAATGCGCTCGGCGGTCTTTGGACTGCAGCCATCATGCACTAAAACCCTGCGACAGCCTTGGCAAGGAGCTTGGCAACATTTTACCGACTGCGCCAGGGGGTGTCGTAGGACGCGGCGTTTCAACGGGTTCGTCTTCAACGTCTGAATGGCGTCCGAGAATGGTTGGGAGCTCTTCCTAAGCCGGAGATGGACCGCAACCTCCCGATAAGCGTCCTCACTGGGACCCATCGGGCTGCCTTGCCGCTAGAACCATCCTTCACGGGCGCCTCCCCAATGGCGACGCCAGTCGTTTAAGAAGACCCACGGGCGGCCCTCAACCCGCTAAGCATCACGCCTGTCCTCAGTCATCCCGTCCAGCCTGCACCGACAATGGGAGCTCCCACCGCTGTGCCACGTGCTGAAGAGGTGCACCCTGATGTGCTACCCCTGTCTCCGACGACGGGCGCTGCCACCGCTGCTCCAGAATCTGACGCAAGGCACCCTGATGAGCTACCCCTGACTCTACTAGCCAACTCCCAGGAATATGCGGCTTTCTCCCTCCCGTGGTGTGTCATGCAGAACGACAGTTCTTCTCCCCAAGCCTTGAATGCTGCTGAAGCCAGCAGCTTGGTCTCAAGCGCATCGCTGCCGAATATGAATTTATGCAGAGAGATTCAGGAGGCATAGGAAGCGCGACAGCAGTGGTATCATTCTGAGCCACTCGCCCGCTCAACTCTGCATCACAGAGGAGCGACAGAAGTCGTTTCCTGGTACGCTTCTTCGAGCAGATGCAGTTCGTGTCACGCAGTACAAGAGAGTAGCGAAACAGATAGCTGACGTCGGGGGGATTGACGCGTTTGAGAACAAGTGGGGAAGTAGCATCGTAAGAAACGTCTGTAAGTGGCTGACGACGGGATACTCCAAGAGCGGCGATGAAAAGAAGAGGAGAACACTCTGACTGTTGAGTCCCCTTGTCTTTGTAGCTCAGCATTAGACCAACGTGTTGAACGGCGTCCCCATCGCGCCCGTCTACGGCTTGTCTGCCTGTGCCACGCCCACCGATGCTCCACCTGTCCTCGCCACGGCCACCGGGCCTTCAGACCGTGCACCCTGACACTCTTTTGGAGCTGTAGTCTGTCGTGCACGCCTCTCGGGCGGCCACGAAGCGGCTTTTTACCTGCTCGTGGCGCCCCTTTTGCGCCCCGGATGGCCTCAAGTCACACAACCGGTTCGCTTCCTTTTGGCCTTAATGGGCTTTCTCTCACTGTATCAGGCGCGAATATGGGGGTAGCCCGCGGATGCCACTCGGGAGCGATCATTTGAATGGCCGCACATAATTCATTCTTAGAGCGTAAGCTACCAACGACGTCACAATTTCGCCTTCTCACGTATACCTTTCTGTCTGTGGTACATGCTGGGCCTGGAGCATGGAGTGTGATCGTGTCTTTTGAGGCCTTCAGGGGAAAATCAAATGCACAAGGGAGTTCCATGAGGGGTCTGTGGGAACAGCCGTGAGCAGTGCGTCAAAAAGGGCCACAAAGAGCTCTCCGTCCTGCGGTCGGCTCCTGTCGGGACTGCTGTCGGCCCAATGGCCGTGAAGAGCATGACATGCGTGGCATCCCACCCGGCCGTGTTCGTCTGCTGTTCTGCCAACGCGCGCTCCATCCAGAAATACATCTTCGACGGGATCAGCAAGCACATCAGCGAGCTACAGGACGCGGAATCCGTGCGAACCAGCCGACTCCCTGTTGGATCGGCCCGGTCTTTCAAAGTCATGGGTCTGACAAAAAACAGCAAATCTCCCAGACCGGCCTGCTGGCGGCCATCGAGTCCGACGCCGAGGCAAGCGTTGGCCTCCTCTCAATTACCAACCGAGAAAACTTCGACCGGGCTATTGAGTTATCCTCATGAGTTCGCCTCAACCTGCGCGATGCGCGCAGTGATGTCGCTCCTTGTGAAGATCTGGAGAAGAGCAAAGAAGAGGCCGGATCTTCGGCAAGCTGCCACAGCAAGACTTACATTCACGACTTTAGCGGCAGCGTCAAAGGTATGCATCCTTTCTCACTTTTTATTGACTGCGGGTGTTTCTCTACTTTCGACTGATGCATCCAATTATCTTTCGGCTCCAGCTCTGGTTTATGACGTCTCTGTCTTTGGTGATCCAGTCTTGGACGATTGATGCCCTCGCGATTTCGTTTTCTCATTCAAAGGCGCGTTCTGAGAAACACCTCTGAATGATTTGGGGCATTGGAGGCCTCGGTTAATCGGTCGTGGCGTCCAAGCTCCTGAGCAGTCGTCGTTGCATGCTCCCTGTTCTGTATTTTCTTGCCACGTTCTGGTACTAAGAAGGCGAGACAACTTTCGATCTTGTGTGGGAAATGCTGACAGATCATGCAATAGCCCTTTACCGTCCTTGACCGGCATGCTTTCCATCCACGGCACCCCAGCCTCACTTCCGCCCGCCCCTCTTACGCGTCTCGTGCCAACGTGCTGTTCCAGATGTCATCTCGTCGCGAGCGCAGGGAGTTTTTCGCCCCCCCTCTCCACCTCGATGGTTCCAGAGCCCCAAAGAACTCACCGCAATCATGTCGGTCAGGCCCGCCTCCGCCGTACACCGGCGGCCACGCCTTCCACAACTTCGGCGGCACTTACCTACTCTGGTGCCGGAGACCGTCAGGATCCGCCTCGTTTGGCATGTCGTTCACCACGCCATGGCGTGCTCCGAGGCCGCCCAGATGTTTGGCTCTGACCCAACCTCTGTCTACCAATTCAAGGCTACCTACCCTTCCATCGGGGAGCTGTGGCCCAGCGGTGAGCGTCGAAGCACCCACCGCTACAAAAGTTTGTATGAGGAAGCCTTCAAATTGGCGCTGGTTGTACTTTTTCGAGGAGCGGCGCTAACTCTTTTTGCATGAAATTGACGACATCATCAAGGCGCTGCAGTAGCTTCCCGCCTGGACGGGAGAGCTCACATGCTCTACATGATGGGTCTATCGGCTCCTATGGGCCGTAGGGCGGACCTTCAAGAGGGTGATCACGCATTAAAAAGAAGGTGACGACCACCTGTTCGTGCGGTGGGCGCGGGTGGCGCTGCTCTTCCACTCGTCGCCATTCGTCTCTTGCGACGGACGAGTCTCACGTTGACGGTTCTTCGTCTTTCTGCCGGGGCATCTCGGCCCCGCAAGGGCAGAGGTCTCACAGCCTGTTGCCGAGCCCGTGGAACCGTCCGCGCTGCACGGTGACCGTGCGCATCTCCTCCAACGGATGGGTGCTGGCGGAGTACATCTCGGAGCAAACTGGCGGTGGCAGCGGCCAGACCGAATATGATTGGTCAATGTTCAGCCTTGTTTTCCTCCCCAACAACAATCCTGTTGTTGGGGCGGCAGAGGCAAACCACAACTAGGAGATCAATGACATTTTTCCGATCGAAAACGCACCGATACACACAACGCGAGTGGATGCGTTCATTTGAGCCCACGGCCTCCGTGTTGTGCGGCTGCCACCATACAGCCCAGACTTTTCCCTAGCGGAGATGATGTTGTTCAAGGAAAAGGCCAAGGTAGCCGAGATTATTTTCCCACTTGCCTCTGAGTGGAATGGACGGTTGGCCTTGCACTTGGCGTGTTTATTTGTTTCTCCGTAGGATTTGAGGTGATTCTTTGCGGCCAAGAGAGATCAAATGATGGCTGTTCTACCGGAACTGCCGGGGGGTGGACGCTCCTCCTGAGGATTTGCTTGACGCTGCTCCTGTAACAATGAGCCCATGATAGAAGGGCACTGCCAGAGTGAAAGGTAGCTCGGAGGTGGCTATTCAAAGAACCTGAGCAGAGAAATGTCACTATTGAACGAAGAAAAATGGTCCGGGAGGGCCTTTCAGAGCCACGGCCACGTGTCTTCTCTGGAAGGAAAATGCGGACCTCAACATTGTGTCAAGAGCGAGGCTCAACTTTGAGCTGCTAAATTTGGTGAGGGGGACTCGGCCAAATCGGGTTGCGGTGCCACAACTTGAAGAAAGGGCTTCACGGATAAGTCTCGTCTGTTGACTTGGGCACTTCGCAGGCTCTTAAGAAAAGCTGGTGAAGCCAGATCTGCCAGATTGGGATGCTTGTTGGGCGTCCACCAACGGAGTGACCAACCCCTTCGTCAAGAGATGCGCGAGCGCGTCGCGCTGCAGTCCCGAGAGCGAAACGAAAAAAGGAGATACCTGGACGTGTGACTGCTGCTTCCACAAGTAGAGCTGAGCGGTTATCACTCCAGAGTGGCAGCTTGGGATCAAGGTTGCTGGACTTCATCCACATGGACAGCTGAGTGAGATGATGCCGTGCTCACACGTTGCAAGGCGCGCTGCTGAGGCAGGCTGTCCTCGTGCGTCCACATGGACTCATCGCATGACGACATGCCGCAGCTGACTTTAGGCCACAGAGAAAAAAGCCTCTAACACACACAACGTTCTCGTCCGATATCAGAGTCGAGCTGCTCTTGAGGTCCACTTTTCTGGGGCATCGTCCAGACTGCCTCGAGACCACTGAGCAATTGTCGCGTGCAATTGGCAAAGACACTGACACGTGCTCGTTGCGTGGTTCTTTCTTGTCGCGGGGCACAGATGCGAGGCAGTCTCGCTGCGTGGGCGTCGATGCATCTGTCCAGTCCATGATCACAGTCAAAAAGTCCCGCATGAGGCTCGCAATCCCCGGCAGTTTCCACAAGCGGGCGAGACCATCAGAAATGTGGCCGCTCCCGATGTGGCAAGAGCGTGACGGCCACGCCCAGACGGCAAAGGCTTGAGTGGGGACTAATATGTAACGCAGTCTTCGACACTTTTCCAACTTGTGTTGCACTTACAGTCTTCCAGGAAGTCTCGGGCACTCAATTTTGTGCAACCATCAATAGCTTATGTAAGTATTCTACATTAGTTCGTCCTACCAACTGTCAACGACATCTCGTACCCAAACAGTACCCAGATTCTCGATTTCGCTTTGTGAAAATGTGCTTCAAAATACTCCCGAAAATATACGCATACGCTTGCCCTGGATCTTACCAAGTACGCGGACGCTATTCCGAATGGGTACGCTTGAAGACCTCTGCTTTGGATCACATCGCCGTACCAAGGAGACCAAATTTGTTGGCCGCCGGTCATGTCCTTGGCGAAGGAAAGCCGGCCCCACCGCCATCCACGCACCTCCACGCCTCTGCTGTGGACGACAGCAGTCGCAGCAGCAACTATGGTCGCTGTGGTTTGGCGCGCTGATTGCGCGCGAGCTTGATTCGGCGCCCCTGCGACGACGAAGCACGCCCCACGGTGCACGCCAACGCCCCACCCCGGACCCCGTCGTCGCCGGGGGCGGAAGACCAACCCGCCCCCGCTACATGCCGCCCGCCGTCGGTCGTCATTGATGACGGCATGTCGTCTGTCGGCGCAGCCTGGGCGGCGGAGCGTGGGCATGCCCCCACGCGGCGCGAGGTACCTGTATCTCCCACAAGCCCGCGAGCACCAAACTCAGCGACCGCCGGGCCATCCTGGTGGCGATGGCGGCCGCGGTTGCCTCGGGGGTACGGCCAGAGAATTCCAACACCCTCGTGCCGTCGGAGCCCCGCTCCGCTGTTGCTGGCGCGGCGACGCGAGTGCGCCCCCGCGTCAAACGGCGCAGGTGTGCCGGGCCGTCGTGCACAGTGCCCTGCGCGTCGTGGAAGGCTGTATGAGTGCGAGGCTGTTGGGGGGACGTGCCCTCCACTGAGCCATTGATGGCCCGCACCCTCTCACTTGACAGACGATCGACTCGTTTGCAGCGGCGGCGAACGATCTGTGCCCTGTTCCCGCGCGACTGCTCCGAGCCGACTCCCGTCGTCTCTGTTTTCGCGGACTATCCATCCACCTGCCACCGCCCGTCGCCGCGATGGGCGCCCCCACAGTATCGGTCCGGGCGGCCGCCGCCGCGACGGCCGCTGTCGGCGTTGCGGTCGCCGCGATCGCCGCCGCCACGGCCGCCTCCTCCGCCGACACGGCATTGATGACGACCTCTGTGCGGCTGCACCAGCTGGTGTCAAGCCCCGGAGGCGTCATGACGCTCGCGGACGGGCGTCAGATGGCGGCGAGCGTCTACTCAGTGGGCGGCTGCGAGGCACGTCCGCTTTCAAGCGGCACGTCCAAGGATGGCACCCCCGACGGGGATGACACAGTGCTGCGGCAGACGACGGGCCGCCCGTGCGTGCTCGTCAACACGACTAGCACGGCGGTGCCGACGTGGCGCGGCTTCCAAGCGCTGCGGGTGCGCACCAACGGGTTTTCCTTCACGCCGACGTTTACGCTCGACGGGGTGGACGGCAGCTTGGACCTGCGCCGCCTCGACTGGCGCGACGCGGTGGCGGTCATCGGCCGAAAGGGCGACGTACTGGTGCGGCCGAGTTTCGAACTTGGCACGGACGTTGGAGCCCGTGAGACGGTGTTGGCGGCGGAGGCGGGGGAGGTGGCCGGCTGGGGCAAGTATGGGGAGCTCCTGCTCACGGCCGTTGCGTACACGTCGTGGCGCCCCGTCACGCGGCTGCTCCACACGAGCGCCGCCGACACGTCGGCGCGGGTGACCTTCCCCGCCCCGATCGACGACCTGCTCATTGTTTACGGCCTGACGCACGCGATGCCGGTGGTCAGTGGCGTCTTTGCGACAGACGTGTCGGTGTCCCCGCTGAACATTTCCGCCGGCTGCTCGTGCGCCAAGCGGCCGCCGTCGACGCGCCAATCGCTGCTGCCCGTCGGCCCGTCGACATGCGCACAGCGGCAGGTAACCGTCGAGCCCTTTGTGTGTGACTTATTGGGCGGCCGCTGGTGCGCAACGGTGTCGTCTACGCGCTACAAGCCGACGACGCCGCTCGACGCGCAGGGCACATGCGGGTGTGTTGCCCAGCACACGACGGTGCACCGCGACGTGGAGCCGTATGCGCCGGCGGCGGCTTTTGCACCCAACCCCACGGGCAACCTGCTCGAGGCCCGCGCGCACGGCGCCGCTGAGGCGGTCGTGTCGGGCAACGCGGGCGTGTCGGTGAGCGCCGGCGGGGTGGTGGCGACCGCGTCACCATTGGCTGTGGTTGGTGCGCCCTCGTCCCAGGCGGTCGTTGCGTCGCGCGAGCCCATTGTGGTCACGACTACGTCGCCCGTGGCCGTCTCGACGCCCCCGCCGGTGGTCGTCGCGTCGCCCGAGGCGGTGCCGTCGGCGGCAACGACGCTGGCCGTGGACGTCGACACCACATCACCGGTGGTGGTACAGACGGCGTCGCCCGTGGTGGTGACGACGCCGGTGCCGACGACGCTGGCGGTGCCGACGCCGCCCGCCGTGGTTGTGGCGCCGCCGACGGTGTCGCCGGTCGCCGTGTCGACCCCAGACGTGGCCGTGTCCACGCAGTCGCCGGTGGCCGTCGAGACGCGCTCGCCAGTGTCCGTCGAGACGCGCTCGCCGGTGGCTGTCAACACCACCGCTCCCGCGGCCGTCGACACGACGACACCAGTGGCGATCACTACCCCGCCGCCGCCAACGCTGCCGCCCGCCGCTTCGCTCGCCCCGTCACCGACGGTCGCGCCGCCGGTCGCCGACGCCACCCCGACCGTGCCGACGGCCGCCCCGGCAACGCCGCCCCCCATTGTGGCCGTCAACACGACGACGCCGGTGGTCGTCGCCACCCAATCGCCGGTGGCCGTCACCACCCCCCCGCCGCTGGCGGTGGCGGCCGTTCCAAGCGCAGCACCGACGCCCGCCGCCGCCGCGTGGACGC
>ENA-ORXR01001243-ORXR01001243.1-marine-metagenome-genome-assembly--contig:-NODE-1243-length-27733-cov-4.478450_pt1 | contig 27733 bp, 13 predicted proteins | sample MGYA00237866_ERZ511479 | MGnify/ENA metagenome assembly ERZ511479 | reverse complement strand
AAAATAAGCTTCTAAAAATTCACCTTTGATTTCTCAATTCGCTCCACTCGATCGCCTAACTCATATATAGTATAGAAAGTATTTAATTCAATTATTTTTAAGACTGTTTTCTTTTTATCCAATGTTGGCCACTTAATAATAACTTCTTCAATACGAGTGGCTTCGCCTAGTCCGATTTCCAATTGTGAACTATTCGCACCAAAACTACTCCCAGAACCTACAGTTAAATATTGATTTTTTATACCCATTTTTGTTAAATATTTAACTTGAACTCTTGCACCCAAAGCTAATCTATTAGCAGTTTCACCAACTAATTTGAGCGTAACCCAGGCGTTTTCGTTTCCTGGATTTTCGAAAAGCGCATCATTGGCCACATCACCCTCATAGGCGCCACCTAAGACACAAAAAACATCTTGGTCGCCATCATTATCAATATCTCCAAAAGAAACTCCATGCCCTTTCTGTATATGCCCAAAGCCGCCAGATGTGGTAACATCTTGAAATGACTCTCCTTGATTATTTCTAAACATTCTATTAGGGAAAATAGACGTAAAGTTAGGTGATCCAGTGCCGAGATAAAAATCTAAAAATCCATCATTATCTAGATCTCCAAAATTGGATCCCATAGAAAAAATAGCATCTGTAATACCCATTTTCTCAGATTGCTCAGCAAACGTATTATCTTTTAAATTTTTATAAATTCGAGGTTGGTTTCCATTCTTTATCCCTTGATAATTTTGAGTAACGAAAGAGGATTTTGGTTTAGATACTTGACCGAACTCAGCAACAAATAAATCCTCCCACCCATCGTTATCGAAGTCCCAAAACCACGTAGGAAAACTATTATTAGGTTCTAGGGTATTCGATGGTTCTGAAATATTCTTAAATGAAATTTTATCTGCACTACTCGTATTTAAAAAAAGTTGATTAGGCGAACCGTTATTAGAAATATAAATATCTTCCAAACCATTATTATCAATATCTCCTGCTGCACAACCTTTTGCAAAATAACTGGAAGTAGCTAAAGAAGGTATATTATGGATAATATTATTAAATGTGCCATTAGAATTTTGGATAAAAAATTCATGAGGATTTTTATTTTCTGACGTTGATTCATTTGCTATAAAAACATCCAATAATCCATCCAGATTAAAATCTCTCCAGATGCAGGTTTGCGTCGGGTAAAAGCTCAACAAGCCTACTTCCTCTGTAACATCAGAGAATCTACCATTTCCTAAATTCTTAAGTAAAGAATTAGGAATTTTTCCATGTTGCCCAAACCATGCACCTCTCATAATAAATATATCAAGATACCCATCATTGTTATAATCTGTTTGGCATATATTAAGTCCACCAGTGATCCCTAATAGTCCAGATTGTAGTGTGCTATTGGTAAATATACCATGGCCATTATTCAATAGGATCTGAATGCCATCATGCATATCCCAAGACGTAGAAATCAAATCTAAAAAACCATCGTTGTTAAAGTCATCAATAATAGAACCACCAGAAAGTCCTCTCGTATTAGCATTTACCTTACTTGCAATATTAGGAAAATTAGGAAATTCATAATCGGATTTAAATGACTCAGGTTCAAGCAGATATTTAGGTGGTACACTTTGAGGATATTCCCCTAACGCCATATAAGCAAAATTGAGCAGCCAAATTGCTTCTTCGTTTTTATCGCTTATAGTAAGCATAGTTTTTAAAATAGAAATAGCCATTTTGACACTGCGCTTATCTTGAAATGCAGCTTCTTTTGACAAGGGCATCAAGCACATTTTTGGATTAGATTTGTCTAGACAGTTTTCAATTTCGCCAACTCTTAAATAAGCGATTGCTAAGGCTCTATTCGCAGAATAAAACTGATTCAGATCGCTATAGTTGATCTGTTTCATTTCATTTACGACCGACTCTAAAACTAAAACTGCATTTTCATTTTTACCTGCACTTATTAATTCCATTCCATAGCGCATCTTATGTAACATCCGCTGAACGGGTTCATTCTCCGCCATATAACGATCCTTCATCATCTCTGCTCGTTTCGTATTATTGAAATAAGAAACATACTGCGGATTTATCTTTGAATGAATTTCTTGGAGTAAATGTACCATTTGCTTGGTAGATTCAGTCTGTATTCCAGTTTGTAGTTCGCCTTCCTTCGGATTAACATTGATGCTATTTATTTCTGGAGCTTTTTCGCCACATGATAAATTTGTACAGATGATGAAATATATAAATATCCAATGGCCAAAGTAGCGCATATTTTATTATTTTTCTTAATTACATTTAGAAGCCTTATAAGGCGTATTACTATTGGCAACTAAGATATAAAATTTCTCAGCAAGGGTTCTAAATATTTGTAAGTACTAAACTCTATTGCCTTCCAAGATACAGTATAACCCTAAGCTTTAAAACACAAAAGCGCCATCTCTATTTTTTCCAGCATCAGAACTTGGTGCTCAATATTGATATTTTTTAAGGTCCAAGACTATTATTTCACAAAATGTATTAACCTTGTTAATTTAACGGTTAAGCACCATAAAGTCGATTGACTTTATTCTAAAAATTTTTAGTCTACTTAGATTCAAGTCATATTTTTCTACAATCTTAGTCTTTACGACAACTATAATCTGGTTAACCTTTGTATTGCAGTGTAAATTGTTTTCTCATCTGACTACTTAATCATAAATAAAATTACTCTTTACAACCCAAAAGTAATTAAGAGATATTTTTAAAGAATATATTTTGTTAATATTATTTCCTTCGAGCTAAAAGACCTCTTTACAACCCGAAAGTTGCAAAGAGATAATCCCAAAAACCGTATCTTAAACAGCTAGCTATTTAACCAGCTAAAATATTGTATTGCTAAAATTTTTAAAAATTGAAAGTGCATTTTTAAACACTTATTGTTAAGCGATTAATTATTTGTGTAATAGATACAATTTAAGCGACTAGTTCCATCAATACAATACCTTAAACTGGTATATTTTAGATGGTTAAAATTTATATATTAGTCGGATGTAATTATCATTTTTTTAGTGTCAATAATTTGATCATCCACAATCAATGTATAGTATAAAAGTGGATCTCTATTTTCAAAGTTGGTAACGTCAAGTGTAAGATTATTTTTTCCATGTTCTAAATTAACCTTTCGATTTAAAATAGTTTTTCCACTAAGATCTGTAATTAGAATTTTAGCTTGCTTTTCAGAATTCGAATAAATAGGGATCGTCGTTTTTGTTCTAACTGGATTTGGAAAATTTTGTCCTAATCGTATATCAGAATATACTTTGAAAGCCTGGAAATCTATGAAATTAAGATGTAAATTATATTGCGTTAATTCATTATCATAAAGTTCTGGCATTAGCCTCTCAGAAGACAGCGTAATAAAATCTGACACATGACACCTCCTTTTACCACGAGCAGAAATCGAGATCAAGAACTGATCGCTGGGAATAAACTTAGCAGTACTGTTCGAATTCCAAGAAAATTTTATTACTCCCAATTCCTGATCAAATATAAGATTGTTTTCATTTATATCTAATTGATCTGCAAGGTTCACGCTCTCTATTTGTGCATATTCAGGATCTACTCTAAGTTCGAACTGTATTCCTGTACAGAGGATTTCTGAATCGAAAAGAAAACTTACCTCTTTCAATTCTTCCTCGATAAATTTTTCATTTTCCGTATTTATATAAAAGTCTGGTAAAGATCTTTCCTGAACAGTTCCATGTTTTAAATCCACTCCATCACCACTTACATCTCCTAACTTAACTGCTATAAAATCTGCATTTTTAATATTAGCAGATAGCGCGGTAAAATCGAGAGATAATGGATATTCATCCATAAATGGATCCGCACTATCCGTGAAGATGTAATTAGCATCAATATGTTTCCAACCAATATCTGAGGCATATCTAGTGACTGCTTCAAGTATAATTTGGCGTATGCCAATCATGTCGAAAACATTAACTGAATTGTTGTTATCTACATCCATAGCTATTAACTTATAAGGATCTCCTTCAACTCGTATTTTCAATATGTGTCGGGCAATAAATACCAAGTCGAAAGTAGAAATACCTTTTATTTCTACCGCCTCATCTAATACAGAAATTGTGTAATCAAGTCCCGCTGGAAGGTTACTGAATTCGTAATCTCCATTGCTATCCGTGGTCGTAAAGTAAACGCCATTAGCAACTACATCTTTTCCTTCAACTGCTTTACCTACAACATTTCTTAGTTGTCCAGAAATATTAATTAGGGCAGGAGAGCAAGCAAACATATTATCTTGTATTTCAATAATGGTACTACAAGTACTTCTATTTCCGTCCGCATCAACTACATTTAATACTACATCTTGCATTCCAATATCATCACATTCAAAAGTATTTGGAATTAGCTCAAAAGTTAGCTGGTTGGTAGGTGTGCAATTATCCGAAACACTTTCAACGATAGAGCTCGGATCTATAGATATAGTTCCGCTGCTAGACATCTCAAACACTAATCCGCTTGCGCAAACAAGATTTGGAGCCTTAGCATCTCTAACTTCAATCTGTTGGATACATTGAGATGAATTTCCGCAGTTATCATAAGCAGTATATATGATTTGATGTATTCCATTTGGGTAGGTACCACTAGCATTCTCGTCAACACCATCTGCATAAGGACTATCATTTTTAATAAAGGTACTGCCCGAACAATCTGAGGAAGATGGAGTAGATAGATTAAGATATTTTGCCGAGCAATCATTGGAATAATTAAGGTATATAGTATCAGCGGAGCAAGTTATTTCGGGACTAGTATTATCTATAACATCAATTCTTTGCACATGGGTATACTCCCCTTCTGATGACCCACTGTTGGGATCATAGCTACACCAGTCGATCACTGTCCATGTTCTAAATAAAGAGTAACAGGTAGAAGTAGATGTAAAATATTGGTCTTCTTCATTAGTCAACACATTCTTACAGCCTTTACCATTAATCAATGGAATACCTGTATCGATTGACTCAATACTACTCCCGCATAGGTCAATAATGATATTATCAGGAAATGTTATATCTAATACCGCAGTATCTACAATACTTATAGTCTGTGTGCAGGTACTAGAATTGCCGTTGAGGTCCACAGCCGTCCATAGACGTTGAATCTCTCCTACTCCACAGGTCAAGTCTCCGCTATCAGAATAATACACTGTATCCACGCCACAGGCGTCTGAAACATTAGGTTGTCCTGAAAGGAACAGGTTATCAATATCTTCCATACAATCCAATGTAGAACTTGCTGGGCAAGAGATGTCAGGACCAAAATAATCAAATACCGATACTGAAACCGAACAATCATTAAATAATCCATTAGCATCGTATGCTCGCAGCTGAACAAGGACTGGACTACTTACTATGTCAGCACAAAAGAAATCAACATGAGCCCCAAAAGTTTGACCACTTCGCCTTACCTCAAAACGATCAATACTACAATTATCAAAGCTTCCTTCATCAAAGGTGTTTACAAAAATTCTAGCAACGCCAGATGGAAGTAAACTTACGCTGATACTATTTTCACAAATGGGAGTTGGTGGAGTGTTATCAACAACCGTAATATTAATACTACAGCTAGCGGTATTACCGCAATCATCTTTAGCAGAATACGTCAATACGTGCGTACCTACAGGGACATTATCATAGCTACCATATCCTTGACCAAATTCCCAGCTCGGTGAAAGTGTAAAGTCAGAGCATTCATCACTAGCTATGGCGACCGGTATCTCTACAGTAGCATCGCAGCTAAAGCTAGAGGCGTCTACTGTAAGATCAGCTGGACAAATAATTGCAGGACCTATTTTATCCTGTAACTCAATTATCTGATCATGTGTCGTAGTGTTATTAGAGCATGCGTCAAGCGCTACCCACTCTCTAATAATTGTACTAGCTCCGCCGCAAGTAGCAAAAACTTGATCACTATATATGATGGAGATGTCACAGTATCCGTTGGCATTAATTTTTCGGTTTCCTATAAGAGGCTCACCAGAAACTTCTAAGTCAGATGGATCGTCGATACTACAAGTAAGTGATGTCGGTCCAGTTAAATTTGAAGGAAATATTACAGAATTTAATGTAGCTGTCAGTAGGTAAATGGACTGTACACAAGAACCTTGATTGCCGCTATCATCAGTCACCAACCACGTTCTTTCTATAAGTGCAGTGACAGAAGTCCCATTGTAAGTCGTATAACAATCCAGGTCGATCATGTTGTCTGAAAAAGATAAATCACTTTGCGTAAACGAGGAGCAATTATCCGTTGCAATTGCGTAACCTATAGAATCTGGAGAAAAAGGTGCATTGCAAAAAATAAATAATTCTGTGCATTCTATAACAGGATCAGTATTATCAAATACAGATAAGTCTGTATCGCAGAAAACATTATTATCATAGTTGATTAATCTACCCGTAACAATAGTACCTGCTTCTAGACAAGTTAGCGTATCTCCAATAAGGTCAAGATTCTGATTGAATAGCTGTACACCAAGATTAGGGCAGTTGGCTAAATTCCCCTGCAGTAACAGTGCAGGTGTAACTACGAAATAACCGTCTTGGTTGAGATTAATTTGCATTTCGTCGTTGCATGCTATGGTGCATTGAGACGAAAGTGAAAAGGGTACACTAGTAAGTATGGCACAAAAACACAACAATCTCATAAGTTTGCACTTATAAGTTCGTAAACGGTTAAAGAAGTGTAATCGAGTTATATCCATCCCTTTGGGAAAACGGGGGATTACATCAATTGTGCTGCAAAAATGCTGCCATGATATAAGTCACTCTCTAAATAATGACTACAATTCTAAACAGAAAGTTACGGTTTAAGAACGGGGTAGAGAATAATTATTCTCTTCTTTTGATGTAACGGTTTATGAGTAAAAAGTAGACTTTGTAAAATCGATTGTACAGTAAAAAAGGGTTTGGGAAGCCCCCCTCTACCATTGCAGAGAGAGGCCATCCCAAAAACCATATCTTGATCTATTTACGCCTCTTAGCAGCGCGATCTTTTTCTTGCTTGCCAAACTCAAAGTTCAAAGTTAACTCATGCGAGCCATTGTTATATCTCTGAAATCTTTGAAATGCAAAATCGTATGAATAATAAATTCTCAACACATCTAATTTAGTACCTAACAAAAGGCCTATGTTTCCACCTGTACCTGATCTATAAGAAAGACCTGCAATAATTTTTTCTTCTAGGTATTTAGCTTTGATATTAAAGTCAACACCAAAAGGAGAATCCTTTGCTTTTCTGATCAAAATAGATGGCTCTAAAATAAAGTTGAATCCTTCCACTTCAAATTCGTGACCAGCAGCTAACATATAATACTTAGCCAAGCCTGTATCTTCTGAAACATCAGGGTTGCCAATATCATCAATTCTTTGGCTAATCAAATTTGGTATAGATAAACCGAAGAAAGTCTTTTCTTTATATCTACCCCACACACCCAGAGCAGCATCGAAGTAGCTTTTTCCATCGGTGGTTTCGATCAAAAGAATATCATCAATATCCACCAAAGGATTATCCATATAAGAAGCAGGTACTCTATTACTTTCAAATTCAGTAGAAAAGCCGACACCTAATTTTAGGTTTTCAAATCTATTGAATTGAAAAGCATAATTTAGTTGAACTCTTGTTCTGCTCAATGATGCTATATCTTCCTTAAAGACCATAGCTCCTAAACCGAAAGTTGGTGATACTCTTCCATTATATGAAAGTGCGTAAGACTTTGGAGAACCTTCAAAACCTGCGAACTGTACTCTTGCGTTTAAGAACACTTCATGTCCCTCATTAAAACCCGCAGCTGCAGGGTTAATCAATACAGGATTGAGGTGGTAATGCGTATAGATGCTTTCATCTTGGGCATTGATAGATCCTAGAAGAATCATACTAAAGAAGGCAGATAATAAATATTTCATCGATGTATAATTTGATATGCTCATGGGTATAAATTTCTTATAAATGGTTAATGGGGTAATGCTTACTCTCTTAGTATGGTTATATGTCCTTGGAAAGGAATAGACTCTCCAGTAACTGCATCCTCCAAAATGAATACATAGAAGTATCCTCCTGCTGGTAATGCTTGCCCTTTTCTATTGGTACCTTCCCATGAATTATCATAGTTGTCAGCAAGGAATACGAGCTGTCCCCATCTGTTGTAAATTTCTAAAGTATTAATACTATTAGGTGCACACTGTATTAAGAATGAATCATTTTTTCCATCTTGATCTGGTGTAATAATATTTCTAGTCTCCATGCATTCTCCGCCAAATGTATTCGCAATTACGACAGAGTCAACTAAAATACACTCATTGGCATCTTGTACTACTACGAAGTAGGTTCCAGCAGTCAGATTCTCACAATTAAAAGTATTACAACCACCTCCATCTGGATTATTCCACTGGTAAGTGTATGGAGGTATTCCACCACTTACAATAGCTTGAGCAGAACCATCTCCTGTCAACATACCAGATTCTGGTGTAACATTGAAGTTGATTACCAACTCTTCTGGTTCGGATACTTCAAATGGACCTTCAACGGTACTTGTTCCTTGTTCATCGGTAATGGTAACAGTATAAAAACCTCTGATTAAACCCCCAATATTCGGCGTGGTAGCCGAAGTGCTCCATTCATAAGTATAAGGTGCAATTCCGTTAAACACCTCTAAGCTAATAGAGCCTGTCGCATTACCATTACAGTCAACATCTTCAATCGTAGGAATACCTTGTGGCATGGAAATATTTTGGTTATTCAAGTCAAATTCGAAAATCTTTACACATCCAAGCGCATCTATTACAGTAACATTCTGTACACCTTCGCAAAGTAGTTGTGCTATACTTAGATCTTCTCCTGAACTCCACATGTAATCATATGGTGCCTGTCCTCCTTCAACAACTATCTCTACAACACCATCACATTCGCCTGGTGTAGCGTTAGTAAATGTTGGAAACGTTCTTGTGATCTCACTAGGCATATTGATTGTATAAGGACCACCTGTAACTTGATCTCCCACAGCATCAGTAATAATCACAGTATATGAACCCGCTCCTAAACCTATAGCGTCTTCCGTATTTTGCGCTCCGCTATCACTCCATATAAAAGTATAAGGCATAACTCCACCGCTAACTGAGATATCAATACTTCCATTGGTATCTCCAAAGCAATCTATCTGTATTATAGATACGTTATTTTCAATGGTAAGCGGTCCAACATTATTATCTATAACAAAAGATTCAATAACAATGCATGAGTTTGCATCTGTAACAGTTACGATATATAGTCCAGCAGATAAGTTTTCTTGGTCTGGTGTATCAGGTAATGTACTTGGTGCCCAGTCATATGAATAAGGAGCTTCTCCTCCTGTAACAGTAGTATTTATAGCACCATCGTTTCCATTTGTTTCATGCATTAACTCCGCCATAATTACTATCGGATCTAGATCCTCAAGTAGAATGGTCCTCATTATTTCTTGACCATTTGCATCAGAAATTGTCAAAATATAAGTACCAGCACACATATTATTTCTAGCGTAAGTAGGATTAGCTGTTGAAAGTGTTTGGTTCTCACCATCATTCCAGGCAAATTCGTATGGCGCATCACCGCCTTGAATTTCTATAGTTACAGAACCGTTGCAGTCATCCGCACAGGTTGGCGCATTGATTACTAAACTTTCAATATTCAATGGTACAGGAATACGCTCTACTTCATATTCCGGAGAGATTGTAATACATCCATTTGCATCCGTGATAGTTACTCTATAAAAGCCAGCTTTTAAATCCGTAAGATCCTCACTGGTATCACTATTACTCCAGCTATAAGAGTATGGAGCTGTTCCTCCATTTACCGTTATATTAATAGATCCATTATTCGGTACAACCTCGTTTATAATAGTTGGGTTATCAGCTATATTTAATGCTAATAAGGGCTCATCTATTCTACAAGTAGTAAATACTTCCTGACCTAAGGCATCAGAGATAGTAGCAGCATATGTACCTGCACAGAGATTGCTAATATCCTGAGTAGTCGCGCTAAAGCTGTCTGGCCCAGACCAAGAATATAGATAAGGTGGCTGACCACCAACTACCACTATATCAATCTCTCCAGTACACTCTCCAAAACAGTCTACATCAATTTCAAACTTATTCTCAATATTAAGAATCGCACCTAATGCAATATTTCTACTTTCTGAGCAGCCATTTTCATCTATGGCAGTAATGGTGTATAAACCTTCAGACAGATTAGTAATATCCTCAGCAGTAGAAGCAAACATGTTAGGTCCAGACCATGAATAAGAATATGTAGGTGTTCCACCAGTAACGGTAATAAATATAGCTCCATCATTTCCATCAGCAGATTCTCTAACTGAGTTATCCACATTGATATCTAAAGATGTAGGAGATTGGATCAAGAATGTTTGAATGTCAGAAACACCGTTTTGATCCGTGACTGTTAGTGTATAATTTCCAGCAGCTAAACCACTGATATCTTTGTCCGTACTGAATCCCCAGTTATAATTATATGGTGGGAATCCTCCGTTTACAACTGGTGAAATAGATCCATTAGAATCACCGAAACATCTTACATTGTTAACTGTACTTCCTAAAGCGTCAATCACTAGTGGATCAGCGTCGAAAGGAACTTCATAAGAATCTGTAAACGTACATCCCCTTGCATCTGTAATGGTTACTGAATAAGTACCCATAGTGAGCGCAAAGTTGTCTTCGTTTTGATTAAAATTGCTCCATCCAAAACTATAGCCTGGTGTACCACCTGTAACGGTAAGATCAATACCTCCATCATTTTGTCCTGGAGAAGACTCCGCTGTTATCTGGGCTGAAGCGGATAATGGTGAAGCTGGCTGAGATATTAAGAAGAGCACAGACTCTGCAGTCATACCTGCTGCATCCGTAACTGTCAACTGGTAAGAACCTGGCGCAAGTCCACTTATGTTAGCCGTATTAGCAGTAAAGCTTGGGCCGCTCCAGCTATAGGTATAAGGTGCAGTACCACCACTAACTGCAGGATTTATAGCGCCATCGTTTGCTCCAAAACAGCTAATAGTAGCTACTTGCGTAGTGCCTGAGTTAATTGACAATGGTTCTCCAGCAGTATCTACGAAGAATGTTCTAGATCTTGCACATCCTCTATCGTCGGTAACATTTACAGTATAACTTCCTTCTGTTAAATTACTAATATCCTGTGTACTAACATTATTGATGCCAGGACCATTCCAGTTATATGTGTATACTCCTTCTCCACCCGCAACATTAATATCAATAGCTCCATCATTACTTGAAGGTAATGATTGAGGTGTCTCTGAGACAGTTATGATATCTAGACTGGATGCAGGTCCAGTAACTTCATAGCACTGATCGATAGATTCTCCATTGGTATCAACAACAGTTACACAGTAGTTACCCGCTGCTAATCCAAATAAGTCTTCTTGATTGCTGCTATTATTCCAGCTAATATTAAACGGTGCAACACCACCCATTAAAGCTAAATCAATGCTACCCGTATTTTCTCCAAAGCAAGCAACGTCAGTTATAATTGTTGTACCAGCTGGTGATCCAGGACCGCCTATAGGACCAATGCTTAAGTTTGATCCTACAGTGCGACTTGTAACTAACGTACAATTATTCGCATCCGTAATAGTAACATTATATGTGTCAGGCGCTAAATTGTTGATAGTAGCGGTAGTCAAACCACCAGTCCAATCATAAGTATAAGGACCAACTCCTCCACTAACATTCAAGCTAATAGATCCATCATTGGCCGTAGGAGTGCTTGTATTAGTAGCCGTAGAATTTGGCTGTAACACTAGTGGTTCTTCAATTGTAAATGTTGAAGAAACCATTTCCCCTGCATTGTCTGTAATATCTATCGTATAAGTACCAGGACCTAAGTTTTCAATATCTTTTGTGTCTGCACCGTTTGACCAAGCATAGGTGAGTGGAGTTTCTCCTCCTGTAACACTAAGAATAATAGAACCATCTTGATCACCGTTACAAGTAATATCACTTACTTCCGTATCAAGTTCATTAATAGCTAGATCAGTAGATGCTACTCCGCACACACAGTTTGTTATCGGCATTCCTGGACTACCACCACAGTCAATGCTTACCGATCCAGGAGTAGATGCAACTGGAATAGGTTCTGGAAAACCATCATCACCGATAACAGCTGCAGTATATTCTACAGGGTCATCTGTGATCTCTACTACAGTGCTGGTCCCTTGAGCTCCTATGACATCAAAGCAAAATACACCAAACTCTTCGCAGTCTTCTAAGTTTATTTCCTCTGGAGGATCAGATAAAGAAAAGTATATTACTCCAATTTTACCAGGTTCATTTTCATTAGCTAATACATTATTATCACCGACAAAATTTGTGAATGTCATTACGGCTGGATCATAGTCTAAAGTAAATTGTAATGAAGTTATTTGTGTCGCACCTACTGCAAGCATTGGAAGACATATCTGATCTGATGGACAAACATCCATTTCACAGACAATCAAGTTAAAACCTTCAGAATTAGTTACTGTTATATTACCGTCGGTGGTATTTACAATAGTTAGATCTTGTTCCATATCAGGATCTGGTCCATCTACTTTTACTGTTTCGATAGGCGTAGGGTCATCAGAAAAAGTCAGTGGACTCATTTGTCCAGAGTTACCGATAACATCAAAACACATTTCATAGAGGACTGTACCATCAGCAAGCGTAACTTCTGAATTAGCTATAAAAGTGTTCCACACAAAAGAAAGACTACCAGCTGAAGATTCATTTACTCCAAGACTAGATAGCTCTGTATTTATATTTTGGATGCCAGTATAGTTTAAGATAGAAGGATCATAATCAATACTCCAAGCAAAACCCGTGATGTCTGTGAAGCCTTCAGTCACAGTAACTGGAACGCAAGCATTGGTACCCATATCACTTCCTATGGCACCAATAGTATATGCAACTACTTCTAGTGGTCCACCCTCGCCAGTGACCGTAACAGAACCGACATTAGTAGTAAGCCCAAAGTTAGTATCGCCTTCTCCGTTTTTTGTTACTTCTATCTGCAATGGGTTGCCGTCAATAAATACATCAGATGATGTTCCTCCAGCACCTGTTACATCGAAACAAACATCTAATATTACAGTCCCATCTATAAGGGTAGAGGCAGTTCCACCACTGAAATCATTATAAGTAAAATTTAAAGTTCCTGGTGCAAATAAGTCAATATTTCCATTATCTAAACACAGCGGATTAGAAACAGATGAAGGAGGATCACCAGGACAGTTATTGTTAGTTTGAAGAATATTTGAGTAAGACAAGACAGCTTCATCATATTGAATAGAAAACTGCATAGATAGAATATCCACGAAGTCGCTGACTGCAAATTGTACACAAGATTGAGATCCAGTTGTAGTTTGTTCATTACTAATATCAAAACCAATAGGTCCAAGGTTTTGAGCATCCCCACCGCCATTAATATCGGTTTGTTGATCGACCGTAATATCATCAAAAGTTTGTGAATCTTCAGTGATAATTTCACACTGCACTTCACCTTCTCCACATAGTATATCTATAGAATTACCTATATCTGAAAGAACTAGAAACTTTAAGGAATAAAGTTTAGTCCCAGGCGCTACAGAAATCGATGGTGGATTAACTGCGAAATGAAACCAGACATTTACTATTTCTGATTTATTAGGACGCTTTGCTACGGAATAACCATTTAGTGGATTATCATCGCTGGATGAGTTGCTTATATATTCTAAAGCAGCTCCATTATAATTGATGCCAAACTGCAAGCCAGCTAAATTATCGAAGCCGTCTCCAACAATTACATCAACATCTATTTCATCACCTACATTAGCAGAAAGAGCTGCAGGTCCGAAATCGAAAGTTAAAGATTGTGCATCGAGTTGGATCGATACAATCCACAAAAAACAAATGGTAAAAAGTATATTAATCTTATTCATATCCTTAGGACTTTGGGACAATTAGTTAATGGTTTTCTAAAATAAGCTTGTGGGTGGTAAATATTTGTTGGCCATTTAAATGCAGAATATACATTCCGTTGGCTCCTAATTGGTTGGCTTCAATCTCAATTGAATTTTCACCTGCTGCAAAATCATTTACTTGATGATAAAGTAACTTCCCTTCCATACTATAGATGGAGGCAGTAAAATCTTCTTGACTATTTTCGAGAAAGAATTTTATTTGTGTAGAAGCATCAAAAGGATTAGGACTGATATTGAGGTCAAAATTTGCGGGTAAAGTAGTGGTAGAATTAGAAGTTTCCAGCACTCTAAACTCGGCCATCTTAGTGAAGAAATCTGCTTGCTGTCCATTGATGCTAGCCAAGTTTGGTAGTACACTACCTGAAAACCATAATTTACTAGTGGCAGAAGGTTCTCCTATAACCTTAAAAAATATGCTAAATATAGAATCGCTGTTTGGAACAGTTACAGGAGAAAGTTGATTTTCATACCATGTAGAAATTAAATAATTAACTGGAGCGGCAGGACCAAAATTTACGCTATCCAAATCTACTAAACTGAACTCCCCTACTCCAACGTATTCTAGTACTAAAGAATCCCACTCGAAAGTAAATTGTAAAGCAACAACATCGTTAAAATCTTCTACCTTAATCAATACCTCCACTATTTGGTCTTTACTCCCAGACACATCTTCGGTAAATATGGTAGGTTGTGCCTGCGAGGGCACAACAAACCATAATAGCAAAGCAAAATATAACAGTAAATCTTTAATCATATTGGTTTATTTAGTCACCATAAATATTCAGGCAACTCGATATTTATTACTTAATTAAAAATTGAGGGGTTTAATGAGTAAGACCAAAACTCACATAGGCAGGGTTCCAATCAGACGAGGGTCTGATAGATGTTGCATGTGTGGATTATAACCTTAATTTCAAAAGGAAACTACTTTGTAATAGTTATCCAAATGTTCATAAAACCTTGTTTTCTGTATAAGCCCTATCGAAAGCAATTGGGTACAGCTTTCTACAACTTACTTAGGGCTCGGATCTGCGAATAAAATCGGGAAAGCAGATAGAGATGTATTGTTGTAGTTCATGGGAAATTCAAACTGAGTGTTCATTGAAGAGCTTCAAATCATTATTTAAAACTCTTGACACAAAGATAGGGGTGATTGAGAGAGTCTGAAATACCCTAAAAGTGGTATTTTAACTTGGGGAAATTATGATATATGTGGTCACATATTCACTTTGTAAACATCAATGACATAAAGCGATACTATGGTAAACCAATTATTTAGAATGTCACAATTTGCTATAAATAGCTTTGATAAAATTACTTTTTTGGTTCTATAGCAACTGCTTTAAACATAGATCTAGCTTGGTTTTCATTGAAAAACCCTCTAAAACCATTCTGCAATATATATTCTTTCGTTCCCTGCAGTCTAATATAACGGAAACCATAGTAGTTGAAAGTCGAATCTTTTACACTTTCATATATAAAGCCCTGATCAGATTCTTCAATGATCTTAGAAAAATGTTTTTCCGCTTTAACTTCATTGAGTTGTTCCTGCTTGAGTTTATTAATGTCGGTGGTATTCGCGTCAGAAGCAAATATTTGTACGAAATAATCGTCACTACTTTTTATCGTGACATCTTTCATAATAGTTCCAAAATCTATTGTTTCTACTCGGGCACTATCAGGAGCTAGGATAGAGAAAGGTATGCCATAAGACAACAAATCAAGCGTTTTCCAATCGCTGATATTCCCATCGGACTGGCAGCCGAACAATGAAGCAGCACATATAAGGTAAAAGCATAATCTCAAATGCATAATCTTCAATTTGGCCCCAAAATAAGAAATATGTACTTCTTAGTTAGTCTTGTCATTAAAACTTTTGAAACTGTATAGGTGAATACGGACAAGTGCTGTGCAGTAGTGCCCCACTGTGAGAGATGCGATGACTCGCATCTCTCACAGTGGGGCAGTCTCAAGCAAGTCGAGAGGGAGGCGAACGCCTCTCTCTCGACTTGCTTGAGACCGAGGCGAATGCCGAGCTACGGAACATAACGACCCTTCACAAAAATACCTGACCGCTTTTTCTGCGGTCAGGTATTTTGTGAAGGGATGGCCCCAAATAAAAAAACATTATTTAGACTCCAGCCGAATAATAGGGCAGATAATTTCTTCTAAAGATATACCACCATGCTGGAAAGTATTTTTGTAGTAAGCATTGTAGTGATTGTAATTATTAGGGTAAAGGAAAAATTTATCTTCCTTGGCAAATATAAAAGTCGAACTAATATTTGGCTTTGGCAGCAATCCTTTCTTGGGATCTAAAATAGCCAATACATCTTTCTTCTCATATTTAAGATTGCGTCCAACTTTATACCTTAAATTAGTAGTGGTATCTTTGTCTCCTATCACCTTTGATGGACTCTTAACGCGAATCGTACCGTGATCTGTAGCGATAAATAATTGAATATCCTTTTCCGCGACTTTTTGCAACATCTCCCAAAGATGAGAGTGTAAGAACCAAGAGCGCGTCAAGGATCTATATGCTGTCTCGTCACCCGCTAACTCCTTCAATACCTCCATCTCCGTGCGTGCATGTGATAGCATATCGATAAAGTTATAAACAATAACCGTGAGATCATTATTGAGATAGTTGAGCGCATTATCAAGTAATTGTTTGCCTTTAGCCGCATTGGTCACCTTGACGTATTCGTGCTTGATAGGCTTACGAAAAACACGATCAATTTGAGCTTTGAGAAAATCAGATTCGTGGTTATTTTTACCGCCATCATCCATATCGTTTTTCCACCAATCCGGATAGTACTCTTCTATTTCTCCTGGCATCAATCCTGCAAAAATAGAGTTACGACTATACTGCGTGGTGGTGGGCAAAATGCTGTAAAAAGAATCTTCCTCTTCCACTCTAAAAAGCTCCGTTATGATCGGCTCTAGAATTTTCCACTGATCCATTCGTAGATTGTCCAACAATAAAAAGAATGTTGGTTTGTCGTCGCTCATCTGCGAAAACACCTTTTTTGTCAGTAGATTATGAGATTGAATGGGCGCATTTTCTTTATCTGTTCCTATCCACGGTACATATTTCTTTTCAATAAACTTAGAGAATGCTCGGTTAGCTTCGCTTTTTTGAATACCAAGTATTTCCGTCATTTCGGTCGTACTCGAGGCGTCCAACTTTAGCTCCCAACTGATAATTTTTTTATAAATATCTACCCAAGCTTCTTTATCAGGATTATCCATGATCTCCATAGATATTTGACGGAAATCTACTTGATAATCGTAGGTCGTTTTTTCCTTTATCAAACGCTTGTTGTCAACAATTTTTTTGAGCGTAAGTAATATCTGATTGGGGTTGACTGGTTTTATAAGGTAATCTGTGATAGAGCTCCCAAGCGCTTCCTCCATGACTGTTTCTGCTTCATTTTTAGTGATCATTACCACTGGCATGGAAGGAGAATTTTCCTTTAACTTACTTAGGGTCTCCAGTCCGGTAAGACCAGGCATACTCTCGTCCAAAAATACAACATCAATATCGTTGCGCTCTTCAATCTCTTCGAGTGCATCATGCCCATTGGTGACAGTAATGACATCGTATCCCTTCTTTTCTAAAAATAGCAACTGAGGCTTGAGCAGATCTATTTCATCATCAGCCCAAAGAATTTTGATCTTATCCATATAATTATGTGTTTTTAGATAGTTGTACCGAAATATTTCTACCTGGCGCATTGCTCAATAACAATAGCAAAAGTAGAGCGAGGTCTTTAAAAATATAAGCGGTATTAAAAGTAGAGATATTTTTCCAGCCGATAGATTTTTAAAGGTAAAACTTAAAATAAATAATTTGCTGCAGTTATGGCGTGCAACCAAATATGTAATATAGCAGTCTTATGAATAAGAAACTGTGCAAAAAATGATTTGCAGCATCGGTATGAAATGCAGGCTAATAACGATAGTTTTTTTCGGGTTATTGCTATACTATAATCTTAATGCTTCATCTTTGCAGAAAAAACGAATCAATGAAGCATAATAAATTGCTTAATGATCCTATATATGGATTAATAGACATGCCAAGGGGCTTGATTTTCAAGCTTATAGAGCATAGATATTTCCAACGATTAAGGCGAATAAAACAGTTGGGTTTGACTGATTATGTTTATCCTGGCGCTTTGCATACTCGATTTCATCATGCTCTAGGTGCTATGCATCTGATGAAGATGGCAGTAGGTGTGCTGAGACAAAAGGGAATACATATCAATCCCGCTGAAGAAGAAGGCGTAAAAATTGGTATTTTACTACATGATATTGGGCATGGTCCTTTTTCACACGCTTTAGAGCATAAGATATTGCCATTTCATCATGAAGAACTTTCCATGATGATCATGCAACAGCTCAATGATGAATTCGATGGGCAATTGTCTTTAGCTATTGAGATTTTTAAAGGAGACTACGAAAAGACTTTTCTTCATGAGCTCATCAGTAGTCAGCTTGATATGGACAGAATGGATTATCTCAAACGAGATAGTTTTTTTACGGGAGTCCACGAGGGTGTTATAGGTCATGAGCGTATCATCAGCATGCTTAATGTATCGAACAATCATTTGGTGGTTGAGGAAAAAGGAATATACTCAATCGAAAAATTTTTGGTTGCTAGGAGATTGATGTACTGGCAAGTTTACCTTCACAAGACTGTGCTGAATGCAGAACAGATGTTAATCAAAACTGTGCAACGAGCACAAGAATTGCTTACTGCCGAGCCCGATAAATTTCCTTGCTCTGGACTTCTCGGATCTTTTTTACAGAATCCTACGCCCAATGCTTATGCAGATAAGTATGAAATGATAGAAAACTTTGCTCAATTGGACGACTATGATGTAGTCAGCAATCTTAAAATTTGGCAGAAAAGTGACGATCAAATTCTTTCTTTTTTAGCGAGTAGTATTATGTCTAGGAGGCTATTTAAGATAGAAATGAGTAATGAGAAATTTGACGACGATAGAAAATTGGAAATAGGTACAAAATTGAGGAAAAAGTTTGGTGAAAAATGTGATATAGAATATCTAATTATTTCAGGATCAGAGCATAACACTGCTTATAGTACTTCTAAGCAGGAAATAAAAATGTTATTGAAATCAGGTGAAATAAAGCCCCTTTCGGAGATTTCTGACGACGTAATCAAGGAACAAATAATAACTAAGTATTATTTATGTTATCCGAAAGATTTGGAGTAAATTTGTGTCGAATTTGAACGTATATATTATACAATTTTAAATATTATTTTTTAATCAAAAACTATAATTCAAATATGAAAAATTTGAACCTATTTTTTGCAATTGCATGTTTGTTCTTTGCAACAAGTGTAATGGCGCAACCTGGTGATCTTCCAGTTAATAATGAACCAGGTAAATGCTATGCAAAATGCTTGATTCCGGATGAGTACGAGACGGTAACAGAGCAAGTTTTAGTAAGAGGTGCTTCTACAAGAGTAGAAGTTGTACCTGCTACTTACGAGACGGTATCTGAGCAAGTATTAGCGAAAGCTGAATCTTCAAGAATCCTTACTAAGCCTGAGGAATTTGAAACTGTAACAGAGCAAATAATGGTAAAGCCAGAATCAAGACGATTGATTCCAGTGCCTGCTACTTATGAAACTGTAACAGAGCAGGTAATGGTATCACCTGAATCTCAGAGAATGATTCCAATTCCTGCTGAGTATGAAACTGTTACGGAGCAAGTAATGGTTAAGCCAGAATCTCAGAGAATCATTCCTATCCCTGCTGTGTATGAGACAGTAACGGAGCAAGTAATGGTTAAGCCAGAGTCTACTAGACTTATTCCTATTCCTGCTGAGTATGAAACAGTAACGGAGCAAATGATGGTGAAGCCTGAGTCTTCTAGACTTATTCCTATCCCTGCTACTTACGAAACTGTTACGGAGCAAGTAATGATCAAGGAAGCTTCTACAAGAATCGATAGAGTTCCTGCGAAGTACACTACTGAGACAGAAACTATCGAAGTGAAGCCTGCTTCTACTAAGTGGGTTAAGAAAAAAGCGGACAGAAACTGTCTTTCTGCAGATCCAAACGATTGTCTAGTATGGTGTTTGGTAGAAGTTCCTGCTGAATTCAAGACTGTAACTAAGCAAATTAGACAAGGTTGTTCTGAAGGATACACCGATAGTGGTGATGACTGTATTAAGACTGTTGAGATTCCTGCACAATTTGGAACACAATCAAAGAGAATCGTTAAGACTCCTGCTACTACTAGACAAGAGATGATTCCTGCTGAATTTTCTACAGTAACCAAGCGTGTAATTAAAACTCCTGCTACTACAAGAGAGGAAGTAATTCCTGCTCAGTTTTCTACAGTGACTAAGCAGATTATTAAGACTCCTGCTTCTTCTAGAGCAGAAGTAATACCTGCTGAATTTTCTACAGTAACTAAGCGTATTGTTAAAACGCCTGCTTCGACAAGAGCGGAAGTTATTCCTGCACAGTTTAAGACAATCACTAAGACTGTATTAAAGACGCCAGCTACTACAAGAGAAGAAATTATACCTGCTGAATTTTCTACAGTAACTAAGCGTGTATTAAAGAATGCTGCTTCTCAGGAAGTACAAGCTATACCTGCTGAGTACGCTACACAGACTAGACAAGTAGTTAAGTCTGCAGCTAGTACTAATGCAATCGAAATTCCTGCAGAGTATGCAACTGTTACTAAGAGAAGATTGACTAAGCCAGGTGGTTTTACGGAGTGGAGAGAAGTTATTTGTAACAACCAGGTTACTGATTACACTTACCGTCAGATCCAAGATGCGCTTAGAAGCAGAGGATATAACCCAGGTCCTTCAGATAACGTATTTGGTGGTCAGACGAAGTCTGCACTTACTAAGTTCCAGAAAGAAAATGGGCTTCCAGTTGGTCAGTTAGATGTTGAGACATTGAAGGCTCTAGGTATTAGATACTAGTAGGCACTCGATATTAATAATAAAAAAAGCCCGATCTCATTTTTGAGGTCGGGCTTTTTTTTGTGTGCTATATTATAGCTTATTAATTTTCTAAGTGTTTCTCTATTTGGAGGCATCTCCACACCGATCTTGCCTAGCACCCTAAGCCTACCCGCATCGGTGGTCGACCAGGTCATCCGCTGTATAGATATCCCGAAAAAGAATCGGTATATCTATGCCGCTTCTACCCTATTGCCCCTACGCGCTGCCGCTTGTCGAGCTCCAGCTGGACGCTTTCGCGAGGGTGTGAATACGTATTAGGGGTATTCAGAAGTAAGAGCACATCACTACGGCGTAGCTCGTCCCGATTTTCGGGGGTGAAATATTTAAAGCCCTGGGTTGAAAACTCAAGTATGTATTTGGAGGTAGATCCAAACTGGCGTGATTTTTCAGAAAAAATCGTGACAAATTTCCTACAAGAATCACCCCCGTTTTTGGAGTATAATCAATAAAAATAGTGAAATCCTCTTCATTAAATTTTTTTATTACACCTATGGTTGTACTGTTTAACCTCAATTCAAATATCCATACCTATTTCTATAAGATTATTATACGTACTGAATGTAAACGAAATAAATAAGTCACGATTACATGGCAAATTTTAGGTGTTAAACTGTAAAAATTATCATTTTACTAAATGATACTTTCCTTCAATATTTCTGAAAGCAATATAACCTTGTTCTTTTATTCGTACTAAATCATTGCTACTTAAATCGTTCTCGTATGCAATAAAATTAAAGTAAAACATAGCATTCATGTAGTGAGGTTCATTAATCAATACGATATCTTGGTTTTCTATATTAATTTTCTCTAATGCTTTCATTTCATTTCTCCAAGCTGGTATTACCAACCTTGGCTTGAATGGCTTTATCCTTTCCAATGAATATCTTATAGGAAGACCAAGTAGTATAACAAGGGCAATTACCCTCGCATATTTATACTTTTCAAGTTTTAGATTCTGAACCCACTGAATAAAAATAGCTGTCAAAATAAAAAAGCTTGGAGCAGACATCATGACATAAGTATATCTCTTAGTCTCAGCAATCGATAGTATGATAAGAGGAACAAATATCCATGCTAATATAATATTAAAACTTGTTGACGAAAGTTTCTTATATTTCACAAATGCCCATATCAAAATCAGGTAAATAAGCTCAGCAAATATTATTCTAATATTGTCCAAATAAAAAAGAATGCCTCCTTCATGTCCTTGTATTGCAGAATTTATGGGAGTCAATAACTGTCCAAACATCCAGCTTGACTCCACAGGGTAAAATTTGAAAAGATATACATTCCATGGTAAAGCGACCAGAAAAAAGCTACATAAAACAATCATGAAGAAAAAAACAAAATCTGCTACTTTCTTATAATTTTGAATACATATTGGGACCATGAGAATAATGATAAAAATGCACATTGTCCATTTTGTTAGATATGCAAGGCCGATAATTGCTCCTATGCATACGTTATTCAAGACGTTCTTACTATTGATGGAATGAATTATTAAATAAATTGCCAACTCGAATAAGCATAAAAATAAGGTATCAACATGATCAGAAGAGACTAAACCTCCATTTAGCTCAAGACTAAGTCCATGTATCGAATGTAAGAAGCTGCTTAATAAACCAATTTTTCTATTATAAAGCTTTAAACCAATCAGATATGTTAAATAAACGCTTATTAAGCCCAACATAATTGAGGGAGCTCTTAGAGCAAATTCATTATGTCCAAACAATTTTAAACTTGTCCCGACTATCCAGAATGTTAATGGCGGCTTACTTAACCAAATATGGCTCTTCGTCCAATCATTTATATCTGCACTGATAAGTTCTACTTCATAAAGTGTAGGCTTGAGTGGATGAAGCATAATATTCTTAGCAACAACAGCATGAAACCTCTCATCCCAATTATGTAAAAATAAATCTGAACTAATTATTATTCTCAAAATTAATCCAGTAAACAAAATAATTATTAATGATGATTTTCTATCTACTAGAGAAAACAAAAGACCAATTAGGATTGTAAAGCATATAACTATCAGCATCTATTATTATTCTATTCTGAACTACATTGGCGTAATCGTTTTGTGTACGCTATTAAAATAATTTATAATCTCAGATTCTAAGGTCACAGATTTAATCAATAAAGCGCTAAATATGCCCCTAATTCTTAACAACTTTTATTCTTGAGACCACATTGCCTATAATATCAATAAATGTCACTAAATAAATTCCATTAGGTTCATTAGTAATATCAAAATCTAGATGATCTTCTCCTAAATATTTCATAGTTAATAAATCTTGGCCGAAAATCGAGGTTATTCTAACTTCTGCAAGATTAAGGAGCTCAATATTATCATCACTAATTAAGGTAAAGAACCCTGAGTTCGGATTAGGAAAAGCTTTAATTAGATTATTAATTTTCGTCTTGGCCTCTCCTTCTGATCGGAGCTGAAATGCTGATATGTAATCTATTTCCATTATTATTGGGAATTCTGTTTCAGTTTGAGGTTCCCCGCCGAAGCCACCATTTCCAACTCCTACGCTTGTAATTATATTTAAGTGATCACCATAACGAGGAAAATTTGGATGCTCCAAATATAGGCCTGGTGCAACGTTGCAAGATTTTACTGGGTGCCCTGACACACTATAATATCTTGGAAAGGTAAACACCACCATATCATCAACAAGAAAATCTACCTTGAAAGCAGTGTATTCAGCAGCGTATGTTCGATATTCACCACAGAAATTATTTAAATGTACTCCCTTAGTATTTGTTTGTCGATCACTACCATCAGCAGGAAATTCATGCACCGAGACTTTTATTTCATCTTTGGTTCCGTTTAGTGACTCAAAAATATCAATTTCAGTACTCCATCCGAATATCCAAAATGCAGATACAAGTCCTTCAATGCATGGCAATTTTGTTCTAATTTCAAATTTAGAATAAGTCTGAAAATTTTGCTTAGAATAAATCACCCCAGTAGTATAGGGTTTTGTAACTCCCATCCAAGTTGCGCTCTCTTTTTTAGTGATTATTTTAAGCACCCCACTATCCAACACTAGATTTTCGTCAAGGTAAATTTGCTGAGTTACGTCAATATGACTAGCTCGAGAAAACACTGTAGTTGGTTCTGGATCCTCCATGGTCGCAGGATAATAAGTCCACCAAGCATTTGTATCCAATTCCTCTCCATCAAAATCGTCGTGCAAAACTCGAACCCATTGCTCTTCCTCTACACAAATATTCCCACCATCAAAAAGTACTGTACTTCTTTCTTGACCTCTCAATGGGATTGTGAAGATATAGCCTATTATCAAAAAGCTAAATAGGATGAGTTGTGTTTTCATTAAAACTAGTTTTAAATAATGGATCAAAATAATTCATTATAGTCAATAAATCCCTTACTAAGATAGTGATTTTTTCTCTATTCTAGCTCGTTCTAAAGAAGTAGAGACTTCTCCGTATAATAAAAGTAGTACGTAAATTGTTAAGGTAGAAACTTATTTCCCAAGATAGAATAAGGTTACCCCCTCAGGCGTAATCTTCTTCAAGCGATAGGCGGAATTATCAGACTCATTCTTATCTATAAATCGGTAGTAGTTTTTTTCTTGGCTATTGCCTTGGCCATTGATCGTAGCGATCGTTCTATATCTACTCGTTTTTGACGCAGCCTTTTGTAGCTCGAAGTTTACTGCCCCATTTTCATTCTTAGTGATCCACTGAATTTCTCTTTCGTTAGATGACGTGGAAGTATTAAAGTCCATGACAACTGCCATACGAGTGTTAGCACCAGACTCTCCAATAATCCTGTCTTTATCTTCGGACTCAATAATAAGAACATCCCCCGTCGGCGGCTCCCAAATTCCAATATTTGATGGAATACAAAATCGGTCGAATAAGCACTCGTCTCCAACCTTATTTGAAGTATCTGTAAGTATGGTGCGTACTTCTATACTTTGTTTATCGATAAAGATCCACTTAAACTGGTTAAAGCTACCACTGGAGCGTGTCCATGATTTGTCATCATCGTTTGGTCGCAATGGAGCTCCCCAACATCCCTCTCCTACATAAACAGTACCTCGTTTGTCGTCTCTGATAAATCCCTGTTGAGATCCAGAGGCACGACTTGGACTGATAGGATAAGTGGTCTTCACTACATGCGCGTCAGACTCCACTACTAGATCAACACCGTAGTTATAAAATAGCTTAGACCAACTCTGCAATTGATCATTTCGTTCTGCTTTACGTCCAGTATGTGGTCTTGTCGCAAAGTGGTACTGGGCAAGTTGCCAGTACACATCCTCATGGTAAGTCGTAAGCTCCTGCTCTAGCCATTCACTCTGCTCTCCCCCAGCCGCAATCAATGAATTTAAAGTATAAATTCTGATCAAGTTATCTGCCACTGGTATACTGTAATAGTTGCTCAGCGTAGGTACATCAAATAAGGCTACAATAGATTTGTTGCTGTACTCATGATTACCTCTAGCCGTGACAATTGGCGTCAGTCTATTATTACTAGTTATCGTTAACTGCCAATCATTCATCCATTGTATCCACTGCTTAGGGATATCTCCTCCAGTCATATCACCTCCAAACATGATGAGATGAGGGTGTAGCTTAGCAACCATCTTGTTAGCAGACCGTCTAGCATCACGATAATTTCTACTGTCTCCACCCGCGATGATAGATATGCGCTCATCTGCACTATCTGGAAGGGTAGCAAATGAATACTCCTTACTTACCCCATCAGAGTCTCCAATCACAAAATAATAGGTAGTATTAGGAGTCAAATCTTGAAGTCTTACGAAACGATTTTGCATTCCGCCGTAATCGTTCTGAGCATCAACCCCTCCGTTAAAACTGTATCTTGGAAGTTTACCCTGATGTGACTGAACATCGTAGAATAACATTTCACTATCACCAGACACTTGATCCCATCCGATAACTATGGTGGTCGCAGGGTCATCCCGGAGGGAAGCCCGTAAGCGATCAACCTTAGCGGAAGCAAAACTGCACCAGAGAAAGAGTATTCCTATAAAACTAAATCTTGCTAACACGATATGGTAAATTATTACAGCTCAAAAATATGTAAATTATTAATATTTTTAATATGTATTTGACTTATTAATAATCAATAAAGAAGAAGAAATCTAAGCGCTGTAATTATATTTGAGCCAAACTAATTAGTACATTAGCTTAAAAATACTACACTCCAAATTGGTTACAACACACATTATAGTCTATACTTGACTATAAGAGTGCCAAAGTCAATGATTTATGATTTTTTAACATGTTTTAGGAATGAACCATACAGATCCAATATTTAAGTTAATCAACAAAGAACTTCAGCGTCAGCGAGAAGGAATTGAGCTGATCGCTTCAGAAAATTTTACTAGTAAGGCCGTTATGGATGCCATGGGTACCTGCCTTACCAACAAATACGCAGAAGGTTATCCAGGTAAACGGTATTATGGTGGTTGTGCAGTAGTAGATCAAATAGAACAGTTAGCTATTGATAGACTTAAATCATTATTTAATGCGGAATATGCGAATGTACAACCACATTCTGGTGCGCAAGCCAATGCTGCAGTCTTTCTCGCTTGCCTTCAAGCTGGGGATCCGATACTTGGATTCGATCTAAGTCATGGCGGACACCTTTCTCATGGCTCACCTGTCAACTACAGCGGTAAAGTTTACAAACCACATTTTTACGGTGTCGAAAAGGATACTGGACTTATAGATATGGATAAGGTCGCAGCTGCGGCTGAAGAGGTTAAACCAAAATTAATTATCTGCGGGGCCTCTGCATATTCAAGAGATTGGGATTACGCAAGGTTCAGAACTATTGCGGATAGTGTAGGTGCGCTCCTATTAGCAGACATCGCACATCCTGCAGGTCTAATAGCGGCTAAGTTATTGGCTGACCCGATTCCCCATTGTCATATAGTAACCTCCACTACGCACAAGACACTTAGAGGACCTAGGGGTGGGATTATCATGATGGGTAAAAACTTTGACAATCCTTGGGGTAAGACCACTAAAAAGGGTAACCCCATAAAAATGTCCGCAATATTAAACAGTGGTGTCTTCCCAGGTATGCAAGGGGGACCATTAGAGCATGTTATTGCTGCTAAAGCTGTAGCTTTTGGAGAAGCGCTTGATCCATCATTTAAAACTTACGGTGTACAAGTAATCAAGAATGCAAAAGCTATGGCAAATGCATTTATGCAAAAAGGATATGACTTAGTTTCTGGGGGCACAGAGAATCACCTGATGCTTTTGGATCTTAGATCAAAGAATATTAATGGCAAACAGGCAGAGCAAGCGCTGGTAGAAGCAGATATCACTGTAAATAAAAACATGGTGCCATTCGATACAGAATCACCATTTACAACTTCTGGAATTCGTATTGGAACAGCAGCTATCACGACGAGAGGCTTCAATGAAGAAGATTCAGTGCAAGTGGTAGAATGGATAGATAAGATCATACAAAACCATGAATCTGAAAGCAATATACTTCATGTAAAAACAGAAGTCAATCAGTTTATGGAGCGCTTTAAGCTGTATCCAGAATTGACAGTAGTTTAGGGGTATTCAGAAGTAAGAGCACATCACCACAGCGTAGCCCGTCCCGATTTTCGGGAGTGAAATATTTATAGGCC
>ENA-ORXR01001241-ORXR01001241.1-marine-metagenome-genome-assembly--contig:-NODE-1241-length-27744-cov-126.074963_pt1 | contig 27744 bp, 23 predicted proteins | sample MGYA00237866_ERZ511479 | MGnify/ENA metagenome assembly ERZ511479 | reverse complement strand
ACAACAACTTGCTTGCGCCGAACGCATCCACTGCATACGTGCTTCCGCATGTCCGAACGTAAAGCCAGCCTCACTCGCAAGACCCGCGAGACCGATATCCAGATCGAACTCAATCTCGACGGGAGCGGTGTCTCGTCGATCAAAACCGGGATCGGGTTCTTCGACCACATGCTCGAACTGTTTTCGCGCCACGCCCTCATCGACCTAGCCGTGACCTGCGATGGCGACCTGCATGTCGACTACCATCACACCGTCGAAGACGTCGGACTCGCGATCGGCGAATGCCTCAACGAGGCGCTTGGCGACCGCAAGGGCATCACTCGTTATGGTTGGGCTTTGCTGCCAATGGACGACGCGTTCAGCCGGGTGGCCCTCGACCTTGGCGGCCGGCCGTTTCTGGTGTTCGATATCGATCACGAAGCGACCGCGATCCGTGATTTTGATTTGTTACTATTTAAAGAGTTCTTCCGCGCACTGATTACCCAAGCTCGGATGAACCTGCACATCGCGCAGCTTTACGGTGAAGATCCGCATCACGCCTACGAGAGTGTGTTCAAGGGTTTTGCCCGCGCCCTGCGCATCGCAGTCGCACTCGATCCGCGCGAGACGGGTATTCCCAGCAGCAAAGGCACGCTCTAGTAACCGTCATGCTTGCGATCATCAATTACGGCGGCGGCAATCTCGGTAGTGTCGAGAACGCCTGTGCCTATCTCGGATTTCCCGCCCGCACGATCACCGAACCCGAAGGGCTCGACGGCGCAACCTCGGTGATTCTGCCGGGGCAGGGGGCGTTCGGCGATTGTATGAACAATCTGCGCGCCGCCGGGTTCGAGCAACCCGTGAGAGACTGGATCGCCGCTGACAAACCGCTGCTCGGGATTTGTGTCGGATTGCAAATCCTGTTCGAAGGCAGCGTCGAATCCCCCGGCGTGTCCGGACTCGGTATTTTTGAGGGCGTGCTGCAACGCTTCGAACCCGGCGACGGACGGAAAGTACCGCAGATGGGCTGGAACCGCTGCCGCATTCCCCCTGAGTCCTCGGCAGAAGGCCAGTTGTTCGCCGACGTGCCGGATGGCTCCCATTATTACTTCGTGCATTCGTTTTACGCGCCGCTTCATCCCGCTGCCAGCGCGGTTGCGGAGTACGGCCTCGAATACACCGCCGCGATTTCGCGCGGTCGCCTGCACGCGACCCAGTTCCACCCAGAAAAAAGCCAGACGCACGGCAAGCAACTGCTGCGCAACTTTCACCAAAGCACGCAGTAAGCAATTTCCTGAAGCGAACGCTACAACCTGGTACATTGCCCGAATCCAATTAGCGGTGACACAGGGCAACCTGATGGTTGCCTCCGGCCAAAGAATACAGGCAGAAGATGCCCTCGGAGCTATGAGGCCGTTCCGACCGGACATGAAGCGAAGAACTTGTGCAGAGGGAAGTCCGGTCGGTATCACAAAGGCTAAAGTACCCCGGGTTCCACTCGTACCTCGCTCCACCCGCGGCTACTTTCTTGCCACCACTCCGTGGTTCGTCGTAGATGCGATGTCCTTCGAAATTTCAAATAGCTTTGGCTAGTTTTTGGTTAAGTTTGACGTTACCAAACGAGAATCCAAAACCGCACCAAAGCGCCCCATGAATCAAACTCTGCTCAAATCTCTCGCCGAAGCTCGGGGTGTCCCTGGTCAGGAAGGCGAGGTTCGCGACATCGTCAAAAAGGAAATGGCAGGTTTGGTCGACTCGATGGAGATCGACATGATGGGCAACCTCATCGGCACCCGCAAAGGCAAGAAGGGCGGACCGCGGGTGATGATCGCGGCGCACATGGACGAGATCGGCTTTGTCGTAAAGTACATCGACAACAACGGCTTTCTCCGCCTGCAGCCGCTGGGTGGGTTCGACCCGCGTCAACTGTTTGCGCAACGGGTGTTGGTGAGCGGCAAGGATGGCGCGGTGCACCGCGGGGTGCTCACCTACGCGACCAAACCAAAACATCTGCTTGGGCCGGACGAAGGCAAGGATGCTCCGAAACTGGATAATTTTTTCGTCGATGTCGGCATGACTGAAGATGAGGCCAAAGAGAACATTCGTATCGGCGCCATGGCGACCATGGATCGAACCTGCGAATTCGCGGGTTCGAGGGTCACCTCTAAATGTTTGGACAATCGCGTTAGCGTGTTCGTCCTGTTGGAGGCATTGCGAGCGCTCGGCAAAACCAAGACGACCGCCGAGATTCTTGCGGTGGCAACCACCCAGGAAGAGATCGGATTGCGCGGGGCGGCGACCTCCGCCTTCGCCTTACAACCGGACATCGGCATCGCGCTGGACGTCACGCTCGCGCTCGACCACCCCGGCCCCGGTGGCGGTCCGTTGACCATTACCGAACTCGGCAAGGGCGTCGGTATCAAGATTCTCGATAGCTCGCTGTTGTGCCATCCACTGCTGGTCGACCACTTCCGCGAGATCGCCGAACGGGAGAATATTGCCCACCAAATGGAAATCCTCCCACGTGGCGGAACCGACGCCGGCGCCCTGCAACGCGCCCATTCGGGCATTCCGGCCATCACCTTAAGCACGCCGTGCCGCTACATCCATACGGTCAACGAGACGGTGGATATCGCCGATGTTCAGGCGACCATCGATCTGCTTGCCGCCTATCTGGCCGAGGCGCACCAAGGCGACTACCGCTACAAATAACGTGCAAATTAAGGGCAAATAGCCCAATAGCCGGTGGTTCTTGATTCGCGCCAAGTTCTTATAGCGTTCGTGATTGACACGCTATGGCGTCGCTTCTACTTCCCGCCCAATTATTTATGCGCCGAAGGGACGGAACTATGGCCAAGAAAATCGTGTCAAAAACTCGGGTTGGGAAGAAGAAAGCCAAAACCGCGTCAGGACGTAGCAAATCTTCAAAACCAGCAAAGAAGTCGGCCCCTAAAAAAACCAAGGTGGCGAAGAAGAAAGCCAAGCCGAACAAGAAGTCTGCAACTAAGACAAAAATACAGCCAAAAAAGCAGACGAAAAAGAAGTCGGCCAAGAAGGCGACAAATAAGCGGGTGGCCAAGAAGAAACCGTCTCGCAAGTCCGCCAAGAAGAAAGCACCGGTAAAGAAAAAGTCGGCGGCGAAGAAAAAGGTCTCTGCGAAGAAGAAGAAGAAGAAGGCCTCTACGAACAAGAAGGCCGCTACGAACAAGAAGGCCGCTACGAACAAGAAGGCTTCGGCGAAAAAGAAAGCGGTCACGAAAAAGAAGCCGGCCGCAAAGACCAAGAAGAAAGCCGCCAAAAAGAAAACTGCGGTGAAGAAAACATCGAAGGCGAAAGCCGGAGCCGAGGCGAAAGTCGAACCTGCCAAGCCATTGAAAATGAGGGTGCGCAAACGTCCGCCCGTGAAATTGCCGATCGACCGCAAGAAAGACGAACTCAATGGCATTGGTGAAGATCACCCCATCATCGTAAAGAAGAGTCCGTTCAACAAATCGAAGCTCGCGATGTTTCGCAAGTTGCTGCTCGCCGAACGTGACCGGCACGTGGAGGACATCAAGTTCCTCTCCAAGTCCGCCCGCAACACGTCTGGCGACTCCAATTACAGCATTCACATGGCGGACCAAGGCACCGACAATTTCCGTCGGGAGTTGAACCTCTCATTGGCCACCAACGAGCACGACATCGTCTGGGAAATCGACGAGGCGATCAAACGCGTCGATGCGAAAACCTTTGGTGTGTGCGAGATTACCGGTCGGACAATCGGCTTTGAACGACTCAAAGCGATGCCCTACACGCGGCACTCGATCGAGGCCCAAGAGGCGATCGAACGCGGCCATGTGAAATACCGGCCGTTAGGGCCGACCCTCAAGAAAACGAAGTAGCATGCCGCCACGTAAAACTCCCATCGGCGTCTGGGTCGCCTTGACCTGCGCCGCCATACTCATCGTGGTCGATCAGGCCAGCAAGTTGTGGGTGCGCAAAAACCTCGTTCTGGAACAGGATCGGATTCCCGTCATCCCCGGATTTTTCGATTTGGTGCACGTGCAAAACCGCGGCGCGGCTTGGGGCATGTTGCAAAATCAGACGCTGTTTCTTTCCGCCATTTCCATCATCATGCTGGTGCTGATCCTCGCGTTCCGCCGCCAATTCCTCGAAAACACCGTTACACATTTTGCCGTTTATGGCCTGTTGATTGCCGGCATCATCGGCAATCTGATCGACCGGGTGAAATACCAGTCGGTCACTGATTTTTTCGATGTCTATATCGGCAACAAACACTGGCCGGTGTTTAATGTCGCTGACAGCGCCATCTGCATCGCCGTCTTTCTTTACATCGTCACCACTTGGAAAAAGCCTGACACGCCACCGCATCCGGTGGATGAAAAGGCATGATTTCGAAGGCATACGTGCTCGTCGGCCCCACTGCGGTCGGCAAAAGTTCGGTCGCCCACCTCTTGGCCAAACGTCTTTCCCTGCCGGTGGTCTCCGCCGACTCGATGGCCGTCTACCAAGGCATGGACATCGGCACTGCTAAGCCTAGCCACACCGAACGCGCCGAAGTCGAATACCACGGCCTCGATTTGGTGCCGCCAGACGCTGAGTTTTCTACCGCCGACTGGCTCGCCGCTCTGCCGCGCCTGCCGCTGTGCATCGTCGCCGGCGGAACCGGCTTGTATGTCAAAGCGCTGCTGGCGGGGATTGATGCGGCCACCCCGGCCAACAATGAATTGCGCGCCGAACTGGCCGACACGCCAGTGGCCGATTTGCAGGCCCGGTTGAAGCACGTCAATCCCGCTTGGCTCGAACGTCTGGACGATCCGAAAAATCCCCGACGCTTGATCCGCACCATCGAACGCGCGCTCGCCGGTGAAGAGCCGCCTGCACCGGGAGCGCCGAAAAAAGCCATCTCAGATTTGCCCACGATCCAAGGCTTGTGGCGTGAGCCGGATCTGCTGCGCGAACGCATCCGGCGGCGCATTGAAGTGATGTTTACCGAGGGATTGGTCGATGAAGCCGTTGCGCTTCACCAAGCATATCCGCTCTGGTCGGGAACGGCGGAGCACGCGATTGGTTACAAAGAGGCGCTCGAATTCGCCACGGCGGAGGACGGTGGCGCCGAGCTGTTCGAACGAGTGGTCATCCGGACCAATCGTTTGGCCAAACGGCAACGAACTTGGTTCAAGCATCAGTTGGCGGTCGAGTGGATTGAAGTGGCCGACGACGAATCCGCCGAGGCGGTTGCTGACCGGGTTCAAGCCGCGTGGGAGACCAACGGTCCGGTTGCTCTCCGCGGACTCGAGTCGGTGGATGTCGCCGAGGAGTCATCCGCAACGCCACCGATGGTTCGGGATGGTGGTCGTCTGGATCCGCATCAAACCTCAGACACCTCCGAGGACGAACTCAGCGCCACGGAAGTTCGGGAACATCGATTTGCCATGGGCCCTAATTTTCCTCCGCCAAAAGCCGCGCCGGCGCGAGGCAGTCCGGCGATCAGCGATCACAGGGTTAAAGATGTGCCCGCGCAATATCGGCCACGAGAAATGTTCGAACGGCTTGGCCCGAATCACGTTCCTGATGAGGTGCTGATGGCGCTGTTATTGCGCACCGGTGCCCAGAACGCCAATGTGATCGACTTGGCCAGAGACATGTTGCGTCGCTATGGTTCGTTGACGGCGCTGGCCGAAGCGCCGCAGAGCGAACTGGAAGCGTTCCCGGGGGTTGGTCCGGTGAAGGCGCAGATTCTGATTTCCGCGTTCGAACTCGCGAAACGGCTGGCGGTGGAAAAAACGCCAACCCGCCCCGTGCTGAACAGGCCTTTCGAAGTCGCCGAACTCCTGCGCGAAGAGGCGCGTACCCGTGAGACCGAGGTTTTTTGGATCTTCTGCCTCGACCCCCGCAACAAACTCATGCGCGCGCCCAGCATCATCACCACCGGGATTGCCGATGCCACGCTCGTGCATCCGCGCGAAGTGTTCAAAGAGGCCATTCGCGCGTCGAGCAGCGCGGTAATTCTGGCCCACAATCATCCGAGTGGTGACCCTTCGCCGAGTCCGGCGGACATCCGTATCACTCGAAAACTTGTTCAGGCGGGAAAGGTGTTGTCGATTGAGGTGATGGATCACATTGTCGTTGGCAAAGAGAACGCGGACGGTAGTCCGTGGTTCGTCAGCATCCGGGAATCCGGACTCGTCCCATTCGAATGAAAAGCTCCACCATCCATCCCAGCGCCGTCATTGATCCCGCCGCCCAACTTGGCGACAACATTTCTATTGGTCCGCATTGCGTCGTCGAACGCGACACCGTCATTGGTGACCACTGTAAACTCGGTCCGGGTGTCATCATCCATCCCTACGTCAAACTCGGCGCAAACTGTACGGTCCACGCTCACGCCGTGCTCGGCGACCTGCCGCAGGACATGGCCTTCGATGCGGATTGCATCAGTCACGTGGAAATCGGCAGCGGCAACGTGTTCCGCGAATACGTGACGGTTCACCGCGGCACCAAGCCGGACACGGTCACGCGCATCGGGGCCGACGGTTTTTTTATGGCGGGCAGCCACGTTGCCCATAACTGCGAGATCGGCGACAACGTGATTTTCGCTAACGGTGCGACCCTCGGCGGCTACGTGCATGTTGGCGACGCGGCCTTTCTCAGCGGTCATGTCGTGGTCCACCAATTTTGCCGGGTGGGGCGCCTCACCATGCTCAGCGGCCAGAGCGCGGCCAGCAAGGACATCCCGCCGTTCTGCATCCTGCACAACAGCGAGACCAACATTGTTTCGGGCATCAATATCATCGGCATGCGCCGCGCCGGCATCGAAGAGGACGAACGCACCAAAGTGCGCACCGCCTTTCGAATGATCTTTCTGCAGGGGAAAAATTTACGCAAGGCGGCCGAGTCGGCTGCGGCAAAATACAAAACCGGACCGGCCAACGAGCTTGCACAATTTGTCATGCAGAGCGAACGCGGCGTCTGCGCCTTTCGGCGTTCGTAGGCGTATGTGAATTGACCTGCTGCCAAATCGTCGTATGCCCTAAAGTCCGGTATACGACCGGCACCCGCTCGAACATTATGAAAGCACGCCATCAAGCCCGCCAGTGGGCCGTCCAACTTCTCTTCCAACGCGATTTCAACGCGGATTTTTCGGAGGAGGGCTTCTGGCAGGATCAACCGCATCATACGCAGGCCCGCGCGTTCGCGGAAGTCTTGTATAGTGGGGTTCTTGAACACATTGACGAGATCGACGACCGCCTCGAACGCTACTCCGAAAATTGGCGCCTCGACCGGATGGGCGCGGTGGACCGCAACATCATGCGTCTCGCCTTGTTCGAATTTTTCTACCGCACCGATATTCCCCCCGTGGCCACGCTCGACGAGGCCATCATCCTGGCTCGCGAACTCAGCAACGAGGACTCGGCCAAGTTTGTGAACGGCATTCTCGATCGCGCTATCCGTGAGCTCGATCGCCCGCTGCGCACCTCGCTGCCCAAGGAGGAAAACTGATATGGCCAAATGGTTCAACGCCCTCAGCAAAACTCGCGAAGCGCTGTCGTTCGGCAATCTGTTTTCCGGCGGCAAGATCAGCGAAGAGGAGATCGAAGATCTCGAAATCGCCCTGCTCAAAGCCGACGTCCCCGCCTCGGTCGTCATGGAGCTGGTGACGCACATGGAGAAGGGGTTTAAAGAGAAAGACGGACCACCGCGCGACCAGCTCGCCCAAGTGTTGATCGACAAGTTCGGCCCGGACAACGGCCACGACTGGCAACCTCCCGAAGGCGCGGTCGAACCCATCGTTTACCTCATGGTCGGCGTGAATGGCAGCGGTAAAACCACCACCTGCGCCAAGCTGGCCAACCTCGCGAAGTGGCGCGGTCTCAAACCAGTCCTCGGCGCGGCCGACACGTTTCGTGCCGCTGGTTCGAGCCAGCTCAAACTCTGGGGCGACAAGATTTTCATCGATACGATCACCGGCCAACAGGGCTCGGACGCGGCCTCGGTTGCGTACGACTGCATTGACGCCGCCATCGCCCGCGAAGCGCGCAGTGTGTTCATCGACACGGCCGGACGCATGCACAACCGCGGCCCGCTGATGGAAGAACTCAAGAAAATGGTCTCGGTGATCGGCAAGCGCGTCGAAGGCGCGCCGCATCATGTATGGATCGTGCTCGACGCCTCGCTTGGCCAGAACGCGGTCACTCAGGCGCGCGTGTTTAACGAGGCCGTTCCGCTGAGCGGTGTGGTTATCACCAAGTTGGACGGCAGTTCCAAGGGCGGCTTTCTCTTTTCGGTTTACGAGGAGCTGAAAGTCCCGGTTCGTTACGTCGGCCTTGGTGAAGGACAGGACGATCTCGAACTGTTTGACCCGAAACTTTTTGTCCATGGCCTGCTTGGCCTCGAGGACCCACCACCGCCGCCGCCGCCAGCCCCCACCGAGTCATGAGCGGCCGGCGTCGGTCTGCCGCCCGCCGCGTCGCCGACGAGCGCTGGATGCGTGAAGCCCTCGCTCTCGGACGTGAGGGCGAAGGATTGACCCGTCCCAACCCGCCCGTCGGGGCGGTGTTGGTGAAGGCCCGCAAGATCGTCGGTCGGGGATTTCATAAGAAAGCCGGCGGTCCGCATGCAGAGGTGTTTGCGATTCGTGATGCGGGCGAGAAAGCCGCAAAAGGCGCGACCCTCTACGTGACGCTCGAACCTTGTTCGACCATTGGCCGCACGCCGCCGTGCACCAGTGCAGTGATCACCGCCGGCATCAAAGAGGTGGTCGTTGGCTGCCACGATCCCAAACCGCCGCACAACGGTCGTGGACTACGCATCCTACGGAGCGCGGGAATTTCCGTGCACAGCGGGGTGTGTCGGAAAGAGGCGGAGGCCCTGATCGAACCTTTTGTGTCCCGGGTGTTGTACGGCCGCCCCTTCATCACGCTGAAGCTGGCGATGACGCTCGACGGCCGGATCGCCGACCGCGAGGGAAAAAGCAAATGGATCACGGGTAAAGAGGCGCGGGACCACGTTCAAGCCCTTCGTCGCCGCGCTGACGCGGTATTAGTAGGGAGCACCACCGTTCTACGTGACGATCCATCTTTGCTGCCGCGTCCGCGTTTGGGACGTTGGCCGTATCGCGCAGTGGTGGATCGACGCAAGCGAGTGAAGCGTTCGGCGAAAATGTTCGCGGACAAACACGCTGAACGTAGCATACGTTTCACCTATGAAAGCATCGAGGAGGTCATCGCCGATCTCGATTCCCGTGGTGTGATGCATGTCTTGTGCGAGGGTGGGGGAGAGCTTGCCGCAGCGTTGATCACCGCTGGTCTCGTTGACGAGTACCAGCTGTTCTACGCGCCGAAGCTACTCGGCGGTTCTGGAACGCCAGCCATTGGCGGCAAGGGCTGGAAGATGGACGCGCTGCCGCAATTGACGGTCCGTGAAACGCGCCCGTTTGGCTCGGACCTTTTGGTGATCGCTCGGCCGACGGACTGAGCGACTTTTGTGGCTCTTTTGTCAGCGTGACGCGGCGACCTTCCTTTCATTTCGCTGACCGTGACCTTGCTCTGCGGGTTACCGCCAAGGTGATTTGGATGCCACGGCTAGCGCGGCTCGTTTACGCGTCGGACTCGGTGATATCGACCATGATCTTGGTTACCGCGCCGGGGTTGTCATTCCAGGCGATTAGCGCTTCCGCGCCATCGCTAAGTGGCACGATTCGCGACACGACATCGTCGACTGGAAATTCACCCTTTTCGAGCATCTTGATGACGGCGGGAAAATCGATGTCGGCGTTGCAGTTGCGCGAACCGAGAATATCCAACTCCTTCTGGACGAAGTAGCGGGATTCGTATTCGACCGGAGCTTTGGCGTAGCCGATGTAGACCACACGTCCGGTGAAGCAAACTTCCTCAACACAGGCGCGGAAGGTGACCGGGAGCCCGACCGCTTCGATCATGACGCTGGGGCCGTTACCGTCGGTGAGCTTGCCGAGTTCTTCGTGCAGGTCGGTTTTGGCGGAGTTGATGGTGTGGGTCGCGCCGCATTTTTTTGCGACCTCGAGTTTTTCGTCAGAGATGTCGATGGCGATCACGGTCGCGCCGCGTTCGGCCGCGCCGGAGATGCAACCAATGCCGACGATGCCGGTGCCGAACACGCCGACAATGTCGTCGCTAGTCACGCGGCCGCGGTCGACGGCGTGGAAGCCGACGGTGATCGGTTCGACTAGGGCGAGCTCTTTATGGGACAATTTCTCGGACTTGTAGAGATCTGTGTGGGCCACATTTACATAGCGAGTCATCGCGCCCGGACGGCGAACGCCCATGGTCTGGTTGTCGAGGCAGGCATTCGGTCGGCCATTTTTGCAAGCGGTGCAATTGCCGCCGCCGCAGCCGGTAAAATAGGGGGAGAGAGTGACGCTGTCGCCGATCGTAAATTTGCCGTCTGGGACGTCGCTGCCGAGTTCGACGACGGTTGCGCCGACTTCGTGGCCGAGCACGGTTGGGTAGAGTTGCAGGGGAAAGGTGCCGCGGTAGGCGTTTAGGTCACCGCCGCAAAAGCCGACCATTTCGACCTTGATTTGGGCCTCGTTCGGGGCGGGGGCCCCGGGATGTTCGAGGTCTTGGATTTCGGCGTGTCCTTTTTCAACGATGGTTAGTGCTTTCATGACTGTCTCGTAGGTCGGAGGGGGAGATTGGAAAAGATAAAAGTTGCGTCGTGTGAGCCGATGTCGGTTTGAGTCTGGAACTTCCCCTTTATATTCGTAAACCCGCCTCATGGAATCGACAGCCCCTTCCCAACCTTCCCGCTCAGCCCGCTCCGAACAAGCGATGTGGCTACCCGAGTCCGACTTGCCGCGCGTGGTCATCGTTGGCGCCGGGTTCGGCGGCATTAATCTAGCCAAACGTCTGCGCCATGCGCCGTGCCGGGTGTTGCTGGTCGACGCGAACAATTTTCATCAGTTCCAGCCGCTGCTCTACCAAGTGGCCACCTGCGGCCTCGAACCCGACTCGATCATTTTTCCCCTGCGCAAGCTGTTTGACAATCAAGACAACATCAGCATCCGCATGGGCTTGGTCGAGTCCGTCGATACCGAGGCGAAACGGATTCAGACCACGGTGGGCTACGCCGACTACGATGTGCTGGTGCTCGCCACCGGCAGCACCACCAACTTTTTCGGCAGCGAGGAACTCGAGTCCCGCTGTATCGGCATGAAGGACATTCGCGAGTCGCTCGATATCCGTAGCATGATGTTGCAGAACCTCGAGACCGCCGCGAACACCGCCGATCCCGCCGAACGCGACGCGCTGACCAACTTTGTCGTCGTCGGCGGCGGACCGGCGGGCGTGGAAACGGTTGGCGCGCTAGCCGAGTTCAAGCGCTACATCCTTGCCGATGACTATCCCGAACTGCCGTCCGACTTGATGAACCTTTATCTGGTCCAATCAGGTGGTGCGCTGCTGAAAGGCATGTCGGAAAAGGCGCAGCTCGCGGCGAAACGGGATCTTGAAAACATGGATGTGGAGATTGTGTTCGAGACGCGCGTGAAGGGCTACGATGGCTGCAAGGTCACGACCAATACCGACCGCGTTCTCAACAGCCGCGCGGTGATCTGGACCGCCGGGGTGAAGGGAACACTCCCCGAGGGGATCGATTCCGAACAGCTGACGCGTGGCAACCGCGTGGAGGTTGACGCCTTCAATCGCGTTCGCGGCATGGAAGACGTGTTCGCGATCGGCGATGTCGCCTCGCAAGTCTCAAGCGACTGGGAACACGGTCTACCGGGCGTGGCACCGGTCGCGATTCAGCAGGGCCGTCACCTCGCCAAGAATCTCGTTCGGCGTTGGGAGGGCGAGGACATGCGCGCGTTCATGTACGTCGACAAAGGGTCGCTGGCGACCATCGGCAAGAAGCGCGCTGTGGCCGATCTTGGTAAGATCAAACTCACCGGCTGGATTGCCTGGGTGATCTGGAGCGTGGTTCACGTGCTGTCCTTGATCGGGTTCAAAAACAAAGTGTGGGTATTTCTGAGTTGGATGATCAGCTACATCAATTCCGACAAGGGCAACCGGTTCATTATCCGCAAGTACACGGACGTTCACGATCCGACGACGGCGGTGGAGTAGTTTTTTTCTACGGCTCTTTACGCTTAGTAGCTCGGAGATGCTGCTGTGCTCTGTCCACTGAAGAGAACTCACTCGACCAGCAACTGTTCGGAAAATCCGAACAGGTTAAATGAAGGGCGCTCAAACGCGATCTCTCTGAAGTGACGTTAGCCAATCAGTTCGCCACCGAGAACGTGTGGTTCATCCGGTGCGTGTAGGTGTCGCCCGGACGTAGCACGACGCTGGGCCAGCCTTCGACGCCTTGTTTGTTGGCGCTATCCGGATAGAACTGGGTCTCGAGGCAGAAGCCTTCGTGCTGGGCGTATTCGGCGCCATCTTTGCCGCTGTGGCCGTCGAGGAAGTTGCCCGTGTAGAATTGCACGCCAGGCTGGTTGGCTTCGATCTCCATGACGATGCCGGACTTTGGCGCGACGACTTTTGCCACCTTGCGCAGTTGGCGCGGGCGTCCGTCGACCACGAAGTTATGGTCGTAGCCAACTGGTTCGCCGCCGACCGCTTGGAGGTCTTTACCGATCTTCTTTGCGGTGGTGAAATCGAGGGCGGTGCCGGCGACCGGCGCGATTTTTCCAGTGGGAATCAGTGTCTCGTCGGCGGGCGTGTACTTGGCGGCAAACAATGTGAGTTCGTGATCGTAGATTTTGCCGGCGTCGTGGCCTTCGAGGTTCCAGTAACTGTGGTGGACGATGTTGCAGATAGTGGGCGCGTCCGAAGTGGCGCGGGTAACGATGTTGAAGCTGTTGTTGTCGGTCAGCGTGTAGGTGGTGCGCACGGTCATGTTGCCGGGGAAGCCTTCGTCGCCATCAGGAGATTTAAGCGTGAAGGTGATTTTATTGGTGCCGTTCATCTCGGCGTCCCAGATTTTTTTATCGAAGCCTTTTTCTCCGCCGTGAATACTGTGGTCGCCATTGTTGGCGGCGAGCTTGTACTCTTTGCCGTCGAGTTTGAACGTGGCGTTCGCGATCCGGTTGCCGCAACGTCCGACCATGGCGCCGAAGTAGGGGCTGTCTTCCTGGTAGCTTTTCAGGTTGTCGTGTCCGAGGGCGACGTCGACCATTTTGCCGTCGCGGTCGGGTACCATGAGTGAGGTGACGATGCAGCCGTAGTTGAGAACGTTTAGTTCGCAGCCGTTAGCGTTTTTGAGGGTGTATTCGGTGACGGTTTTGCCGTCGAGTTCGGCGAAGGTTTTCATCTTCTGGTTGCTGGGGGGAGGGGTGGAAGGAGGAGCGGGGGCTTTGGCTGCGGTGGCAGCTTTGGGTGCGGTGGCAGCCTTGGGCTCGGTTGATGTAGGGGCAGGCGTGTTGACTTTGGCGGCGGCCTTCTTAACGGCTGGTGGCGGAATGACAATGGGTGCTGGGGTGGTCGGCAGTTTGGTGAGCACTCCTGGCTTTTCAACCACGGTTCTATCCGCGCTGGAGACATCCGCGCTGGAGACATCGACGGCGCCCTCTGGAACGACGGCGACCGTCGTGATGGTTCGGAGTCCGCCAGCGTCGGTCGCCGCTTCGTCGGCAGCCGTGGCAGCCGACTCGCTCATAGCGGCTGCGGGAATGGTGATGGTGGCACGGGTAGATGACTCGTCCGCCGTTGCATCGGAATCACTTGCGGCAGCACTGGCCTCATCGTAGGCGCCGCTGTCTTGTTCAACCGATTCGCTGGCACTTGATTTGGCATCGGCCGAGCTGCTCCTGCTGTCCTCCATGCTGGATGCGGGGGAACTGGTGTAGGCGGATGAATTCGATGGTTTACTGATGTAGTTTTTTGAAATTTCCTGGGTAGAGCAACCAAACACAAGGAGGATGGCGAACGCGAAGGGGGCAACGATTTTCATAGGGAGTCTCCAACTAAAATTGAGCGGTGATCCATACAAAACTCCATGGTAATTGGCAAAAGGTTTATCGGGGCTTGTCAACTGTCCCGCACTCGCTAAGAGCGCGGCATGAACCGAGTTTTTAATTTTAGTGCTGGCCCCGCCGTCCTCCCCGAATCCGTTCTCGCCGAGGCGCAGGAACATCTTCTCAATTACCACGGCTGTGGCTTCTCCATCATGGAGGCTTCGCACCGCGGTCCGCAGTACGATGCGGTCCATCAAGAGGCGGTCGCCAATCTCAGCACCTTGCTCGGTCTCTCCGACGATTACCAAGTGCTCTTCCTCACCGGTGGCGCAACCGCACAGTTCGCTCTCGTGCCGATGAACCTCCGTGGCGCGGGCCAATCCGCGAACTACAGCCTCGACGGCGCTTGGGCGAAGAAGGCCGTGGCCGAAGCGAAGATCATGGGTGACACGCACGTGGCCGGTGACTTCACCGCTGCCAAGCCGCTTCGCTGCGGCAGCCCGGCCGATCTCGATTGCCCCGAAGGCGCCGCCTATCTGCACATCACCAGTAATGAAACCATCGAAGGTGTGCAGTGGAAGGAATGGCCGGAAACCGATGCGCCCTTGGTCGCCGACATGTCCTCGGAAATTTTGTCGCGCGAAATCGATGTCAGCAAGTTCGGCTTCATCTACGCCGGCGCGCAGAAAAACCTTGGACCCAGCGGCGTTACGATCGGCATCATCCGTAAAGATCTGCTCGACCGCGCGCCGGACAGCGTTCCCAGCATTTTGCGCTACAAGACCCACGCCGACGCCAACAGTTTGAAAAACACCCCGCCCAGTTTCAGCATCTACATGGTCTGTCTGGTCACCCGCTGGTTGCTCGCCGAAGGTGGCGTGGCTGCAATGCAAACCCGCAACGAACGCAAGGCCGGCAAACTCTACGACACGCTGGACGATAGCGCGTTCTGGAGCCCGAGCGCCGACCCAGCTTTTCGCAGTCCGATGAACGTGACCTTCCGCATCGCCAACAATGACCTCGAACCCGTCTTCCTCGAGGAAGCCGCTGAGAACGGATTGGTCGCGATGAAAGGTCACCGTTCGGTGGGCGGTATTCGCGCCAGCATCTACAACGCTTTTCCCGAAGCCGGGGTCGACGCGCTGGTCTCGTTCATGAACGCGTTCGAAGCCAAGCACGGATAAGCGCATGCGCCAACGAACTGCCCCTTGCTTCGTGTCTGTTCCAGCCGTGGCGCTGGTGTTGTTCGGTCTGATTAGCGCGCTTGGGGTTTGCTCCGCGCAAGACCTCTCCCTCAAGTTCCAATCGGAGTTTTGGTACGGCGACATCGATTACGATCCGCCAGAAAGCCGAACGCGTGACGGCGACATTTCCTTGCTGTCGCAACGACTCGATATCGGTTTCCCGGGGAAGGATTTGGGTGGCATGTGGAACGGAACGGGTAGTGACACCACGCTCGGCTTCAAAGTCGCTCTTGGAATCGAGGAATACGCCCAAGGCAACCATACCGATATTCAACAATACCGAGTCGAACTTCGCCGCCAATTCTATTCGTCGCAGCAGCCTTGGGACTCGGAGCGTGGTCATCCATGCCACAGTTTCGGACTCGGGTTCAATTTTTGGAACAATGATTACAGCAGTAACAACGACTCCAACGAGGAGTTCGGGCCGACCATCCTGTTTGGCGCTCAGACCGACACAGGCAACCTCCGCGCCACGTTCGATCTGGTCTGGCAACCGGTGGATCTCGGTGATTCCGGTGAGTTTGAGTTCTACGAACTCGACGGCAGCCTCGTTCGTGACTTCCGTCGTTTCGACATCGAACTCGGCTATCGGATGAAAAACTACTACGAAAGCCGAGACGACTACCTCTACCATGGCCCGTTCATTCGCGGCGGCTTCAACTTCTGAAGTGAAAAAAGTCGTGGATATTTTGAGAAATCTCCGCATACAACGGTCGATCTATTTGCCCATACCATGAGCCAAGAACCAGAATCCACCATCTACGACGAAACCGGCATTTCCGCCGAAGTGCAAACGGCAGCCGAGGTCGAAGCAAGGGCCGCGGCCGAACTGGCCGAGCCCTTCGAGGAACCGAACGGGCTGGCCAATAAACTAGTCGGTTCAGTGCTGAGTTGGATTGCCGTGTGCCTGTTCTACCTTACCTGCATGTTTCTGCCACTGGTCGGTCCGGCGGGAAATATCACGCCACATGCCGGCAAAAACTCCACGACCTTCCTGATCGTGATCATTCTCGCACTGGTTGTTTCCGTGGCTGCGTTTGTTTCCCGGATGCAACGGCGCCGGGTTGCCGATGGCGCTGGACGGGAGATCGGTGGCGGCTTTCCATGGATTCAAGCGGCTTTTGTCGCGGTAAACTTGGCGATTCTAGTGCTGCTGTTCACCGGCAGACTCGCCATCTGACGGGATCGCACCGGTCGCCGGTTTTGGCGAAAAACAAAGCGAACGATCAGGGGTTTGCCTTTTCAACAGGAAAATGATTGTCTTGCTAAAACGAAGGTTATTAACAGCTTATTAACAATTTTTCCGCCTCCTAGGAGACCATCTATGAACCTCACTGCGAACCTCACTGCGAACCTCACTGCGAACCTCACTGCGAACCTCACTGCATTCTCACCTTTCCGGACGATTCGCGCCGCCTGCGTAGCGGCAATCACTTGCTCTCTTGTTAGCCTTTGCTCCCTGCCAGTTCTGGCTCAAACCTCCGGCATCGCCCCGCTTTACGAAGACGGACGCACGTTGTTTGACTACGCGCCGTGGTACATGTCGCTGGGTGTCGGACAGGTTAATTTCGAGGGCGACGAGGAAGTGGAAGACGGTAACCTGCTCAACCTCCGACTCGGTTATAACCTGAACTCCCGCTTTGCGCTTGAAGGTCTTCTCGACATCATGCCCTCACTTGACGGGCGTTCGGGATTGAACCCCGACCGTAATCGCCTCGGTGGTGTTACCGGCACCGAACCCTCAGTCGAGGACACCTGGGCCGCCCGGGTGGCTCTCGATGGGTTCTATCACCTCCGCAGTGTTCAGAATCTCCGCTTCGACCCCTACGTCGGCCTCGGGGCTGGCTTCATCCACTTTGACGAAGATGTCGACGGGGGCAGCACCGAGTTTATGGTCACCGGCGGCGGCGGCTTGTTCTACCACTTTTCCGATACCTGGGCGCTGCGTGGCGATGTTCAGACCACATTGGTTGGCCCGGACACCGAAGCCAATGTCATCTACACGATTGGTGGTAACTACCGCCTTGGCGCACCGACCCCGCCGATCGGCAACATGCTGTTCACCGGCGAAGGCAACCTGGGACGCGACTCCGATGGTGACATGCTTTCCGACGAATACGAAAACTCGATGTGCAGCGACCCCAACAATCCTGACACCGACGGCGACGGCCTGACCGACGGCGAGGAAGTGCTGAAATACAAAACCGATCCCTGCAATCCTGATTCTGACGGCGACGGTATCTCCGACGGCGACGAAATCCGTAACGGCACCGATCCGAACGACCCCTACAATGGCCGCGGTGCTCCCAAAGCCGTCCTGCCTCCACCGCCTCCACCCCCGCCACCGGACCCGTCCACCATGGACAGCGACGGTGACGGACTCAGCGACGCTGACGAAGCGCGCTACGGCACCGACCCGAACAACGCCGACACCGATGGTGATGGACTAAGCGACGGCGACGAAGTGCTGACGTACCGGAGCGATCCGCTCAACCCCGACAGCGACTACGACCTGCTCAAAGACGGCGATGAAGTGTTCAAGTACCGCACCGATCCGACCAATCCCGACACCGATGGTGGCGGCGTGGGTGACGGTCACGAGGTTCTCGAAGACGAAACCAATCCGCTCGACCCGAGTGACGATTTCATGCTGTTCGAACTCGACCTCGAATTCGATTACGACAAATCCATCGTTCGCCCGAACGACTTCGACGAACTCGACCGCGTCGGCAAAGTGCTTGCTCGTTTCCCCGGCACCACGGCAGTGGTTGAAGGCCACGCCGACAAACGTCCGAGTTCGAAACGCGACTACAACATCACCTTATCACAACGCCGCGCCGCCGCGGTTAAACAGTATTTCGCCGACCGCCACGGTATCGCGCCGAACCGCATCCAAACCAAAGGCTACGGCTTCGACCGCCCCAAAGCGCCGAACGACACCGAAGCCAACATGCAGCGCAACCGCCGCGTGGAAGTGTACATCGACGGCGTTCCGCCCGAGTTCAAAAATCGCTTCATGCGCTAAGCGTAAACGTTCGCGAATATGAAAAGACCTGCGGTTCACGCAGGTCTTTTTTTGTTCTGACACCGATGGGGACTCTACTCAGTTTGGCGCTACTGAGTTCACGCCGGCTCATCGCCGAATGGACGTCTTCTTCTTCAACACTCATTGGAATGAAAACAGGTTTTACTTGGCGGCGCGTAACTTCGGGAGGACAAGGTCGATAAACACGCCGATGAAAATCACACCGCCGACGATGGCGGCTTCCCAGGCGGATTTCCCACCGAGCAAGGTGACCGTGTTCTGGATCAGAATGATAATCGCCGTGCCGATCACAATACCGACAATGGATCCTTCGCCTCCGCGTAGGCTGCATCCGCCGAGAACTGCGGCGGCGATGCCGTAGAGTTCGTAGAAATTGCCGTGGACCGAGGCGCTGACACTGCCGGTGTAGAAGCAAAAAAGAATGGCCGAGACCGCGGTGAGCACCGCGCAGATCACATAGGTGGAGCCAATGATCTTCGCACTGCTAATCCCTGAGTATTTGGTCGCCATTTCGCTGCGGCCAACGGCAAAGATATACCGACCGTAGACGCTATGGTGGAGAACCACCCAGGCGATGAGCGCGGTCACCATCAAGTAGATAAACGGCAGCGGAATGCCGGCGAACTGTCCTTGGCAAAGATAATCGAGCGTCGGGTATTCAAGGCCTTTGGTGCTGACCGTCGTCTCGTCAGAGATCACCCGCGCCAAGCCGCGATAGCCGAGTAGACCACAGAGCGTGACAATAAACGCGGGCATCCCAATGTAGGCGATACTGACCGCATGAAACACCCCGAACACCACCCCCAAAACCAGAACGGCAAGAACGGCTACGAACGCGCGAACGGGTAATGGGAGCCCCATCGATTCTCCCCAACTCGACAAGGTCAGAAAAAATACCACCCCGAACAACGCCATCAGCGATCCCAGCGACAAGTCGATCCCCGCGGCAATGATCACCAGTCCGACCCCGATGCTGAAGATGCCGAACATGCCGATCATCTTCAGTTGATTTTGCAGATTGCTGGGCTGGAGGAACTTGCTGCCCATGGTGTCGATGTATTGCACCGGCTTGCCGTCCTTCATTTCCGTCACCGTCTTGTCGAATTTGAACAGCGACTCCTCGATCCCTGCTTCAAAGGTGCCGAGCGTGGCGATCACACAGAGGATCAGGAACAAGACGAGCATGCCGAGTTCGCGACGGCCCACTCCGGTGAAACGGCTGATTTTGGCTAGCATGAACAGATTCTCAGGTGAAAAAACGGGTTAGAGGGTAGAAGGGCTTGGCGGTTTCATCACCGCGAGATTCATCACCGCTTCCTCTCCGAACGCGTCGCGTTCAAGGAAACCGCTGATTGCGCCGTGACTCATCACCGCGATCCGGTCGGAGATGGCGAGCACCTCTTCCATGTCGCTGCTGATGACCATCACAGCCACGCCTTCGTCGGCGAGAGCGTGGATGATATCGTAAATCTCCTGCTTCGAACCCACGTCGATCCCGCGGGTGGGTTCGTCGAAGATGATGAAGCGCGGGTTCATGCTCAGCCATTTGCCGAGCACGATTTTTTGTTGGTTGCCGCCGCTCAGGTTGACCGCGGCGGTTTCCGCGTGCGGGGTCTTGATATTGAGTTCGCGGATCTGGGTTTCGGTGGCCGCAGTCTCGCCGCCGAGCAGCAGGCCGGCGGTGGCGTAGCGGGGCAGGGAGGCGAGGGTGGTGTTCTCGCGGACGCTCATTTCGACCACCAAACCAGCCGCTTTGCGGTCCTCGGGAATCAGATAGATACCGTTCTGCACGCAGGCTTTTACTCGGTTGGTCGGGATGGAAATTCCGTCGAGCGTGATGGTTCCGGACAGGGCGCGCTCGACGCCGAAGATGGCTTGCGCGAGTTCGGAGCGGCCGGCGCCGACGAGTCCGGCGACGCCGAGAACTTCACCGCCGGCGATGTCGAGGGATACCGATTGGCCAGGCCAAGCGCTGGTGCGCATGTCGCGGATTTGCACGTAGCCAGGCACCCGTTCGCCACCGCTACGGGCCACCGTGGCTTTCACGTCGCGTCCGACCATCAGCTGAACCATGGCACCGTGGCAGATCTCATCGCGCGCCAAGCGCCCGGAATTCACGCCGTCGCGAAGAGCGGTCACACGGTCGGCACACTGCTCGATCTCGCCGAGCCGGTGACTGATGAAAATGATGGCGATGCCTTGGTCGCGCAGTTCGCGCATGACCGACAGAAGCCGTTCGGTCTCACCGAGGGTCAAGCTGGACGTGGGTTCGTCCATGATCAGAATGCGAGCCCGCATCGACAGGGCTTTGGCAATCTCGACCATCTGTTGCTGTCCGATCGACAACTCGGAAAGCAGCGTGTCGGGAGAAATTTCGAGGCCGAGGCGTTCAAGATAGGGGCGGGTGGCCGCCCGCATGGTTCGGCGATCGAGCAGGAAGAATTTGCGTGCCTCCCGTCCGAGAAAGACGTTGGCCGCGATATCGAGGTTGTCGAGGTTGTTAAGTTCTTGGTGGACGAAGCCGATGCCGAAGGCTGAGGCCTCCGCCACGGAGCCGATCTGCACCGGATTCCCTTCAATCAGCAGTTCGCCTGCGCTCGGCTGGTGGACCCCGCCGAGAATTTTCATCAGGGTGCTTTTGCCGGCGCCGTTTTCTCCGATCAGCGCGACGATTTCGCCCGGGTGGATTTTAAAATCCACCTGGTCGAGGGCAACCACGCCGGGGAACCGTTTCGTAATTCCCCGCATTTCCAGCAGGGGAGCTCCGGGGTCGGCGGCCATGTGCCGGTCGTTCATGGAGACGCGGAGTCTCCTATTTCAGCGCCGCTTCGAGTTCGGCGATGGCCGACGCTTGTTTCGCATCGATCTTCGCCTTGAGGTTGCGCGCTTGCTGAACCGGAAGGACTTTTTTCTCCTCGACCTTGGCGCCCTCTTTGGCCGGCTTCACCGACTCCAAAAGGTCTTCGCAGAATTCGATGTGCTTGGCACCGCCGCCTTTGATCACGGCCTTGGTCGGGACGTAAATGAGTTTGTCTGCGGGGATACCGGCCGCCTCATGGGTTTTTCCTTCGACGACAATATCGCGCAGCATTTTCATCGAGTCGTAACCGAACGTGAACGGTTGTTGGCAGACGGTTCCATAGCAGTGACCCGCGTCAATGGCCCGCAGCGTCTGGAAGTTTTCGTCAAAGCCGACGACTTGTACTTTGCCGAGCAGCTTTTTCTCTTTCAGGGCGTTGAGAATTTGCGGCGGGTTGTATTCCCAGAGGCCGACCATTCCGTCGATGTCCGGGTGGGCGTTCAAGGTATCTTCGGCGTTGCGACGCGCCTTGGCACGATCAGTCCCGTCGGTTTTGAGTCCGAGGATCTCATATTTTATCTCGTCAGTTTCGGCCGCCTTGAGCGAGTCCTTCAGGCCTTGGAAGCGTTCTCGGGCGTTGGCGACCTCGGCGATCCCGACAAACACCATAATCTTGCCGCCCTCGGGGAGCGCGAGTTTCACCAAGTCCCCGACGATGTAGCCGGCGGCGATATTGTCAGTTCCGAGATAGGTGATGCGGTCGCTGCCGGGTGCGTCGCTGTCGCAGCAGATGACCGGCACTTTTTTGGCCCATTCATCGATCATCTTCACTTGGGCAACGGGTTCGATCGGGCTGAATGCGATGCCTTTGACGCCGGAAACGATCAAGTCGTCAATGATCTGCTTCTGTTTCCCGGTGGTGCCGTCGCCTTCTCGCCAGATGACCTCGATGTCGTCGAATTCTTGCCCGGCTTTCTGAACACCCGCTCGGGCATAGTTCCAGAAGTCGGCGGGGCCGTTGCTGACAAACGCGAGTTTTGCCTTTTGGCTGCGCCGCCGTGGCTCGTCGGGAGTGGTGGGGGTAGAAGGAGTGGTGGCTGTGCCGGAGGTTCCTAAATCGCTGGAGGTTCCGCTACCAGACGTGCCCACTCCTGGGCTGGGGGTAGGGGCCGGAACCGGTTCAGTTTTGCCGCCGCCGCAACCGGCCATCCAGAAGGTGGTGCACAGGGCGAGAGATATGATGCCAAGACGTTTGATCATTCGAGAGTCCTATTTCGGGTCTGCCTTGGCTATAAGAACTTCCTCGAGGGAAAGACAATGACAAATGTATCAGAGAGAACGGAGGTGCGCCCAATACTCCTGCAAATTGACGTGGCCATCCTTGTTTTGGTCCATCTGTTTCAGGCGGTCCGGATTCCGAACCTCGTCCGCGGTGACGTTGCCATCGTTGTTTTTGTCGAACGCGGTGAAGCGGGCTTTGACCAACCGGCCGGGCTCTGCCGGCCGTTCTCGTTTGGCTTTCTCACCGGCAATTTCGTTCCCGCCGAGCACCTTTTTCAGGAAGGTGTTTTGGTCGTAGCCTTTGGCTTCCGCGAACTGCACGATCAACAAGTTCCGTGATGGGATGATGAACAGCTTTTGCTTGCCCATACCGGCGGCCATCACGAGGTCCTTCGGCAGGGCGGGATTGTCGTTCAGCCAAAACCCAAGACCGTAGCGTGGATTGATCTTCGAACCCGTCCAACACTCCTGCAAGGCGGATTTGCTGATGACCTGCTTGCCCTCGTGTTCGCCGCGGTTGACCATCAACAATCCGAACGCAGCCCACTCGCGGGCGGTGATCACGCAGCCGGAAGGCAGGCGCGGCTGGCCTGCTTCGTGTTTGCGCCACAGGGTCGGCTCGCAGCCGATCGGCTTGAGAATTTTCCGGTTCAGATAGTCGTCCACCGTCTCTGCTGGTTCGGACTCGGACAATTTTCGGCGCATGATTTCGCCGAACAATTGGAACGGAACCGGACCGTAGGAAAACCGGACGCCAGGCGCATGTTTCCGTTCGGCTTTGGCCAGCGCTTCCGCGTAGCTCGGAACCGAACCGATGCTTCCGCCATGAATGCCACTGGTGAGCGAGAGCAACTGCCGGATGCTGATCTTGGCGAGTTTGGGATCCGATTGCCATTCCGTGATCGTATCAGAGATCGGCTCGTCGAGCGTCAGAAGCTTGTCGTCCATTGCAGCCGCCAGCATCGCCCCGGCAAAACTTTTGGTGCCGCTGGCTAGTCGATGTCCTTGGTCGCTCTTCCAGCCGTTGAAGTATTGTTCGAACACCAGTTCGCCGTTTTCATAGACCAGCATGGCGTGTCCGTTCTTGGACGCGAGATAGTCGGCGGCGGCTTGGTAGGTGTTTGTTCCGTCCGCGCACAAAGCCGCGTTCACCAGTGGGAAAAGGAGGGCAAGGAAGAGCGAAATTCTCATACGCTTATTGGAAAATTCAATCGCCAATGCGTCAAGCCATTAGGAAGGCAGGGTAGGGCGCACGCTTTCATCTCTCAGCTACTCAGCGGCAAGAATCAGGTGGTGCTTGTCGATCGCCGGTTGGTCGATGCTCTGCACCGTGCCGTCGCTCCAGTGGACCCGGATGCGTTCGACCTTGTCGACCGAACCCAGTCCGACGTGCGCACCGAATGGCCCCTGCACTCGGAAGGACTCGCCAGTGACCACAAATTTCGTGTGCGTGCGCCCGCCCGCCTCAACTTCGATCCGCGAACCCACCGGGCTCCGTCCCGGAACCCGCGAGACGAGCCGAACCCCGATCCAATGTTGGTTGGTCTTCAGTGGATTCAGATGGGTGATCAACCGCTGGCGACCGGTCTTGATCGTGTCATTCCAGAGTATGTCGGTCAGAACGAAATCGACCGCGCCGTTGTTGTTTAAGTCGTCGACCACGACGCTGCGGTGATCCGTTTCGAACGCGAGTCCGTACAACCAAGAGAGGTTGGCGAAGGCAGGCTCCGAATCATTCCCTGATCCCGTTGCCGGACGGCCGATGTAAAGATGGTTGTGCTCGAACCCGTTCCACGAAATCGCGCGGTTCTCCAACTGACGCAAGGGGCTGTCCTTGAGAAAGTCGACCAGTGAATTTGCGGTGTACTCTTCGGCCAGATAGACATCGTGCCGCCAATAACGGGTGCAATAATCCTTGCAGCTTTCGCCGCTGTATTGGCCGTTGCAGACATAGATGTCGTGCTCTCCGTCGTTGTTGAAGTCGGTGATTGCGGTGCCCCAAGCCCAGCCCGAACGCGCCACATCCTGGCTGCGTTCGTCTTGGCGCCAACCGCCGCTGCTCTTGTCCCAGAGGTACAATCGGTTGCCGTAGGTCATCGGCACCCGCGCCTTGCTCACGGCGGCAAGTCGGCTCGCGTCGTCGCGACTCGCGTTGAGACCTTCCAGGCGCCGAACCGTGGTGCTGCTCATGCCGATCGCGAACAAATCGGGGCGGCCATCGTGGTTGAAGTCGGCAAAGGCGTGCGCCATGCCGAACATGGCGCGCTCGTCGATTCGTTCGGCCGTCGCATCCTTGAACTGGCCGGTGCCATCGTTCTCGTAGAGGTCGATCCCGGAAAAATCGCAGAGCAACACGAGGTCCTGATCGCCGTCGGTATCGAAGTCGATGAAACTGCTACTGAGTACGCGGCGGTTGCGTTTGTCTCCGAACGCGATCTGATCTGAGACATCAGTAAAACGACCCGCTCCGTCATTGAGTAAAAGGTAGCCGGGAAAGCCGTCCTTCGCGTCGAAGAACGGTTGTGGCATATTGCCGTCGAGATACGGTTCCTTGTACTGGGCGATGTACAAATCGAGGTCGTTGTCACCGTCGATATCGCCGGCCGTGATTGCGGACACCTGTGGTGCGCCGCCGCCGGGCCAGACGTTTTTAGGCGGCGTGGTGTACGGCGTGTAGGGTGGTTCGCCCGCCTGTTTTTCGCCGGCGAACAATTGCAAAGTGCCGTGTCCGTCGACCAACACGAGATCAGGCTGGGCGTCTCCCGTAAAGTCGGCCACGACCGCCGCCGGACCCGGTTCGTGGACCGGTTCGCGGGTGAACACATCCAAATCGAACGACACGCCGGCCCGGTTCCAGAGTATTTTATTGATGCCGACCGCGATGATTTCGTTGAAGCCGTCGCCGTTGATGTCGGTCACCACCACGGGTTCGACCACGACCGAACCGCTCCCGCGCGTTCGGACATCCAAGGGAAACGAACGCGGCTGGAGTACTTGCTTCGACCGGTGCTGGGTCCAGTCACGGACCGTGACGGAACGCGGTCGACGCAGTCCAGACGGCGCGGGTTCGGCGTGCCAGTCCACTTCAATCGTTGCGTCCACAATACGCCGCTCCTGTTCCTTCTGCGCGTGCAGAACGACATGCACCTCGGAGCGTGCCGACGTGTTTTCGTCGACCGCCGGACGGAAGGACTGATGGTGCCATTCGGATTGTTCGAGACGCCAACCGGCTTGGCGCAAGCGCAGCAGCTCGCCGAAGAATGCGATGGAGCGAATGTCCTCGCCGCCACGTTGCGTGAAAACGCCTGGCCAGAACTCTTTCTCTGAGCGCGCGGGCAGGTCCTTGGGGCTTGCCGCCGCAGCCACGTTGAACGCTTCGAGTTCGACCTTAGATAACAAACCATGCCAGTCTTTGCTCGCGCGCAGACCGTCCCAGAGTTCGATAAAAAATCGTTCGTGATCCTGGGCTGCTACCTCATCCTTCCAGACCGTCTCGTCGAGTTCTTGCACCACTTGGGAGATCTCGGAGCGGGTTGCCTCTTTGGGTTCGTCCTTGGTACCGCAACCCGCTGAAACCACGGCGAGGACGAGGAGCGACGGCAGGAGGCGTGCGGTTCTTGCCGCTGCCGCGATACAAGCGGACATGGCAAAGAGTCTCCCTGGGGAGGTTTTCGGGCGTTCGGAGTTTGCAACCATCATTTGACAACGAGACGTCACAACGGTGACCCAAACGAGTCGCGATGGCAATGGTGATTTAGGAATGCTGGTTTCGAAATTCGAAAGGGAATCACTTGCTGTGCGCCTGCCAGTCGTTGAACGCGGCTTCGGGATCGTCGAGCAGCTGGGTTCGACCATCGGTGGTGATCGTCGACCCGTCGGCGCGCACGATGACCAGCGTCGGAACGCTGGCGACGCCGTAGCGTTCGTAGAGAAATCGGGAGGCGAAACTGCCGTGCTCGGTCGCCGGCCAAGGCATATTGTACTTTTTCATGTAGTCGGCGTGGTCCTCGGGGGAGCGGTCGCTACCGACCATGACAATCTCGAACTGATCTTTATAGTGGTCGCGGAACTTGATCAGGGGCGGAGTGAAGACCTTGCACGGTCCGCACCATGAGGCGGTAAAGTAGAAGCCGATAATCTTGCCGTTCAACGTGGTGGACTGTACGACTCCTCCGTTTTTATTGGCCAAGGTCGCAGGCAGCATTGGGTTGCGGTGGTTATCTTTGGGCATGCGCAAATGGGTGGCGGGATGCGGGCTGCCGGGTTCGATGATTTGCTTTGGTCCGGATGCCGGCGCGCCGAGTCTGGGTGTTGGCGCAGCCATGATGGTTTCCTGGATGATGTCTGGCGGAATGGGTTCGATGGTCTCGATCAATCCTTCCGCTGCGGGGTTGTCATCCGATTGGACCGTTTGGATCGCGTTGGAGTTTTTTGGCAGGTCTGGAAGCGCGCCGAGATAACGCCACGACGTCGCCCTCGGCGATGGCTGCTCGCCTGGGCCTTTCGCCAATGGAAGATTCGGGTCACGGTTTCCGGTAACGGCTTTGGGGTCGATCGATGGGGCACGTCGACCGCTGTGATCACCAAGGGTTTTCCATTCACTCGCGATCTCGTTCGCTCCAAGTGGCCGCGGGACATACGGCGCGTCTTGCGAATAGGACGAGAACGATGAGCGGTGTAGCGGTGGGGTAGGCGGGGTAGGCGGGGTGTAAGAGCGACTACCGACCGAACGCCATGGGCCGGGCGTTCCGCCAGTGCTATACGTGCCTGAATAATGGTGCGTGCGCGTTGAACTCACCACACTGCCGCGTCGCGGAACCGGAGTAGTCATCGTTGTGGCTCCGCCGACGGAACGCCATTCCGATGCTTGTTCGCTGGACTTGGTGAAGGTTTCAGATCCGACCCCGTATCGGCTCCCCGCCGAACTGTTCCGATAGGATGACGGCATGATGGTGGTTCCGCCAACGGTACGCCAAGGCGTTTGCACTTTGCGCGGACGGCGTTCGCGATGCTTGGCGTTTTTCGCGCTTGTACCGCTTGTAGATCTTGTAGCGCTTGTAGCGCTTGTAGCGTTAGCCGGTGTTTGGACGGCTCCGTCCATGCGCGCAGCTTTGGCCGGAATCTTGGCGGAATAGGGCCCGACTTGGACGGTGTAATACTTGCCGTCGAAGTGGGTGAGTTCGAACTGCATGCCTGGCTGCAACGCCGTCGACCCGGTCTTCTTGCCGTTCGTGTCATGTAAGTTGGCCCGTGCCGAATGGGTGACCGTGATCGACAGACCATCGGTCGCCTTGGCTTCCGCAAAAAGCAAGAGGGATGAGGAGAACCAACAAACGAACACAAACGCGGCCAGTCCGGGAAACGAGCGAGTAGTTTTCATAGCCAAAATTTCTCAAATCAACGGAGAGATATCAACACTTTATTAACACATTGAAGGGTCATACAAAATAATGGA